>Ga0256842_1001992_pt1 | contig 15356 bp, 17 predicted proteins | sample 4559240metaG_FD_185973 | JGI IMG/M metagenome (GOLD analysis project Ga0256842, IMG submission 185973) | Hydrothermal vent microbial communities from Guaymas Basin, Mexico - 4559-240 | ecosystem: Environmental > Aquatic > Marine > Hydrothermal vents | place: Mexico: Guaymas Basin | collected...
TTCCCGGCGGCGCGCCGGACGCCGGTAGCATCGTAAGTCACTATCAGACTGAACATTGCAGTTACAGCGAAAATCGTGCTGTCAAAACCTTCCCGCAACCCAACCATCGTGCTGAGTGCAAAAACCGTGGCGGTGTGTGAGCTCGGCATTCCGCCTGTCCGCACTATCCATTTGAAATCCATCCTGCCGTCAATTGCCCAGTAGAGGAAAAATTTAAGTAACTGGACGACTACCGTCACCAGTATCGAATACCAGAGTAGGTCATTGTGAAAAATCGCCTTGAGCATCAGTAACTTCTCTCGACAATGAATTTGGCAAGCTCGATTATGGGCCAAGCGAGCTCAGGCCCGATCTGATAGTGCGCGATCTCGATGGCCCTGTCCACAAGCTCCCTCGCCTTCTTTCTTGACTCCTCTACCCCGTAAAGCGCCGGATACGTGGATTTGCCCCGCTCGCTGTCGTGTTTGACCGGCTTCCCCAGCACCTTCTCGTCCCCAACGACATCAAGCACATCATCCGTTATCTGGAATGCGAGTCCGATCAGGTCGCCGATCTCACGATAAACGGGTATCAATCGCTCGTTCTGAGCCGCCATCCCGCCTATGGTCAGGGATGCCCGAATGAATCCCCCGGTCTTCCTCGAATGGATGTAGTCAACTATCTCAGGCGATGGTCCTTTCCCTTCGTAAAGCAGGTCGAGTGCCTGTCCGCCCATGACCCCGTCCACACCGATTGCGTCGATTAACTCGTTGAGCATCCGTAGCTTAACGTCGTGAGGAAGCAGCCCCTGAATGAAAAGCCTGAAGGCCTCCACAAGCAGCGTGTCGCCGGCTAAAACTGCTATCCCCTCGCCGAACACCTTGTGGTTTGAAGGCTTGCCACGTCGCATATCGTCGTCGTCCATCGCGGGAAGGTCATCGTGGATCAACGTGAACGTGTGGATCAGCTCCAGGGCAGCAGCCTGCGGCAATATCTCTTGTCTCACGTTCTCGCCTCCGGCCACCTCGTAGCCCATGATCGCGAGGATAGGGCGCAACCGCTTTCCGCCGGCAAACAGCGTGTAGCGCATGGCTTTCCTCAGTATCTCAGGGCCGGGCCCTTCCTCCGGGAGGAACCTATCAAGTTCCTCCTCCACCATTTTTTGCCGTTCTTTCCAATAGCTCCAGAAATCTCTCATGGGCTATGAGGATAAATTCACGCTTAGATTGTGTCAATTTGACATCGGGAGCTTGTCAAAAAATAGCCATCTCATTTATACTTATGCGCCTTAAACAGGCGCATGGGCGCCCCTGAGGAAAACTCAGGTCCAAACAAGGAGGATAAACAGATGAGAGAATACGAGATGATGGTAATAATCGACCCGGACATCGGCGAGGATGCCATCGCTGCCACAATCGATAAACTCAAACAGATCATTGTGGACAACAACGGTGAGATAGAGAACATAGATGAATGGGGCAAGCGGACACTTGCCTACGAAATCAGACACAAAAAAGAGGGCTATTACGTTGTGTATCAGTTTAAAGCCGATCCAACCGTTCCCGATAAGTTGAGGCGTGAGCTTCGTCTCAACCGTAACCTTATGCGTGGAATGATAATTAGAAGGGGGGATTAATCTTGGATATTAGGTTCCCTGAGTTAAACATTGTGGTTCTTTCGGGCCGCCTGACTCGGGATCCTGAACTCAGATACACCCCGAGTGGGCGTGCGGTAGCCAAAATGAGATTGGCCTCGTCTCGCAGGTATAAATCATCCACCGGAGATTGGGTTGACGACACGCTGTTTATAGACCTCGTAGCATGGGGTGATCTTGCAGAGAGATGTAATGAACGACTCCAGAAGGGCAGTCCAGTCATCGTTCAGGGACGATTGAGGTCCCGCGAATGGACAACGGAATCCGGCCAGAAAAGAGTGGCCTTTGAAATAGTGGCCAACAGGATCCAGTTCCTCGAAAAATCCGGCACGGTTATCGAAGAAGTGCCACCGGATGAAGTTTCAACGGTGGACGAACAAATACCGGAATACGAGGAACCGGTTCCGGATGAGGATTTACCCTTCTAAAATCCTCAAAAACAAAAACAGGGAGGTGAATTATGGCAAGAAAGAGATGCGAATTTTGCCGTGAAGGCATTGATGAGATAGATTACAAAGACGTCGAAAGGCTCAGGAAATACCTTACTCAGAGAGGTAAGATACTGTCCAGAAGGGTCACCGGCACATGTGCTTATCATCAGAGGAAACTGGCTAAGGCCATCAAAAGGGCACGTCAGATGGCTCTTCTGCCGTTCGTCGAATCCTACTACCTGTAAAATGGGGGAATCGCATGAAAATTATACTCCTTGAAAACGTCGAAAAGCTTGGCAATAAAGGCGATATAGTCGAGGTTGCGGATGGGTATGCAAGGAATTATCTGATACCGCGCAAGCTCGCAGTGGCAGCAACTCCGTCCAACCTCAGGGCATGGGAAGCTCAGCAACGGCTCCTCAAGAGCAAAGAGGAAAAACTTAAGGCGAAGGCCGAGAAACTGGCTCGCAGGATCAATAAAACCACCGTTACAATTCCGGTAAAAGTGGGCGAGGAAGGCAAGCTATTTGGCGCTGTTAGCTCCATCGACATCATCAATGCGCTCAGGGAAAAGGGGATAGAGATTGAGAAGGGCATGATCATGCTCGACGAACCTATCAGGGAAACCGGAAGCTTTAAGGTCGAAATAAGACTTCACCCGGAAGTGCACGCCCATCTGAGGGTCGTGGTTGAGCCAAAGGAATAATCCTTAATTCTGACCGTGGATATAGAAAATCTTATCGAGGTCGTGGTTAACAAAGTCACTTTTAATATAAGTGAATCTCCAGTAGTTGTTCTTTTAGAAAAAGGCGGATCGAGGACGCTTTCGATCTGGATCGGCAGTGCCGAAGCGGCATCTATTGCCATTGCTCTTAAAGGTGAAAAGACGTCTCGGCCAGTTGCTCATGATCTTTTCTGTCAGCTTGCCGAGGCGTTGGATGCGCGCATAATCATGGTAGTTGTCAACAATCTTTCGGACAACGTTTTTTATGCCAGAATCATTCTGGCTCAAGGGGAAAACAAAATTTTGAGCCTTGATTCGCGACCATCTGATGCGATTGCCATCGCTTTACGCAGTGGCGCCAGAATTTACGTGACACGCGAAGTAATGGACAAGAGTGGATTAAATAAAATCGATCCCCAATAAAGGAGGATGAAACCATGAAAAAGGTATGGATGTGGATCATAATAATTCTCCTTGTGCTTGTGGTGATTTACGCCATAGCCAAGGGAGGCAAACAGGGACAGCAGACCGAACAGGTCCCTGCTGACACCACCACCGCCGTGGAAACTACAGCGGTTGAGACTACCACTGTCGAGAGCACGGCCGTGGAAACAACTACTGTCGAGACGACCGCTGTGGAATCTACCGAGACACAGCCGGATACAACCGGCAAGTAATGCGAAAACGCGAGGGCGGCATCCGCCGCCCTCCTTAAATCTATCATGGACAACGTAAAAGGCATCGTCGTTGGAAGGGAAAATGGCTATTATGTCGTGAGGGTCATGGACCCGGCCGATAAATGCAAGGATTGTGCTCTTGCCGCAATCTGTCGGGCTTCTCGATCAAATACCGTCCTTGCTGTCTCCGAAACTGAACTTAAAAAGGGAGAGACCGTTGAGCTTTACTATCCTGAAATAGCCCTAATCTTCGCTTACGCCATCATTTTTCTCCTGCCGATTCTGTTCCTGATAGTTGTGCTTGGCGTCACAGGCTCAGCTCTGTGGGCGGGGATTGCTACCTTGCTCTCCTTTGTTGTGCTCAAGCTGTCCGATAGGTGGCTTGCTGAGCACATCACGAGGCCTCGCATAGTTAGGATCGAATGAGGGACGGCCTGGACCCGGGCCATGCCCAACACCACTACACCCTAAAAATCATAGTTCCACAAGTAGATAAATTGCGAACAGGCCGGTCATAGGGCCACCGTAGTAGTCCATAAGGAGATATGGCTGGATAGAAGATGAATAATAAAGTTTGCCATTAGGGTGATTCATCGTATCCTTAGACTCCGAGTATTTCACCCCTGTCATGAAACCGGCAAGATCGGATATGAGGTTCAAATAGAATTTGTGCCCCCACAGAATCTTATTTAGCTGTAAACCTGCTCTGAGATTGGCACCGGTGTGTATGTCGCCGGATAAGTCCATCCGCCTTTTTTCGCCAATGGAATCCTCCAATTCAATCTGTGTGTAAGATCCCCCAATGCCAATGTATGGCATAATCCCGGATAGGAAGGAGAGCTGCCAGCCATTCCCCAGGTCCTTGAAAGGCTTGATGTGATATCTGCCATAATAAAATGTCACATTGACCCTGTAGTTGGATTGTGTGCCCGTCTGTTTGAGGTTATACACAGTTGAATCGTTGTAAGATACGCTATCGATTATTTTATCTCGGGACGGCAGATATAGGTCTCCAGAAATGCCCAGAGTATAAGTTGTAAGTGTATTGCCTGTCCTTTTCTGAATGACATATTGATTGGGCAGGATCCGAAGCTCTGTGACCCTGACCCCAATCGCAAGATTACTGTCCGCCAGATTTAAGTTAAAGAGAGACACAATGAAGATCATGGTGCTGAGCATGGTTAAAACCTCCTTATTTGGTTTTGATACCCAGGTCCAGACCGCCCAAAATTTTATAACAGTCCGAATTATGAATTCAACCTGAGGAGACGTGTCACATTCTGGATTTCGGCAGTCCCATTCTTTAAAATTTAGTTGCTTTAATGCAAATTCGTGCAAGGAGGCTTGAGATGGTCTGGCTGAGCGAATTCAAACGTGAAGATGGCAAGGAGATTTACAGGTTCACCGACGGCCGGTGCGTTGAGTTCGAGGTGGAAGGTTGCAGAACGGTGGTCACCGACTCCGACGGCAACATCCTGTGGCAGGGAAACCTGGACAGGGATTCCGATCTCGTGGAGTTCAGGCGCAAATATGAGGACATCATCAAAACCATTTACATGCAATTCGAGAACCCTGAGGCCACTGCATTCAGGAAAGCGGTGGGTCGAGTTGTGAAAAGTTTTGTCGCTATGCTGCTTAAAGGGTGCGATTGTGGTGGTGAAGCATCGTGAAACGCCTTCGCCCATTTCGGGCGAAGGCGCCTATCTTCATGAATTCAATCCGAGGAGTTTCTCGTAAAGCTCAAGCCTGTGAGCGTAAAGCGGGAACGCCTTTGTCAGCTCGTCCACTTCCGCCCTCACCGATTGGATCACCGATTCATCATCTGGAGCTTTGAGCACTTTCGCTATCATGGATGCGATCTTCTTCATCTCGTCCTCTTTCATTCCGCGTGTAGTCACAGCCGGCACACCGATCCTAATCCCACTCGTAACAGTCGGTTTCTGAGGGTCGAAGGGTATTGTGTTCTTGTTGACGGTTATGCCTGCCCGTCCAAGCGCTTCCTCGGCGACCTTGCCCGTGATCCCGACGGTCCTCAGGTCAACGAGCATCAGGTGGTTGTCCGTGCCACCGGTCACAAGGCGGAATCCGTGCTCCTTCAGAGCTTCAGCGAGCGCTTTAGCGTTTGCCACGATCTGCTTCTGGTATTCTTTGAACTCAGGGGACTCGGCTTCCTTGAATGCCACGGCCTTTGCAGCAATCACGTGCATCAGCGGGCCGCCCTGAATCCCCGGGAAGATGGCCTTGTCGATCTTTTTGGCGAACTCTTTTCTGGTCAGGATCATGCCGCCGCGAGGCCCACGCAGCGTCTTGTGGGTGGTCGTTGTGACAAACTCGGCATATTCAACGGGATTGGGATGCAATCCGGCGACAACAAGCCCGGCGATGTGGGCTATGTCGGCCATGACGTAAGCGCCAACCTCATCCGCTATCTCCCTGAACTTCCAGAATTCGATGGTGCGTGGATACGCGGAGTAACCGGTGACGATGACTTTCGGCTTATGCTCCCGTGCGAGCTTCGCCACGAGGTCAAAGTCTATCCGCTCGGTCTCGGGGTTCACGCCGTAGTGCACCACGTTGTAGAGTTTGCCTGAGAATGAAACCGGGCTGCCGTGCGACAGGTGGCCGCCGTGTGAGAGTTCCATCGACAGGATGGTATCGCCCGGCTTCATCACAGCGAAATAGACCGCCATGTTGGCCTGAGAGCCGGAATGCGGCTGGACGTTAGCGTGTTCCGCACCGAACAGCTTTTTGGCCCGTTCCCTCGCAAGGTTTTCGGCAATGTCCACCACCTCGCAACCGCCGTAATACCGTCTGCCCGGATAACCTTCGGCGTATTTGTTCGTCAGCACAGAACCGAGTGCCTCAAGCACAGCCTCCGAGACGAAATTCTCAGAAGCAATAAGCTCAAGGCCTTCCGCTTGCCTTTTCGTTTCCTTGTAGAGCACTTCAAATATCTCAGGATCAACCTTTTTTAGAGTTTCTATGAACACCTGATCATCCTCCTTTTGGACATCTTTATTTCCTAAAGCAAAAAGCATGTCCATTTCAAGTCACGATTTTTCAAAATCTTCTATCGAACGCTTCAGGGTTTCAACGACCAGCTCAACGTCATCGAAGCTCATTGAAGGATACAGGGGCAGGGTCAATTCACGCCTCCCAAAATCCTCGGTGACAGGGAGCTCAACGTCCGGAAAACTTTTCCTGAAATAACTGAAAAGATGGACTGGATGGTAGTGCACGCTGGTCTGAATGCCTTCTCCAGCCATTTTCAACGCTACCTCGTCCCTGTCAAGATGCGGGGCAAGAAGCACGGGTATGATGTAATGCGAGGACTGTTCAATGGAATCGAAGGGGCACTCAACAACGCCCTGCAGCCTCTCCCTCAAGAGTCGTCGGTAATGTGACACCAGTTCTCTGCGGCGCTCATTTTTGACTCCCAACTTCCTGAGCTGCACCAGTCCAAGTGCGGCGTGCAGCTCGGTCATCCGGTAGTTGAATCCCGGAAGGACCACATCGTAGCCAGCGGGCCGGGAGATCGATGTGTATCGCTCCCACGACAGCGATGTCATCCCGTGGGAACGGAGGAGGCGGACCCTGCGGGCGAGTTCATCATCGTCGGTGGTGACCATTCCGCCCTCGCCCGTCGCGAGGTTTTTGTTGGAATAGAAACTGAAAGCGGCGATGTGGCCGATGCCGCCGGCCATCTTTTCGCCTGCCCGCGCACCGTGGGCATGGGCTGCATCCTCGATCATCAAAATCCCGTGCCTGTCGCAAATCTCACGGATCTCAATGGCATTGTCGGTAAACCCGGCGTAGTGGACGAAAACCACCGCTTTTGTGCGTTCGGTAATGGCCTTTTCGACCGTTTCAGGGGACAGATTTGGCCTTTTTACCGACTCGATATCGGCAAAAACCGGCGTCGCCCCGGTATGCAGCACCATGGAGACGGTTGCTACGAAGGTGTTGGAGGGGACTATGACCTCATCGCCCGGGCCAAGCCCCACGGCAAGGTAGGCGAGATGCAAGGCTGCCGAGCCGTTGGCCACCGCAACGGCATGTTTCACGCCGATCAGCCCGGCGAATTTCTCCTCAAATTCCCTAACTTTAGGACCTGCTGAAACCCATCGTGAGTTTATAACCTCAAGAACCGCCTCTTTCTCCTCCTCGGAATAATCAAGATCAAAGAGAGGGATTCGATAAGCACCACTTCCTGCCATAATTGGTAATTTTAAAGCATTGGAAATATAGCTTTGAAAATATTCGAAGTCTTCGTCACGAATGAAAACAGACTATCCGTGTATTGACCTCATTTTTTGAAAAGCTTTAAAATTCCGCAAAAATAGGGGGATGGATCATGGTGCTATATGGCTTGGTCGGTGGGCTATTGGCTGTCGGATTTGCAATTTTCCTGATTTTCAAGGTAATGAGCTACGATGAAGGCACCGAAAGGATGCGTGAGATAGCGGCTTACGTGCGCGAAGGTGCGACCTCATATCTTACGCAGCAATATAAGGTGGTGGCGATAGTTTTCGTTGTAATTGCGCTTCTGATGTTCCTCCTCGTCAAGGCCGGGATGATGGAATCACCGGCTCCGTGGCTGTTTATAGCCGGCGGGTTCCTTTCCGCACTTGCTGGTTTCATCGGCATGAGCATTGCCACACGTGCGAGTGCGAGGACAGCAAATGCCGCGCGGGAGAGCTTGAACAAAGCACTCAAGATAGCGTTTTCGGCTGGTGCTGTTATGGGGTTGATGGTGGTCGGACTTGCACTTCTGGGCATAACCCTCTCTTATCTCGCACTCAAGCTGGTCTATGGCAATGATCTGACAAAAATAACTGTTGTCCTGCTCAACTTCGGCATGGGCGCATCCTTTGCCGCCCTGTTTGCCCGTGTCGGTGGAGGGATTTTCACCAAAGCGGCCGATGTGGGTGCTGACCTTGCCGGAAAGGTTGAGGAGGGCATCCCTGAAGACGACCCGCGCAACCCGGCCGTGATAGCTGACAATGTGGGCGATAACGTCGGCGATGTGGCCGGCATGGGAGCCGACCTTTATGAGAGTTATGTCGGCTCGATCATCGCCACCATGTCCCTTGCCGTTGTCGCGGGCCTCGGCATGAAGGGCGTCGAGCTCCCGGTGAAGATAGCCGCTGCCGGCATCCTTTCGTCGATCATCGGGACGTTTTTCGTCAGGGCGAGGGAGGATGCAACCCAGCAGAACCTGCTGATGGCTCTGAGGCGCGGCGTCTGGTCGGCAAGTGCGATAATCGTTGTTCTGACTTATCTGCTTGTCAAACATGAGCTTCCCGGCCACATCGGCGTTTTCTGGGCAGTCATCATCGGGCTTATCGCAGGACTCATCATCGGCTACAGCACGGAGATGTTCACTTCCGATGCCTACGGCTGGACGAGGCGGATAGCTGAATCTGCGAAGACGGGAGCGGCGACCGTCATCCTGCGCGGTCTATCGGTTGGGATGATTTCGACCGCCATTCCAGTCGTCGTTGTGGCGACGGCCATTGTGCTGAGTTACTTTGTTGCGGGCGGCAAAACGAGCTTCAACATGGGGCTTTACGGGATCGGACTTGCTGCAGTGGGGATGCTATCGGTTCTGGGCATCACACTTGCCACCGATGCCTATGGGCCTGTGGCGGACAACGCCGGCGGCAACGCCGAAATGAGTGGTCTGCCTGAGGAGGTGCGTGAGAGGACGGACGCACTTGATGCGCTCGGAAACACCACAGCCGCAACTGGTAAGGGGTTCGCCATAGGTTCGGCAGCTCTGACGGCCCTTGCGCTCGTCGCATCTTACCAGAATGCGCTTCACTACTGGATAGCAAAGTTCCAGCTTCCGCCTGACATCGCCGGTAAGCTGATCAAACCGCTTTTGAGCGATCCGTTAACCATTGCCGGCGTTTTTGTGGGTGCAATGATGCCGTTCCTATTCTCAGCATTCGCAATCGATGCAGTGAGCGAGGCGGCGGAGCGCATTGTTGAGGAGGTAAGACGCCAGTTCAGGGAGATCAAGGGGTTGCTTGAGGGCAAGGCCAAGCCCGATTATGCCGGTGCTGTCAGGATTGCCACGAAAGAGGCCCAGAAGAGGATGACTGTGCCTTCGCTGATGGCGGTGATCATGCCGATCCTTGTCGGATTTCTACTGGGGCCAAACGGCGTGATCGGACTCCTGATCGGGGCATTGACCGCCGGTTTTGCGATGGCGCTGTTCATGGCCAACTCCGGCGGCGCATGGGACAACGCCAAGAAATACATCGAAAAAGGCAATCTCGGCGGAAAGGGAACGGATGCACACAAGGCGTCGGTTGTCGGCGATACCGTTGGCGACCCGCTCAAAGATACCGCCGGACCTTCGCTTAACATCCTGATCAAGCTCATGTCGATGGTTTCTATCGCTTTTGCCGGCTTTGTCTTGAAGATCACGATTGTCAGGATTTTCTTCTAAAAACTTTGCATCGGACAGAAATCCCTGAGTCCCTCCTTTTTGGAGGGACTCTTTTTTTGACCAAAATGTGGATGTATCAGCATCTTACGGCGGTCTCAAGTTGCATTTGAAGGGCTGAAGTTGATCATAGTTCCAATGACGGCCGGGGACGGCCGTCCCACCTGATGTTTGAACTTTTCTACTTCTCATTTTTAACTGTTCTATCAGGGGCTAATCAAAGTCTGGTGGGTCGGGCGTCATTGTGGAGCAGGTGTCGTTGTGGGGCGGGCGTCTCGCCCGACACTCCACCAATCCCATAACCTCAAGCAATCCGGGATAATATCTTGATCAATATCTGGAAAGTTAAGTGAGGAAGCTACATGGAAAAAGACTTGAGATGGATGTGAAAAATGCGTGGGGGAACCCCATCCCCCACGCACGGAGTGCTATTCGGATTTCGGCTTGACAGCAACAAAGAGCCTTGCGCCCTGGCGTTCAAGGCGTATCAGGACAGGTTTTGTCGAGTCCTTGTAAGCTTTCACCGCCTTTTTGAAATCATCGATGCCATCGATCTTGTATCTGCCCACTTTCACAATAACGTCACCTTGTCTTATTTTGTCAGAGATGTCGCTCGAAGGATCGACTTTTGCCACCACGACGCCCTCGCCATTCGGGTTAGGGACAACGGTCATGCCAAGCCATTCGACTTTGCCCTCGCTCTCGGTTTGCTCTTCGCCGCCCGGCTTTGCACTTGACACGACGTTTGACTCCGGGTATTCGGCAAGTTTGACGGTGAAGGTTTTTCGGGAGCCGTCCTCACGCAGAACCTCCAACTTGACCTTTGTGCCCGGCGGGGTCTGAGCCACCATGAACCTCAGGTCATCAACGTTTTTGACCGGTTTGCCGTTGAACTTAAGGATCAGGTCACCGGCCTTGAGACCTGCTTTGGCAGCGGGATAGCCGTCCTGCACGTCGGTTATGAGGGCACCCATTGGCTCCTTGAGTCCGTAAGCCTCAGCGATTTCAGGTGTGACTTCCTGAATCCTAACGCCCAGGTAACCCCTCTCAACTTTGCCTTTTTCGATGAGTTGTTTGGCGATAAATTTGGCCGTATTGATCGGAATGGCGAATCCTATGCCGATGAACCCGCCGGAGGGTGACGTGATGGCCGTGTTGATGCCGATGACCTCGCCTTTGATGTTGACGAGCGGCCCGCCGGAGTTGCCGGGATTGATTGCGGCATCGGTCTGGATGAAGTCCTGATAGTCCGGGCCGTTGGGCAGAGGGATGCCGCTCCTGCCCTTTGCGCTGATGACGCCCACGGTGACGGTGCGCTCAAGTCCGAAGGGATTGCCAATGGCTATCGCCCAGTCGCCCACCTGAATGCTGTCCGAGTCGCCCAATTTCGCTATGGGTAGCTTGTGATCGGCCTTGATTTTGAGGACTGCGATGTCGGTTCTCGGATCCGTGCCGACAACCTTCACCTGATCCCCGGAATAGACCGTTTTGTCGGATAGTTTGACGATGATCTTGTCCGCATCCCTGATGACGTGGTTGTTGGTCAGGATGTAGTAATAATCGCCTTTTTTCTTGAAGATGAATCCTGAGCCGAGAGACCTCTCCTTCTGCTTCTGAGGCGGTATCTCGAATCCCTTAAAAAATTCTCTGAAAAAATCATCCATCGGCCCCTCAAACTGGAATCCAGGGGTCTCGATTATTTTCTCGGCCGATATGTTGACAACACACGGCATGACATCATGTGCGACCTTGACGAACGGACTTGTCCCCTCCGAAGTGACAAGCGGAACGGGATTCTCGGCTGCCCCATTCTGGGTGAGGTTAAGCCTTGCTGTCAGAATGATTCCAGTTGTTAGCCCTATGACGAATATCACGAGAGCTATTGGCCATTTCTTTGCGATTCTGGACATATCGTTCACCTCCTGTTTTTAGGCTTTTCCGCCTGAAATCTTCCTCGTTGTTTAACCGTGATTGGTAAAACACTAACCCTGTGAAGCTTTGTTCAACTCACCGGTAAGTCACTGCTGTATCAAAAAATGATAACGATTTACACAAAGTTGCGAAAGCCCTAATGCCACACTCCGGGGATATGTTTCCCGCAGACCCGGCACATTCCGGTTGAATCCACGTTGTTTTCTATGACAAAGAAACCACGCCGTTTTATGCAGATTTTGTTTGTGCCTGGACAGTAGGTGTTCTCGGCAGGATGACCCGGCACGTTGCCGATATAGACGTATTGCAGCCCTTCCTCCATTGCTATCTGACGAGCACGTTCGAGGGTTTTGACAGGAGTGGGCGGGAGATTGGTCAGCTTGTAATCGGGATGGAACCTGAGGAAATGCACCGGAGTGGTATCGCCGAGTTCCTCGACCACCCATCTGGCCATGCGCCGTATCTGATCCTCGCTATCGCTCAGGGTCGGAATGACGAGATAGGTTACCTCAAGCCAGACGCCCGATTCCCGAACAATTTTCGCCGTCCTTTTGACATATTTCAACCTGCCCTTTCCGACGTAGCGATAGACGTCGTCGGAGAAGCCTTTGAGGTCAATATCGACCGCATCCATGTATTTCAAAAGCTTTTTGAGGGGTTCGGGTTCGATGTAACCGCATGTCAGCATCACGTTTCTGATGCCGGCTTTGTGGGCCAGCTTCGCTGTTTCATACATGTATTCGTAAAAAATGGTAGGTTCAGAATAGGTGTAGGCTATCACCTGAGAGCCGGTTTTTTTGGCAAGTTCGACCACCTTTTCGGGCGGTAGGTCGTAATTTCTGGTCTGTTCGGGCGTGGAATGGGAGAGCTGCCAGTTTTGACAGAAGTTACAGCGCAGGTTGCAGCCCGCTGTGGCTATTGAAAGCGCACGGGAGCCGGGCAAAAAGTGGAAAAACGGTTTTTTCTCGATGGGATCGACATGGACGGCGGCAGGATTGCCGTAGGTCATCGTGTAGAGTTTCCCGCCCTTATTGAACCTGACCTGACAGTATCCTCTTTCGCCTTCGGGGATTATGCATCTTCTGGGGCAGAGGGTGCACCGCACGGAGCCGTCGGGAAGCTTCTCGTAAAACATCGCTTCCCGGATCCATTTCTTTTTCAAATTGGTGGCGTTGAGCGTCACCTGACCGACGAAATAGAGCGAAATCGCTATCAGCAAAGCACCTGCTATTTTCCTCATCATACCCCTCACCACCTGTTTTTTATTTGATTCCAGAACAACCGAAAAGTTCCCTGAACGCTCAGCGTTTGTCAGAATACCTGTTAGCGAGTTTGAAAAGGATTGCGCCCGCCACAAGGGCGAGCATCCCTCCGGTCACTTCATGCCTTGAAATGAGAAAAATCCCGGTTCCCACGAGCAAAAGAACCGGGATCGCAAGTATCAGTTGAAAGATGCGTTTTTCGGACATCACCAGAGCTTCATGGCATCCCTCACCCTGATCATGGTGGATTCGGCCTCGGTGCGGGCCTTTCTCTCACCTTCGGCGAGGATGTCCCTGACGAGGTCAGGCTTTGATTCGTATTCCCTGCGTTTCTCACGAATCGGGTCAAGGGCTGCGTTGAGGTGCTTGATGAGGTTCATCTTGCAGGTCACGCATCCCAATTTGCCGGCCTTGCAGTCCTGCTCGATCTGCGGGACTTCGTCAGGGTTGAAAATCTTGTGGTAGGCGAAAATCGGGCACTGCTCCGGATGGCCGGGGTCGTTCTTTCTGATTTTGGCCGGATCGGTGTAGGCCTTCCGAATCTTCTTCTCGATCTCCTCAGGCGGATCGCTGATGAAGATGGTGTTGCCATAGGATTTCGACATCTTCCGCCCATCTGTGCCCGGCACTTTGGGGAATTCCGTCAGGACGGGTTCAGGAACGGGAAATACTTTGTCATACATCGAGTTGAACTTGCGGGCGATTTCCCTCGTCAACTCCAGATGCGGGAGCTGGTCGGCTCCGATCGGCACGTGGTCGGCCCGATAGACAAGGATGTCGGCCGCCTGAAGAATCGGGTATCCTAAGAGTCCGTAATTCACGAGGTGTCCGTAAGGCAGCTCTTCCTCCTCGCCGATAAAGGCATCCTTGAGGCTCTCCATAAATGCCTCTTTCAGCTTGGCTTTCAGAACCGCTCGATATGACGCCTGATCCAACTGACCCTGCTGATACTGTTCTAAGATGTCGAAAAAGGAGTTAACTGCTGCCTCTGCGGACTTTTCCAGCGCTTTCTTCGTCTTGTGTCTCAGCTCGCCCACCCTGAGTTCGGCGATCTTTTCCTTGAAAGTGGGCACTCTGAGGAGCCTCGATAGCGAGACGAGCATCGAGAAAAGGATGTGAAGCTCTGCATGCTGAAGCACATGGGACTGGACAAAAAGCACGGATTTTTCCGGGTCGATGCCGGTGGCCAGCCAGTCAAGGGTTATGTTGAAGATGTTGTCCCTGAGTTCGTCCGTTCGGTCATAGGCATCGGTGAGGGCATGCCAGTCGGCTATCTCGAAATAGCATTCGTATTCGTCCTGAAGCTTTCTCCAGTTTGAGAGCACGCCAACGAGGTGACCGATGTGAAGCTTACCTGTTGGGCGCATGCCGGATAAAATCCTGCCCTTCTTCTCGTTTGCCATGCTCAACCTCCTGATTTTCGCACAACTGGAAAGGGATTTGTGGCGGATATTATAACCCACACCTGAGCCGGTGGTGAGATGGCTGAAGGTCGTCATCCAGCCTGATGTTGGGAATCCCCCATCTGCCATTTTTGACTGCTCCATCAAGGATTAAGTCAAAGACCGGTAGGTCGGGCGTCATTGTGGGTCGGGCGTCTCGCCCGACACTCTCCCCCTGTCAAAGAACCCTCAATGCTCCAGCAACTTTTTGACACATCCACCATGTTTTCCATTAAAATTTGAGGCATCATGGGAATAGACGTTGACCTCAAAGATATAGCCGAGTTTTTGAGTATTGTGCTCGGAGTCAAACCGCTCTGGAATTTTGCTTATCGAGAATACGGACGTCTTATTGCAACAATCTGGACTTCATTGGTTTACATCCTCTCCTTCATCGCCGCAGTGCTCTTGATCCCGGGTGCTTCCGCTTTCATTCTCCAAAATAGGCTTATCTCAATCATCTATGCGGTCGCCATATTATCCGCCCCATTGGGCCTTGCAAGGAGACTTTATCGCTCTCCAACTATTTCCGGGAAAATCACTTCCATAAAACGGATTGAAAAAGCACTTGCCGGCGGTAAGGGCGAACCCTTCAAAATCGGCTGGCTCAACGCAAAAGACATCCAGTTCACCGTCAGGCGAAAAGAGGTCGATAAACTCAAGGAACTTTTCAAAAAGCACAATGCGATCCTGTTAGAAGGCCCTTCCGCGAGCGGAAAGACCGTTATCGCCAAGCAGTTCGGCCTTGAGATGGCGAAAAAAGGCTATTTCGTCTATTACGCCAACCTCACGGTTAGGCGG
>Ga0256842_1001993_pt1 | contig 15356 bp, 22 predicted proteins | sample 4559240metaG_FD_185973 | JGI IMG/M metagenome (GOLD analysis project Ga0256842, IMG submission 185973) | Hydrothermal vent microbial communities from Guaymas Basin, Mexico - 4559-240 | ecosystem: Environmental > Aquatic > Marine > Hydrothermal vents | place: Mexico: Guaymas Basin | collected...
GAGGGAGGAGGTGAGGAGCATCGACTCCCTGGTGAGGGAGCTGAACAGGAGGAAGAAGGAGGCCTTTATGGCGGTCTTCAACAGGGTCAACGAGCACTTCAGGAGGATCTTCGCCGAGCTCGCCATGGGCGAGGGGGAGCTCCTCCTGGAGAACCGGGATGACCCCTTCTCCGGGGGCATGACGATCCTCGTCAGGCCGAAGGGGAAGAAGGCCGTGAGGCTGGAGGCCCTGTCGGGGGGCGAGAAGAGCCTCACCGCCCTCGCCTTCATCTTCGCCCTCCAGCAGTACCAGCCCTCCCCGGTCTACGTCCTGGACGAGGTGGACATGTTCCTGGACGCCGTGAACGCGGAGGCCATAGGGAGGAAGATCAGGGAGTTCTCCAGGTCCGCCCAGTTCATCGTCGTCACCCTAAGGAGGGCGACGCTGAGGCACGCCGACAGGATCGTGGGTGTGACCATGGACCAGAAGGGCGTCAGCAGGGTCTTCACGCAGGAGGTGCCCGGGGCTGGAGGCTGAGGAGACCGTAAGGCACCTGCTCCTCTACGCCTCCCAGCTGGACTCGGAGCACGACCTCATGAGGTACGTGCGCATGGTGAGGGAGGGGCTCTGGAGGACGGCATACGAGGATCCCCTGGACGCGGCGGCCGCCGCCCTCCTGGAGCTCGTCCTGGAGAGGGGCATGGATCCCTGGGCCCTGGACCTCGCGAGGCTGGCCTCCCTCTACGTGGAGAAGGTCAGGGAGAGGGGCGTGGACTTCCGCGTCGCGGGGAGGGTTGTCAGGCTCTTCTGGGAGATCCTGGCCGTCAAGAGCGAGGAGCTCCTGAGGGGGGCCGAGGAGGAGCAGGTCCAGGAGCTGGAGGAGATCGAGGTCCCCGAGGTGGGGACGAGGATCCTCGTCCCGGTCCGGAGGCCCCCCCTCAGGCCCGTGACCCTGGGGGAGCTCCTGGAGGCCATCGAGGAGCTCAGGAGGGGGCCCAGGCGCAGGAGGAGGCCTCCCCCGGCGCCGCAGGAGCTGCCGGTCCACGAGGAGTCCTGGGAGGGTGCCGTTGGGGAGCTGCTGGAAAAGCTGCCCGAGGGGGAGGTTCCCCTCTCGAGCCTCCACGACGGTACTCCCCAGGGCTTCATCAACGTCTTCTTCCCCGCCCTCGTCCTGTTCCTGAGGGGGGAGGTGGAGCTGAGGCAGGAGGAGCCCTACGGGGAGATCATGATAAGGAGGTCTCGAGCTGGTTGAGGAGCTTCTGGAAGACGTTCGAGAGCCTCCTGGCCGCCCTCTTGATGGCGTTCTGCGGCTTCCCCTCCCGGACCCTCACCTCCAGGATGGGGTCCGAGAGGACGGGGTGGTCGATGTAGAGCTTCGCGAACTCGACCATCTCGTCGTTGAGGAGCTCCTCGTAGAGGGGCCTGAGATAGGTGTTGTCATAGTTCTTCACCCTGAGCTTGATCCTGTACCTCTCCCTCTCCAGGACCTCGAAACCCATGTCCGTCATAGACCCCCAGGGGCATGGGCGAGACCATAAAAAGCCTTATCCATTTTCATAATCAAATTTCAATAAAACCTTATTTCCAATACCAATACGCAACCGTTTCGGACATTCCTTGAGTATGAAGATTAATTTTCGTGTTAGAATAATGCTTGAAAAGTAAGTTTTAAATAAAACACATTATAATACTTGATTGCCCAAAGGAGGTGACACGGATGGTTAGCAAGAGGGAGATTGCGAGGGAGGTTACGGAGAGGCTCAAGGCGAAGAACGTGAAGGTGAACCAGAAGACTGTGGCCGCGGTCATCGACGAGACCATTAGCGTGATCAAGGAGAAGCTGAGCGGCAAGGAGCCCACCAGGATCGTGTTCATCCGCTTCGGCACCTTCTTCAGAAGGAAGGAGAAGCCCAGGAAGGCCAGGAATCCCAGGACCGGAGAGCCCATCGAGATCCCCGAGAGGTACAGGCTCGTCTTCAGGCCCAGCAAGGAGATCAAATACGTTCTCTAAACCTAATTTTTTTATTTCTTTCTCGCTTCTTTTCGAGGATGCCGAGGGGGAGGGACAGACAGCAGGAGTTCTCGAAGCTCCCCATCCCGGACAGGGAGAAGGGGGAGATGTTCGCCATTGCGGAGAAGGTACTCGGAGGGCCGCACATCTCCGTGATCTGCGAGGACGGGAAGACCCGCCTCGGCAGGATTAAGGGTAAGTTGTTGAAGAGGATGTGGATCCAGCCGGGGGACCTCCTCATCGTGAGGCCCTGGCCCTTCCAGGACGAGAAGGCCGACATCCTTTTCAGGTACACGAAGACGGAGGCCCTCTGGCTGAGCAGGAAGGGCCTGCTACCGGAGGAGCTCAACGTTTTTGAGTGATCGCCTTGCCAAGGGTGAAGCCCGATGTCCTGAGGTACCTGGAGTCGCACATAGACTTCTGGAGGGTGAGGGAGAAGGACCAGGACATGAGGAAGACCTACACGGAGGTCTTCGACACCAGGACCCTGATGGCGCTCTACAAGCTCTTCACCAGGGGGGTCATAGACAGGCTCGAGTTCCCGATATCCACAGGCAAGGAGTCCAACGTGTACAGGGCCTACTCCAGGGAGAGGGGCCTGGTGGCGGTCAAGATCTACAGGATCTCCACCCTAAGGTACAGGACCATAGAGGAGTACGTCCAGGGCGATCCGAGGTTCGAGCAGCTCATAGGGAGGGTCAGGCACCTGGTCTACCTCTGGACGAGGAAGGAGTTCCGGAACCTCTCCGAGTTCAGGGCCGCGGGCGTCCCGGTCCCGGAGCCCATAACCTTCTGGAGGAACGTCCTCGTCATGGGCTACCTGGGGACGGAGGAGAGGCCAGCCCCCCTGCTCCTGGAGGTGACGGAGGCGGACTGGGACTCCCTGTTCCTGGACATCGCAAACTCCATGAGGAGGGCGTACCTCCACGCCCGCCTGGTCCACTCGGACCTCAGCGAGTACAACGTCATGCTCCACCGGGGCAGGTGCTACTTCATCGACGTCGCGCAGGCCGTGAGCGTGGAGCACCCAAGGGCCTCCGAGTTCCTGGCCAGGGACGTCAGGAACGTGGTAAAGTTTTTCTCCAAGAAGGGTTTGAGGGTGAAGGCGAGGAACCTCTACAGGTACGTCAGGGGAGAGGTAGGGGAAGATGCTCTACGTGAGGGTTCCTAGGGACAGGATTGGGGTCCTGATTGGGAAGCATGGTGAGGTGAAGAGGAAGATAGAGGAGGAGACGGGGGTCCGCCTCATCATAGACTCGGAGAGCGGGGAGGTCACCATAGACGACTCCGGCGCCGACCCCGACAAAGCGCTCAGGGCCCTGAACGTGGTCAAGGCCATCGCCCGGGGCTTCTCCCCCGAGAGGGCCTTCAGGCTCCTCCAGGACGGGGTCTACCTGGAGATCATAGACATCAGGGACTTTGCCGGCAAGAGCAGGAACCGGAGGATTAGGCTCAGGGGCAGGGTCATTGGGAGGAAGGGGAGGTCCAGGAAGACCATCGAGGAGATGTCGGGGGCCTACGTCTCCGTCTACGGGGACACCGTCGCCATCATCGGCGACCCCCTGCAGATAGACCTGGCCTCCAGGGCGGTGGAGAAGCTGCTACAGGGCTCCAAGCACTCCACCGCCTACAGGTACATAGAGAGGAGGAAGAGGGAGCTGGAGTTCATGGAGCTCGAGGGCGGATGAGCAGCTTCCCTGCCCTGGACATAGTCTCCATCCTCATCCTCCTTCTCCTAGGGAGGCTGCTGGGCCTCGCCCTCTCCAGGTGGGGCATCAGCTCCTCCGTCGGGGAGATTGTGGCGGGCCTCGTGATGGCCGTCCTCATCAGGTGCATGGGGCTGAGCGGGGAGGGCATCCCCACCCTGGCCTCCATCGGGGCCATCATGCTGATGTTCCTCTCCGGCCTCTACACGGACTACAGGGACTTCCGCGAGAACCTAGGAAAGTCCACCGCCGTCGCCGCCGGGGGCGTCGCGGGCACCATGGCCCTCGTCTACCTGGCCCTCAAGGGACTGGGCTTTCCATCCACTACGTCCCTGATAGTGGCCATCGTGCTCTCCAACACGGCCGTGGAGGTCACGGCCAAGGTCATGCTGGACGACCCGCCAGCGCCGAAGACGAAGGCGCTCATCATGGGGGCGGCCTTCGCCGACGACATCCTCGCCCTCTTCATGATCGCCCTCGCCACCTCCGGGGCCCTGAGCAGGGAGGTCATCCTCTGGTCCTCGGTCAAGGTATCCCTGTTCCTCCTAATCTCCATCTTCTTGCTTCCGAGGATCCTCTCGGCCGGCCGGCTCCTAGACAGGCTGTACAGGAGCTCCGAGAGGGTGGAGCTCAGGCTCCTCACCTTCTCCGTCCTTTTGGCGCTTGCGCTGTCGCTCCTGGCAGCCGAGATGGGGCTGAACGCGGCCATCGGCGCCTACACAGCGGGCCTGGCGATCGCGAGCTGGGGCTCGAAGGTGGAGCCCCTCCTCAGGCGCAGGGCAGCCTTCGTGGGCCTCGTGGACATGATCGAGCCCATCCTCAGGGTCCTCCTGACCCCGCTATTCTTCGGCTACATAGGGATCCTCATGGGGGAGGGGCTCCTGGAGGGCATAGGCTCGTTCCCCGTCGCCCTCACCCTGGCCCTCCTGGCCTCCATGATGCTCGGGAAGTTCATAGGGTGCGCATCGGTCTCCGCCGCCCTCGGGGCCGAGGAGCCCATCACCGTAGGGGTGGCCATGCAGGGGAGGGGGATGCTGGAGTACGTGATCATCATGGTGGTCGCGACGTCGGGCCTCGTGGACCCCACCCTGTTCCTGGCCATGACCGTGGCCTCCATGGTCACCATGATCTCGACCCCGCTGCTGTACAGGGTGGTAAGGCGTGGCGGTGAAGAGGCATCTTAGGGCCCTGGGCGTGGACGACGCCCCCTTCCGCAGGGGGCAGGGGGAGTGCACCCTCGTCGGCGTCCTGGTCAGGGCCCCCTCATACGTGGAGGGCTTCGTCCTGGGGAGGGTCAGCGTCGACGGCGAGGACGCCACGGGGGAGATAGCGAGGATGGCCAACTCCAGGATAGGCAGGGTCGCCAACGTGATCATGGTGAACGGCGTGGCCGTCGCCGGCCTCAACGTCGTGGACCTGAGGGGCCTGAGCAGGCTCACGGGCAGGCCGGTAATCTCGGTCTCGAAGAACAGGCCGAGGAGGGAGCTCTTCCTCAGGGCTCTGAAGAAGGTCCCCAGGTGGGAGGAGAGGTGGAGGCTGATCGAGGACCTGGAGACGGTGGAGATAGACGGCCTCTACGTCCACCCCGTCGGGCTCGGGATCGAGGACCTCAGGAAGGTGATCGAGAACTTCCAGTTCCGGGGCAAGTACCCGGAGCCCCTCAGGATTGCGCACCTCCTGGCCAGGGCCCTCGTCATGGGGGAGTCCAAGGGCTAGCGCAGGAGGGGTAGGGAGCCCGTGATGGGGTCGAGCCTCTCCTCCCTGTCCGGGCCGAAGCCGGCGCAGGTCACGGTCCCCGGGGGCACCTCCGTCAGGCCTGCGTCCCTAATGACGCACACCCTAACCCCGAGCCTCTTGGCCTTCTCCACCAGCGCCATCAGGGACTCCAGGTCGGGCACCTTGACGACCACCTTCTTCGCCCCCTCCCTCCTCCAGGCCCCCAGGACGTCCCTGGGGGCGGATAGGGCGCACTCGACCGCGGCGTGGGCGACCTGCACCGCCAGCTTCCCCCTCGAAAGCTCGAGATCCGTCCTTACGGCCACCACGAGCTTGTAGGAGAACCTAGTCAAGCCTCCAGACCCCCTCGATCCTTTCGCCGCACACCTTGCAGACGCCCCTCTCTAGGTCGAGGTTCTCGATCTGGACCGAATAGCCGACCCTCCTTATCAGCTCCGCGCCGCACCTGGGGCAGTACGTGGACTCGTGCCTCGGATCCCACAGGTTGCCCAGGTAGACGAACCTGAGACCCTCCTCCCGGGAGACCTCCTTCGCCTTCAGGAGGAGCTCCGGGTCCGTGGGGCCGTGGTGCGTGTACCTGTAGTGGGGGAAGAACCTGGAGAAGTGTACGGGAGTCCCCGGACCCAGCTCCCCGGCGACCCACCTGGCGAACCTCCTGATCTCCCCCAGGTCGTCGTTGAATCCCGGGACTATCAGGTAGGTCAGCTCCACGTGAATGCCCAACTCCTTCTTGGCCACCTCAGCGGTCCTCCTCACGCTCTCAAGCCTGCCGAGGGTGTACCTGACGTACCTGCGCTCGTCGAAGCCCTTCACGTCTATGTTCATGGCCCTCAGGTACCTCCCCAGCTCCCTCAGGGGCTCCTCCTCTATGAACCCGTTGGTGATGAAGGCTGAATAGATGCCGTTCTCGCTGAGCAACCTGCTGGTGTCCAGGGCGAACTCGTACCATATCGTGGGCTCGTTGTAGGTCCAGGCCACCCCCCTGGAGTTGTACCTCCTGGCCAGCCGCAGGACGTCCTCCGGGGAAAGGACCCTGAGGTAGGGGGAGAGCTCCTCCGGCCCGGCCTGGGATATCTCCCAGTTCTGGCACCAGGGGCATCGCATGTTGCACCCGACGGTGGAGAGGGAGAGTATGTCCGTCCCCGGGAGGAAGTGGAACAGTGGCTTCTTCTCTATCGGGTCCACCGCAACGCTGGAGACCAGTCCGTAGTTCAGGGTCACCAGCTTCCCGTCCACGTTCTCCCTGACCCTGCAGATGCCCCTCTGCCCGGGCCTCAGGATGCAGCGGTGGGGGCAGAGGAGGCACCTGACCCTGCCGTCCCCGATCGGCTCCCAGTAGCGCGCCTCCTTCACGCCCACCAAGACCACCACCCACGTTTAACGTTTCCCGAAGTGCGTCCAGCCCCTGGGCATCTCCATCTCCCTCCCATCCGAGACCAGGGTGAAGGACCCACCGCCGACCTCCCCTATCACGAACGCCCACTCAGGGAGGTCCGCGTCTCTAGGCACCGTTGCCAGGAGCTCGTAGTCCTGCCCGAAGGAGAGGGCCTCTACGGGGTCCCCCAGGCCGTCCACGAGCGGAACGGAGTCCAGGTCTACCCTGGCCCCCAGGCCCGAGGCCAGGATCCTCACGCCTCGGAACAGGCCGTCGGAGAGGTCCGTCATGGAGCTGGCTACCTCCCTGAGCTCCTGCCCCTCCTCGATCCTGGGCTCGAAGAGGTACATCATCCTGAGGCCCTCCAGGGGATCCCCCTGCATGATCTCGAAGGCCCTGAACCCCCTGCCCAGGGGGCCGGAGACCACGATGAGATCCCCGCTGGAGGGGCAGCAGCGGCCGACCCTCCTGCCGTCCACGAGACCCAGGGCGGTGACGGACACGGAGAGCAGGGGCCCTTCCTTGGTGTCCCCGCCCAGGGGGGCGAGGTCGAAGTAGTCTGCGTCCTCCGCCAGCCCCCGAATTATGCCCTCCACGACCTCCACGTCCGCGTCGCCGGGGACGAGGATGGCGTCCGCGAAGGCTATGGGCTCGGCGCCCACGGCGGCCAGGTCGGAGAGGGAGACCCTCAGGGCCCCCTTGCCGAGGACCCTGGGCTCGTAGACCCCGGGAAAGTGGTAGCCCTGAACCAGCTGGTCAACCGTCAGAAAGATGCCCGATGAGTCATACTCGTGGGCATCGGCCCCCCTGAGGGAGAGGAGCTTGAGGATCCTCCTTACCAGGCACTCCTCGCCCACCTCCGAGATCTTCGCCACGAAAGATTAAAGAATCAAGGCTTTAAACCGCAAATTTATTCCGTCTTCAAATTAAATTTCCTCGAATTAATAAAAATAATAAGCAGGGGATTCGATAGGGGTGAACGTTGTCGGGGCGCTGCGTGATCTGCGGTAGGCCCCTCCGTCCCGGGGAGAGGCTCATCTGCGACTCCTGTGCCTTCGAGCTGAGGAGGGCCAGGCTGAGCGACGAGCCCTCCCTCGGCGACATCATGGACTTCTACGAGGAGAACTCGGTCCGGCGCCCCGGCGCGGGGAGGGTCTTCCTGGCGGTCCTCTGGGATGAGCTCCCCGATTTTAATCCCTGAAGCGATTCTCGATTGATGGAGCTGCCTGAGGAGATTTTGAAGATCCTGGAGCAGCTCAGGCTGCACCACGAGCTCTTCGGGGACGGCCTCCCTATGATAGCCTCCGAGAACGTCATGAGTCCCCTGGCGGAGATGATGATGATCTCGGACCTGGCGCACAGGTACGCGGAGGGCCTCCCCGGGAAGAGGTACTACCAGGGCCTCGTGCACTACGACGTCATCGAGGAGATGGCCTTCTCCCTGGCCAGGGAGGTCTTTGACGCCCCCTACGCCGACGTCAGGCCCATCTCCGGGACCGTCGCCAACATGGCGGTCCTCATGGCCTACGGGAGGCCCGGGGGGAGGGTCATCGGGGTCCCCACCCAGGCGGGGGGCCACATCAGCCACGCCGAGTTCGGCGCCGTCGGGCTCAGGGGAATGGAGCGCTTCGACCTCCCCGTGGACCAGAGGACGGGCCTCATCCTAGTGGACGAGGCCGCAAGGAAGATCAGGGAGGTCGAGCCCGACCTCATCATCCTAGGCAGGTCCGCCTTCCTGATGCCGGAGCCCGTCCGGGAGCTCTCCCAGGTCGCGGAGGAGGTGGGTGCGGTCCTCTGGTACGACGCGGCCCACGTCCTCGGCCTCATAGGCGGCGGCGTCTTCCAGCACCCCCTCAAGGAGGGGGCAAGGGTCGTCAGTGCCTCCACCCACAAGACCTTCCCGGGGCCCCAGCACGGCATCATCCTCGCGAATCCCGCGGACGAGGAGGACGAGAAGAGGCTGAGGAGGGCGGTGTTCCCCGGAGTCGTGAGCAACCACCACCTCATGAGCGTTGCGGCCCTCGCCGTGACGCTGGTGGAGTTCAAGCACTTCGGTAGGGAGTACGCATCCCAGATCGTGAGGAACGCGAGGAGGCTGGGGGAGGCCCTGTACGAGAGGGGCTTCCGGGTGCTGCTTCCGGACATGGGATTCACGAGGACCCACCAGCTCCTGGTGGACATGAGGGAGTTCGGGAACGGGAGGAAGGCCGCGGTGCTGCTGGAGAAGGCCGGGATAATCGTAAACTACAACATGCTGCCCTGGGACCCACCCAACAGGCCCAGGTCGCCCTCCGGGATCAGGATCGGGGTCCAGGAGCTGACCCGCGTGGGGATGCGGGAGTCCGAGATGGAGCAGGTTGCGGAGTTCTTCGAGAGGGTCCTGAAGAGGGGAGAGGACCCCGCCAGGGTCAAGGAGGACGTCAGGGAGTTCAAGAGGGACTTCAGGAAGGTGAGGTACTGCTTCACCCCGGAGGACGCCTATGAGCTCAGGGAGCTGGTGCGGATAAATTAATACCCCCCTCGCGAATGCACCCTCGGTGATAGTATTGGACATGCGCAATAAATTTTCGAGCGTAGCCAGCAAGCTCTGGGCCTCGGAGATCAGGGAGCTCCTCAAGCTCACGTCCAAGAAGGACATCATCTCCTTCGCGGGCGGCCTACCCAACCCGGAGGCCTTCCCCTACGAGGAGGTCAAGCAGCTCTGCAGCGAGGTCCTAGAGAACTACGGCAGGACGGCCCTCCAGTACGGCCCCTCCGCCGGCCTCGCCCTCTATCGGGAGGCCGTGGTGGACTACCTCAGGAGGAGCGGAATAGAGGCGAAGGAGGAGGAGATCATAGCCCTCACGGGCTCCCAGCTCGGCCTCTACATGGTTGCCCGCCTCTTCGTGAACCCCGGTGAGTCCATCGTTGTCGAGGTCCCCACCTACCTCGGGGCGATTCAGGCCTTCTCCGCCAACGAGGCCCAGTTCTTCATGATCCCCATCGACGACGAGGGCATGAGGACGGACGTCCTGGAGGAGAGGCTGAAGAAGGCGAAGGCGGAGGGTAAGATGCCGAAGTTCATCTACACCGTCCCCAACTTCCACAACCCGGCGGGCGTCACCATGTCCCTGGAGAGGAGGAAGCACCTCCTGGAGATCGCCTCCGAGTTCGACCTGCCTGTGCTCGAGGACGACCCCTACGGGCACCTCAGGTACGTGGGCGAGCCCCTGCCCAGCCTGAAGAAGCTCGACCGCGAGGGCAGGGTCCTGTACCTGGGGAGCTTCTCGAAGGTCTTTTCGCCCGGGTTGAGGGTGGCCTTCATAGCGGCACCGGAGCCGGCGAACGTGAAGCTGGAGATCATGAGACAGGGCATAGACCTGTGCCCCAACTCTCTGTCCCAGATCCTGGTAGCCCTCTTCATCAAGAACGGGATGATCTGGCAGCACATCCCCAGGATCAGGAAGATCTACGGCAGGAAGAGGAAGATCATGCTGGACTCCCTGGAGGACTACTTCCCCAAGGAGGCCAAGTGGAGCCGCCCCGAGGGCGGCATGTTCGTCTGGGTCTCCCTGCCCGAGAAGGTGGACACCGAGAAGATGTTCCCGAAGGCCCTGAAGAGGAAGGTTGCCTACGTCCACGGGGCAGCCTTCTACCCGGACAGGAGCAAGAAGAACGAGATGAGGCTGAACTTCACGGCGCCCCCGGACGAGATGATCAAGGAGGGCGTGAGGCGCCTGGCCGAGGTGGTCAGAGAGGAGCTAGCATCGTGAACGGTCTCAGGGAGGCCCTGGACGCCTGGGCCAGCAAGTATGAGGGGTACCTGGACACGGGGCTCCTCGTGGACTCCATATTGGAGCCCCTGAGGCCCAGCGCCAGGGTGAACCTCCTCCGGATCTCCAGGGAGGAGCTCATCGGTGACCTGGAGGGCTGGGGGATCGGGGCCGACCCCTCCCCCTACTACGGCAGGGCCGTGTTCCTGGAGGGCGACCCTGGAAAGCTCCCCCACCACGCCCTAGGCCTCTACTACCTGCAGGAGCACTCGGCCATGTTCCCGGTTGTGGTCCTAGACCCAAGGCCGGGGGAGAGGATCCTGGACATGACCGCCGCCCCGGGCGGGAAGGCGACGCAGATAGCGGAGCACATAGGGAACCTGGGCACGGTGGTCGCGGTTGAGAGGTCGAGGAGGAGGATCAAGGCCCTCAGGGCGAACGTGGACAGGATGGGGGCCGTCTCGGTCATGGTGGTGCAGGGGGACGCCAGGAGCCTGGGGTTCCGCGAGGCCTTCGACAGGGTCCTCCTCGACCCACCCTGCAGCTCCGAGTCCAGCCTAAGGAAGGACCCGTGGACGCTGCCCAGCATCAGGCGGAACGACCCGGAGACCCTGTCGAGGCTGCAGAGGTCCCTGGTGAGGGCGGCGTGGAGGTACCTGAGGCCGGGCGGGACCCTGGTGTACTCCACCTGCACCTTCGACCCCAGGGAGAACGAGGGAGTAGTCTCCTACGCGGTCGAGCTGGGATTCCGGACGCTCAGGGTGGACCTGCCCTTCCCCCACGAGAGGGGATTCAGGGAGTACCGGGGATTGGAGTTCGACCCCTCGGTCTCGGACGCCGCGAGGATCATGCCGTACCACGGCCCCTTCGCGGGGATGTTCATAGCCCACCTCCTCAAGATTTAAAGCGCTCCTCCGATGAGCCTCCGATGGCGATCAGGACCTACCTTCGAGTGATCTTCAACTCCGAAGGCGCCAGGCCCAGCCTGGTCGTCGACAGGCTCCAGAACCTGGGCTTCAGGCCCATTACCGGCTACTACGACTTCGTGTACGAATGGCCCTCCAAGGCCACCGTCAGGGAGGCCATAAACTTCGCCGACCTGATTCACGAGACCCTCAGGGGCCTTGGGGTGTTCTTCGAGATCACCACGCTTTCTGAGGAGGAGCAGTGAGGGTAGCCGTCCTCGACAGGGACAGGTGCCAGCCGAAGCGCTGCCAGCTTGAGTGCATTAGGTACTGCCCCGTAAACAGGACCGGGAAGAAGGCGATAGAGTTCCTCGGCGACTTCCCGTTCATCTACGAGGACGTCTGCATAGGCTGCGGGATCTGCGTCAAGAAGTGCCCCTTCGGTGCGATCCACATCGAGAACCTCCCAGACGAGCTCGGGAAGGAGATCGTGCACAGCTACGGCCCGAACGCCTTTCGCCTCTTCGGCCTACCGGTCCCCGTGGAGGGCTCCGTGGTGGGGATCCTCGGGAGGAACGGGACCGGGAAGAGCACGGCCATGTCGATCCTCGCGGGCCTACTGGTCCCCAACTTCGGCTCCGGGGAGGGCGACAGGGAGAGGGTCGTGAGGAGGTACGCCAGGACCAGGCTGGGCGCCTACTTCAAGGGCCTCTACGACGGGAGCCTCAGGGTGTCGCTCAAGCCGCAGTTCATCGAGGCCATTCCGAGGGCTGTCAGGGGGAGGGTCGGTGAGGTCCTGTCCAGGGTGGACAGGTCGGGGATGCTGGAGCGCGTCTCCGAACTCCTGGGCATCTCCCACCTCATGGACAGGTCTATGGAGACCCTCTCCGGCGGGGAGCTCCAGAAGGTGGCCATAGCTGCGGCCATCCTCAGGGACCCGGACATCCTGATCCTGGACGAGCCCACCTCCTACCTGGACATCAGGGAGAGGATGCGCATCGCGACCCTGGTCCGGGACCTCGGGGGGCCCAGGTTCAAGGTCGTCGTGGAGCACGACCTCGCCGTCCTGGACTACCTGGCGGACTACGTACACATCTTCTACGGGAAGGGAGGGGTTTACGGCATCGTCAGCGAGCCCAAGGTCGTGAGGGTGGGCATCAACGAGTACCTGAACGGGATGCTGAAGGCGGAGAACGTCAGGATCAGGGACAAGCCCGTCACCTTCTTCGCGCACCCCCCGAGGAGGAGGGTGGAGGGAGGGGCCTCCATCTCCTGGACCAGGCTGGTGAAGGGCTTCGAGAGCTTCACCCTCACCGTTGAGCCTGGAAGGGCCTACAAGGGGGAGATCGTGGGAGTCGTCGGCCCCAACGCGACGGGGAAGACGACCTTCATGAGGATCCTGGGGGGCCGCCTGGAGCCGGACGAGGGAGGGGTCAGCGCCGAGCTCGGCGTCAGGCTCAAGCCCCAGTACGTGGACGTCCCGTTCGAGGGGTCCGTATCCGAGTTCCTGGAGGAGGCGGGGGTGGACTGGGCCGACGAGGTCTTCAAGCTCGAGGTCTTCAACAGGCTCGAGTTGGAGAGGCTGCTCGACCTCAGGTTCCCCTCCCTCTCGGGGGGCGAGAAGCAGCTGGTCCTGGTCGCCGCCTGCCTGGGGGCCGCCTCCGACGTGTACCTGCTGGACGAGCCGACCGCCTACCTGGACGTGGAGATGAGGATGAGGGTGGCGAGGGCCATCAGGGAGTCGACGCTGAAGAGGGGATCCGTGACCTTCGTCGTGGACCACGACATCTACTTCATAGACCTGGTCTCGGACGCCCTCATGGTCTTCGAGGGCGAGCCGGGGGTCCGCGGCACCGCCAGCGGCCCCTACCCCATGAGGGAGGGGATGAACCGCTTCCTGCGGGGGATGGGGATCACCTTCAGGAGGGACCCCTCCACCGGGAGGCCCAGGATAAACAAGCTGGGCTCCAGGATGGACGAGATCCAGAAGAAGAGGGGAGAGTACTACTACTGAGTGGTGATCCTCTCTATCACCGCGGGCAGCTCCTCCACGTGCACGAGGCCCAGGGAGGCGAACTCCCTCCTCAGGGCGTCGTCGACCGCGACGCCCATGGACCTGAGGAGGTGGGAGAGCCTCCGGCCGAGGATCCTCCCCTTCCTGTCGAAGTCCGTCAAGACGAGGATCCTCGCGTACAGGGACGAGAGCTCCTCCGCCAGGGAGACCATGTCCCTGCCCGTGTTCAGCCTGACCACGTTCACCCAGGGGAAGAGGGAGCGTAGGGCCTCCTCGTCCCTAGCCCCCTCGACCACGACGGCGTCGACCTCCCTGAGGCCCTTCCCCAGGGCCTCCAGGAGCTCCTGCCTCTCCACCTCTCCCTTTTATCGGGCATTTATTATATGCGTTTGCGTGGGCAGGTCCCTGGAGAGGGAGATCGTCAGGGAGAGGATGGAGGTCCTGTTCCGGGAGGCGGTCAAGGCCCTGAGGGCCGGGAGGGAGGACCTGGCGCACAGGTACGTGGAGAGGATCCTGGACCTGGCGAAGAAGTACAAGGTCCGCGTGCCCAGGGAGGCGAACTACCTCATCCTCCGGAAGGGGAGGATCCTCCTCCTGCCGGGGAGGAACTGCACCGTGAGGCTCAGGAGGGGGAAGCTCGTCTTCCGCATCGGCGACAGGGTGGTGAAGAGGAGGCCATATAAAGGAAAGGTTAAAAGGGGGAATCATCCTAAGGCTCGGGAGGAATGGTCTCGGTGAAGGAGGTCCCGCCGGATCTGCTGATCAAGAGGATATCCGAGATGCTCAGGGAGAAGGTCGAGCCCCCTCCCTGGGCCAGGTGGGTGAAGACCGGCCCCCAGGCGGAGAAGGCCCCGGACGACCCAGACTGGTGGTACACCCGCCTCGCCTCCCTGCTCAGGAAGCTGTACGTCATGGGCCCCATCGGGGTCTCCAGGCTCGCGGCCGAGTACGGGGGCAAGAGGGACAGGGGCTCCGCCAGGTACCACGCCGTCAAGGGGAGCAGGGCCATCGTCAGGAAGGGCCTCCAGCAGCTCGAGGGCCTGGGGCTCGTGAAGCGGACCCCCGAGGGTAGGGTCCTGACCCCCGAGGGTAGGAGCCTCCTGGACAGGGAGGCCAAGAAGATCCTGGAGGAGCTGGCCAAGGAGAGGCCTGAGCTCCAGAAGTACCTCTGAGGTGGTGGTGTTGGAGGAGGACAGGGAGCTGGAGGAGCTCCGGAAGAAGAGGCTCATGGAGCTCATGGCCGCCAGGGCCAGGGAGGAGGAGAGGGAGAGGGCCGAGGCCGAGAGACAGGAGCTCCTCAGGCGCCTCCTGACCCCGGAGGCGAGGCAGAGGCTGGCGAACCTGAAGTTGGCCAGGCCCGAGCTGGGCGCCCTGCTGGAGCAGCAGGTCATCGCCCTGGCCCAGGCGGGCAGGCTCCCGGTCCCGGTCACGGACGACCTTCTTAAGAGGCTCCTCTATTCCCTGCACGAGAGGAGGAGGGAGCCCAGGATAATCAGGAGGTGATGGTGTGGCTGCCAGGAAGCCGAGCGGGAAGAAGAAGAGGCTGTTGGCGGCCCTGAAGTCCAACAGGAGGCCGCCCATGTGGGTGATCCTCAGGACGAACAGGAGGGTCGTGACAAACCCGGCCAGGAGGAACTGGAGGAGGAAGAGGCTCAAGCTCTGAGGTGGTGGGGTTGGCCAAGAAGCTGAATCCGGGCGAGGAGCGCGTCTACACGATCAACCTCTCCAGGGCCTGGGAGTCGCCCCCCCGCTGGCAGAGGGCGAAGTACGCGATCCTCCTCATCAGGAGGTTCATCTCGAGACACATGAAGGTCCCCGAGGACAGGGTCTGGATAGACAACGCCCTCAACGAGCTCATCTGGTCCAGGGGGGCCCA
>Ga0256842_1001994_pt1 | contig 15338 bp, 8 predicted proteins | sample 4559240metaG_FD_185973 | JGI IMG/M metagenome (GOLD analysis project Ga0256842, IMG submission 185973) | Hydrothermal vent microbial communities from Guaymas Basin, Mexico - 4559-240 | ecosystem: Environmental > Aquatic > Marine > Hydrothermal vents | place: Mexico: Guaymas Basin | collected...
TTTGCTACATCTGCGACCTTTTCTCCTTCATAAAGCTGGATAAGTTTTACTCCTTGAGTATTCCTGCTCATCTCAGAAATATCCTTTATCTTTATCCTTATTATCTTGCCCTGATCTGTGATAAGCATCACTTCATCTGTATCTCTGACATAACCAGCATACACAACAGGACCATTTCTGTTAGTAACTTTTACTGTAATTAAACCTTTACCACCTCTTCCTTGCACTCTGTACTCTTTAACTTTTGTTCTCTTTCCGTAACCATTTTCAGTAACAATAAGTATGTCTCCTTCATCTCCTTTTATTGCTTCCATGGAAACAACCCTATCTTCTTTATCCATCCTCATTCCTATTACCCCAGAGGCAATTCTGCCCATTTCTGACACCTCTTTACTTGGAAAGCGAATAGATTTTCCAAATTTGGTGGTCAGAAATATATCCTCATCTTTTATGGCCTGAACACCTATTAGCTTATCCCCTTCTTTTATCTTTATGGCCTGAAGTCCTGCAGATGTGATTTTGCTAAAAAGACTTAGCCTTGTCTTCTTTATTATCCCTTTAGCAGTGACCATAACAAGGTATCTGTCCTCTGAAAAATCCCTTACAGGTAATACATGAGCGATGTTTTCACCTTTCCTCAGCTTGAGCAGATTGACTATCGCTTTACCCTTAGAGGCTCTTCCTTCTTCAGGAATTTCATAAACCTTTTTACAATACACCCTTCCCATATTAGTAAAGAACAAAAGTGTGTCATGTGAAAGTGCAAGGAATATATGCTCTATAAAGTCATCACCTTTTGCCTTTGCCCCTATAAGACCTCTTCCTCCTCTTTTTTGAGCCTTATAAAGTGTTACAGGTGTCCGCTTTATATATCCCCTATGGCTTATGGTAACCACCATTTCTTCATCTGCTATTAGATCTTCTGTGTCTATATCCGCATATTCATCCTCTAATATGTGTGTTCTTCTTTTATCTTCATATGCCTCTTTTATTTTTCTGGTTTCCTCTTTTATTATCTCCAAGATAAGCTTTGGATTAGAAAGGATCTCTTTGTACCGTCCTATATTTTTTATTAACTGCTGATATTCGTTATCTATCTTATCTCTTTCAAGTCCTGTAAGTCTTTGCAGTGTCATATCCAGAATTGCCTGTGCCTGTGCAGAACTCAGATTTAACTCTTTGATAAGCCATGCCTTTGCCTCTTTTGGATCAGAAGAACTTCTTATAAGCTTTATAACTCTGTCCAGTTCAGCTAATGCCTTTTTAAGGCCTTCCAAGATATGGGCTCTTTGCTCTGCCTTTTTTAGATCATAAAGGGTTCTTCTTCTTATTACCTCTCTTCTATGCAGGATGAATTGTTCTATTATCTGCTTGAGATTCAAAATCTCTGGTCTTCCATTTACAATAGCAAGCAGGATAATTCCAAAAGAGATCTCCATCTGAGTGAACTTAAAAAGTCTATTCATTATTACCTGAGAGTTAGCATCTTTTTTGAGCTCTATAACAATTCTTATGCCTTCTTTATTAGACTCATCCCTTATTTCTGTTATTCCTTCTATCTTCTTTTCTTTAACAAGTTCTCCTATCCTTTCTAAAAGACGGGTTTTATTTACCTGATAAGGGATTTCAGAAATAACAATCACATCCCTTTTCTTTCCTGTTTCTATAAATGCCTTTGCCCTTACCTTTATTATACCTTTACCAGTTTTGTAAGCCTCTTTTATTCCACTTTTTCCTATTATGAACCCTGCTGTTGGAAAATCAGGTCCAGGTATGATTTTAATCAGTTCATCTATGCTGACTCCTGGATCATCTATTACTTTTATTACTGCATCACATACTTCGGATAGATTATGAGGTGGGATATTGGTTGCCATTCCTACAGCAATACCTGAAGAGCCATTTATCAGGAGATTGGGTATGGTGGTAGGAAGCACCACAGGTTCCATAAGAGAGCCATCATAATTAGGCACAAAATCGACTGTCTCTTTTTCTATATCTGTTAAAAAGTCCTTTGCAATAGAAGTCATCCTGACTTCTGTGTATCTCATAGCTGCTGGAGGATCTCCGTCTATGGAACCAAAGTTTCCCTGGCCATCTATAAGAGGATATCTCATAGAAAAGTCCTGTGCCATCCTTACAATGGCATCATACACTGCTGTATCTCCATGAGGATGATATTTTCCTATGACATCACCTACTATTCTTGCAGACTTTTTATAAGGTCTATCTGGAAAGTTTTTTAACTCATACATGCTATAGAGTATTCTTCTATGTACAGGTTTTAATCCATCTCTTATATCTGGTAGAGCTCTCCCTACTATAACGCTCATAGAGTATTCTAAGTAAGATCTCTTTACTTCCTCTTCTATGCTTACTTCTTCAATATTATTATTGTCTTCTTTTTTAATCTGTTCCATTTACAAAACGCCTCCATAGAGAAGAATTAAGAAGCCACTACAGCCGCCATTTGGAATATGGGAAGATACATGGCTATTATGATACTACCTATGCTTCCTCCTAAGAAAACCATTAGCATAGGCTCTATTAAAGAACTTAAGGCATCTACAGAAGCATCCACTTCGTCCTCATAAAAGTCTGCTATCTTCTCTAACATACTATCAAGCGCACCGGTAGTCTCGCCAACAGCGATCATCTGTACCACCATGGGAGGAAAAAGCTCATGTTCTGAGAGAAGTTCTGCTATAGTGAATCCTTCAGCAACTCCTGACTTTACATCCAACACTGCCTCCTCTACTACAGCATTTCCTGCTGTCCTAGATACTATGTCTAAGGCATCTAAGATAGGCACTCCACTTTTTACCATTGTACTCAAAGTCCTTGAGAATCTTGCAATAGCACTCTTTCTTAAAAGGTCTCCAAATAAAGGAAGTTTCAATGCTATGGCATCTGTATATTTTTTACCCTTATAGGTTTTTCTGATCTGTTTCAGGAGAACAAAGAAGCCAATAACCGAACCTACGATGTAGTGTATCTTTGACTTTACAAAATGACTGAAGTTCACCACCATTTGAGTTGGAAGAGGTAAGGGCATATCTGCCTCAGCAAACATTTTCTCAAAAACAGGAATCACAAAAACCATAATAATTGCCAACACAATAATAGCTATTATTATTACCACTATAGGATAAGTGAGCGCACCTTTTATCTGGGATTTTAGTTTTTCCAGCTTTTCCAAGTATGCTGCAAGCCTTTGAAGGGTTACCTCCAAAATTCCACCTGTCTCTCCAGCAGAAACAAGACTTACATATAACCTGTCAAACACGTTTGGATGTTTTGAAAGCGCCTCTCCTAAGCTAAGCCCTTCTTGAACATCTTTTACTACCTCTTTTAAAATACGTCTGAATGTTTTGTTTTCACTTTGCTCAGAAAGTATTGTAAGCCCCTGCACTATGGGAAGTCCTGAATCTATCATGGTAGAAAACTGCCTCGTAAATATCACTATATCCTTTGTCTTTACCTTAGGCTGAAGAAAAGATATGTTTTCAAATATATCCTTAGGCTGTTCTTTTATTTTTACAACTTTCAGTCTTCTTCTTCGAAGCTGAGCTCTTACTATCCTCTCATTTGCAGCTTCTAACTCCCCTTTTATTATTTTCCCTCTTGGTGTTTCCGCTACCCATTTATAAACAGGCATTTTGTTTTCCAAAAAGATTTTATGATACTATGCCATGGATTTGGTATATTGTCAAAAGTAGGCTTTAACCTCTTGTCTCTTGATTTTTCATGTTTAATAAAATATGCTTCACTTTCATGAAAGATAGTTTGCTTAAGTTAGTGTTTTTCTTTTTGTTTGTCTTCTCTTCCCACGTTCTTAATGCAGCTCCATTTGTAAAAGTTATTACAGTAAAGAAAAAAGAGCTGAATTATTCAAAAGAATATGTAGGACATGTAGAGTCCATAAGAAGTATTGATATAAAACCCAGGGTTGAAGGATATTTAGAAGAGGTAAGGTTCAAAGAGGGAAGTTATGTAAAAAAAGGACAGACCTTATATGTGATTGAGCAAGCACCTTATATAGCAGAGCTGGACTTGGCAAAAGCAAAGCTGGAAGAAGCAAAGGCTCATTTATTTAAGGCCAAGCAAAGAGTGAAAAGACTTTGTTCAGCAATGCCTGAAAGTATTTCTAAAACAGATATGGACAATGCATTGGCAGACCTTATGCTTGCCAAGGCAGAAGTATTAGAAGCAAAAGCAAGGGTAAAAGAGGCCAAGATATATCTTGGATATACTATAATAAAAGCTCCTATAAGTGGTCTTGTAGGAAAGTCCTTTGTAAAGGAAGGCAATCTGGTTGGTCCTCAAACAGGACCGCTCTGCAGGATCTTTCAAGTAGAACCAATCAGGGTGGTATATTCCATAAGTGAGACTGATCTTGATCAGCTGAGGCTATCTTTAAAGCATCAACTCAGGGTAAAGATAAGGCTTTCTGATAAAAGTATCTACCCTATGGATGGAGAAATAGACTTTGTAGACAATAATGTGGACATAAAAACCGCAACCATTTCTATATGGGCAATCTTTCCAAATCCTAAACACATATTACTTCCCGGAATGTTTGTAACAGCTATTCCTATAGTCAGGTATAAAAAAAGCACGATTCTTATTCCTCAGAGATCTGTATTGGAAGACAAAAAAGGTCATTACGTGCTTGTGGTAGATAAAGAGAATAAGGTGCAGGTAAAAAGAATAACAATAGGAAGAATGCTGAAAAATGAATGGGAGATAGTTTCCGGATTATCTGAAGGAGAAAGGATAATTGTCGAAGGAATACTAAAGGTAAGACCTGGTCAGGTGGTTAAAATAAAAGAGTAGTTTCAATATGATTTCCCGCATCTTTATAAAAAGGCCCAGGCTTGCCGCTGTTATATCCATTGTGATTACACTGCTGGGTATTATAGCCATATTTAAGATTCCTGTGGCTCAATATCCAGATATTACTCCACCAATAATAGCGGTTAGTGCATATTATCCAGGTGCGGATGCTCAGACAGTTGCGGAAACAGTGGCAGCACCTATAGAAGAAGAAGTAAATGGTGTGGACAACATGCTATACATGTCCTCTACATGTGGAGATGACGGGACATATGTGCTTAATGTTACCTTTGCGGTTGGCACTAATCCTGATATTGACCAGGTTAACCTGCAAAACAGACTTCAGCTTGCTATTCCAAGATTACCAAAAGAGGTGGTGGATATAGGACTGGATGTAAGGAAAAGATCTTCTTCTATAATGGCTGCCATTAGTTTTTACTCTGTTTCTGGAAAGAAAGACATGCTTTTTCTAAGCAATTATGTAAGCAGGTACATCAGAGATAGTCTTATAAGATTAAGAGGAATAAGCGATGTTGTTATATTTGGAGAAAAAGAATATAGCATGAGGGTATGGATTGATCCTAACAGACTTTCATCTATGGGGATTAGTGTTTCAGAGGTGATAGAGGCCATAAGAGAGCAGAACATACAGGCTGCAATCGGTTCCATAGGTTCTGTACCTATAAGAGAGGATCAGCAGGTTCAATTTACCTTAAGGGCAAAAGGAAGGCTTAAAGATGTGAAAGAGTTTAAGAATATAGTTATAAAAAGCTCTATCAAGAAAGGAAGAATCGTGAGACTGAAAGATGTGGCAAGAGTTGAGCTTGGAGCAAGGTCATACAGCCATCAATCTATACTAAATGGTGTGCCAGCAGTAACCATTGCCTTATACAGGATGCCGGGAGCAAATGCGCTCCAGACCATGAAGGAAGTTAGAGAGGAATTAAAAAGGCTTTCTCGCAGAATGCCAGAGGATATGAGATATAAGATCATATTGGATACTACCAAGTATGTTAAAGCTGCTGTCCGTGAAATAGAATCTACCCTTTTAATCACCTTTATTCTGGTAATTACCGTGGTATTCCTGTTTCTTCAGAATATCAAAGCCACATTTGTTCCTACAGCGGCTGTTCCTGTTTCCATAATAGGCACCTTTATTATACTTCTTGCGATCCACTATAGTGCAAATACCATATCTCTTTTTGCTCTTGTACTTGCTATAGGACTTGTAGTGGATGATGCGATTGTAGTGGTAGAAAATGTTTACAGAATAATGGAAGAAGAAGGCTTAGGAAGAGAAGAAGCAACTGTTAAAGCGATGGAGCAGGTAACAGGTCCTATTATTTCTACTACATTGGTCTTACTTGCTGTTTTTGTCCCAGTTGGATTTATTCCTGGAATTCCTGGAAAGCTTTACAGACAGTTTGCCTTTAGTATATGCATATCTGTGCTCATATCTACTGTATGTGCTTTGAGTCTTAGTCCTGCACTTTGTGCAACAATATTAAAGAGTTCTTCTCAAAGTCAAAGACGTTTCTTTGAGCTTTTTAATCGGTCTTTAAACAAAGCAAGACTGGTATATCTGAGCATATCCAAGTGGCTAATAAGGCATATCTATGTGATGATAATCTTGTTTGTACTGATATTAGTATCGGGTTATCTTATATTTTCGAATCTTTCTTTCAGCTTTCTACCTTTAGAAGATCAGGGATATTTCTTTTTAAATATCCAGCTTCCTGAAAGTGCTTCTCTGACGCGAACTACCAAGGTAGTAGAAGAAGTAAGCAGAAAGATCAAAGCAATAAAAGGGATTAGTGATGTCATAGGGGTAAGTGGATTTAGTCTTTTAAGCGGAAATGGAGACAATCTTGGTTTTGGAGTGGTAATACTTGAGCCATGGGATAAGAGAAAATCCTTTGATCTACATGTATTTTCTATTATGTCAAAAGTACAAAAGATACTTTCTTCTATATTTACTGCTGACATATTTGTGTTTCCTCCACCTGTTATACTTGGGCTTGGAAAAACAGGAGGTTTTGACCTGAGATTAGAGGCAACAGAAGGTCAATCTGCCCAAGAGCTTGCATCAGTCATAAGAGCTGTTGTCCTTGAGGCAAATAAAAGCCCTGTTTTAACGAGGGTTTTCAGTACTTATAGGGCCAATACCCCCCAGATATTTATCCAGCTTGATAGAACAAAAGCACAGCTACTCAATGTGCCCGTGGCTAAGATATATCAAAACCTTAAGGCATATTTTGGCTCTGTTTATGTTAATGATTTTAATCTGTTCGGAAGGGTATATGAAGTAAAGATCCAAGCAGATGCAAAATATAGGGATGAGCTAAAGGATATAAGAGAACTCTATGTTAGATCAAATAATGGTAATTTAGTTCTATTAGAAAGTCTTGTAAAGCTAAAGCATATGCTTGCTTCTCCTTTTGTTTACAGGTATAACCAGTTTCCAAGCGCCAGAATAAATGGTGAAGCGCAAAGGGGATACGGATCTGGGGATGCAATGAAAGAAATGGAAAAAATATTAAATAAAGTGCTTCCAAAAGGTTATTCCTATGAGTGGTCTTCTATGTCTTTTCAGGAAAAGAGAGCAAGCGGACAGGTGCTGATAATATTCTTATTTGCTTTGTTATTTGGCTACCTATTTCTGGTAGCTCAGTATGAGAGCTGGACTGTCCCACTTTCTATTATTCTTTATGTCCCAATTTCCAGTTTTGGTGCGCTCTTAGGTATATACTTGCTTCACCTGAACTTGAGCATATATGCACAGATAGGACTTGTCCTGTTGGTGGGACTTTCTACAAAGAATGCCATCCTTATTGTGGAATTTGCCAAGAGTAAAAGACAAGAGGGAATTTCCACCTTTGAAGCTGCTATAGAAGGTGCAAGAATACGCTTCAGACCAGTTCTTATGACGGCTTTTACCTTTATTCTTGGGGTCCTGCCTCTTCTTTTTGCAAAGGGTGCTGGTGCTATGAGCAGAATACACATAGGAGTAACTGTGTTTTTTGGAATGCTTGTGGCAACACTGTTTGGTATATTCTTTATTCCCGGACTCTACTACCTGATCCAAAGCATAGTGGATAAGGTCAAAGAAAAGAAATGAAAAGTTTTTTTATTATCTTCATTATTCTGCCATTTTTATCCTGTACTGTAGGGCCTGAATATAAACCTGTCAGAGTTAAAGTTCCGAATAAATGGTATTCAGAACATATTATAAAAGAAGGCGGTATTTTAGTGTCCAATAAAAAGCATTTGGAAGAGGTTAAGAACTGGTGGAAAAAATTAAATGATTCCTGCTTAGACAGCCTTATTGATCAAGCAATAAAAGGAAACTTAGATATAAAGGTTGCTTTGGCAAGGCTTAAAGAAGAAAGAGCTTTAAGAGGTCGTGAAAAGGCAAGGCTTTTCCCCTATTTTGATACAAATGGATCTGTTGTCAGAAAAAGGATAAGCGAGACAGGAAAAACCTCAGATCTATACTCCCTGAGTATCGATGCAAGCTGGGAAGCAGATATATTTGGAGGTATAAGAAGATCTATTCAAGAGGCAGAAGCCCGACTTTTGGCAGCAAAAGAAGGATTAAAGGATGTCATTGTTTCTCTTCTTGCAGAAGTGGCAATAAACTATATAGAACTCAGGACATATCAGGCAAGACTCAATGCAGTGCTCGCAAATGTAAAGGCGCAGGAGGAAATTTATAAATTGAATCTCTCCAGATATAAAGCAGGCCTCATAGATGAACTCTATGTACAGCAATCTAAATATGTGCTGGAAAGCACTAAGGCACAGATTCCGTCTCTTCAGGAAGGGATAGAAAAAGCAAAGAATAGAATTGCAGTGCTTTTGGGTAAAAATCCGGGAGATGTAAGTAAGGAGCTGGATATATTTAAGCCTATCCCTACTCCTCCTGTAAAGATAGTCATAGGGATTCCTGCCAATACCATTAGAAATAGACCAGATGTAAGAAGAGCAGAGATGAACCTGATAGCAGCAACTGCTGCGGTTGGAAAGGCAAAAGCAGAACTTTATCCTCAGGTTCAGCTATCTGGTAGTATTGGTCTTGAAAGCATCTCAAAAGGAGATCTGTTTAAATGGGCAAGTAGGACATGGAGCTTGGCTACAAATATCACTTGGAAGATATTTCATGCAGGAGAGCTCAGGCAAAATGTAAAGGTATACACAGAAAGACAAGAACAGGCTCTATACGAATATCAAAATATTGTACTCAATGCTATTGAAGAGGTAAGAGATGCTATAATTGCTTATGTAAAAGAGCAAAAAAGACTCTATGCCTTAAAAAAGGCTGTAGAAGCTGCAAAAAAAAGCTATGAACTTGCCTTAGACAGATACAGGGCTGGAATCTCTGATTTTATAGATGTGCTGGATGCAGAAAGATCCCTTCAGTCTTTTCAAGATCAGCTCTCTGTAAGCAAAGGAATGGTAGCCACAAATCTTGTCAGGATTTATAAAGCACTTGGAGGAGGTTCACATACACCATTGACCCTCTCTCGACTTTAGTCGAGGGATTCCCGCTTCAATGAGGGATGACTCGTAGCAATATCACTTTCGCAGCGTTAATGTCTGCATCATCAGTGTAGCCACCATGTAGACAGCAGAAGCTCCTTCTGGGATCTACTTTTAGAGATATCTGCCCATACTGCCTGCACTTGTATTCAAGCATTCTGATAAAGGTGCTCCATGCTAAATCTATTATACCAATACTGGTTTAAAATAATCCTTTAAAAAAATTTCCATGTAATCTTATTCCCTGCAAGAAGTCAGTGGGTGATAGTTCCCTACTCGAAAATTTATAAGGTGAATGAATAAATTGATATTATTTCGTGGTATTTTGTGATTATAAATTAAGGTTGAAAAGATGTTGACATATAATAGTTTGTTTTGTTAAAGGAGTCACAACACTGATGCGGAAGCAAAAATTATAGTTATTCGCATAATAACAGTTTTTTCGTATTTCCATAACTATAATAAACTATAATAAAGGAGGGAGGTTAGATATGGAGAAGGAGAAGTTGGGCTTGAGAGGGTTTTTTGTTTTGCTGCTTATGACCGCTTTTCTTTTTGTATTTTCAATGCCGGTCATGGCAGGGAGTGTAAAGTGTGGTCTGTGGAATTATTTCTTAAATCCCAACAGATTTGGTAAGCCCAAAAGAACACTTAAGGGCAATATGATGGAGATCTACAATGTGCTTCCGGAAGAAGCCACAAATCCTCTTGAGATTTTTACCAAAAGCGTGTGGTATGGAAGGCTGAGGCTTAACTACTTCAAATGGCTCTGGGATGAAGGTAAGTACAAAAAAAATGGAGCATGGCGGGACAGGATAGATCCTACAGGTTTTGGACTTGGTGGTAGCATTATCTACAAAACTGCTCCATTTTATGGGGTTAGTGCTACAGTAGGTTTCTATGGAGTACATGATTTAAATGTACTGGATGAAGATGATGCTATATTTGGAAAATCAGGTAAGGATACATTTTCCAGATTTGATGTAATGGACAAAGGCGATTGGGGTATGGCAGTTGTAGCTCAGGCATATTTGGAGTTCAAATTTAGAAAAAATGATATCAGAATCGGTAGAATGATTGTAGAATGTCCATTTATAAAGTCCAATGATACAAAGATGATCCCCAACACCATGAGGGGAGTTCATCTTGTATCAGAAGAGATACCTCATACCAAATTTCAATTTATGTACTTTGACAGGCAGAAGCTAAGAGACCATACAAACTTCCATGATGTTCTTACTTATGACTGGAAAGACACTGATCCACTTGGTGTAACCAAATGGCATAAATGGGCAAATGAAGATGATGCTGCAGTGCATAAGGGATTGAGCTATTCAAATATGGAAGCTTATGGGATGCACACCAGAAATAGACTGATAATAGTAGGAATAACTACTCAGGGACTTATAAAACAGCTTCCAAAGCTTAAGTTAGATTTTTGGAATGCGTTAGTGCCTGATATGTTTGATACATTCTTGGGTGAGGCAAATTATACTCTTCCACTTCCTTGTGGCTGGAAGTTGATGCCAGGTTTCAGATTTATGCACCAGTTTGATGATGATGCTGGAAACATTGGTGGTGCTGCCCTTTCAGGTGCATTTGGACTTGACAAAGCAGCAAACAGAGCAAAAGGATTGGGCTATAAGGATCCTGATAGCTTGGATGCTACACTATATGGATTCAGATTAAGGCTCAAGAAGGGTGCTCAGATGTTCCACTTTGGTTTAACTTATGTTACAGATGATGCAGACTTTATAGCTCCTTGGAGAGCATGGCCAACCCAGGGATATACCCGTTCAATGGCGCAGTACAACTGGGAAGCAGGAACAGCCAGCTACATGCTGCAATGGGTTATGGACTGGAATAAGGCACGCCTTGTAAAAGGGCTTAAGACAGCTTTAGATTTTGTCTATATGGATTATGATGATGAAAAAGAAAGACTTGGTTCTATGAGCAAGACAGATAGATACATAATCCACTTAGATACATGGTGGACACCTCCTATAAAACTTCCTCAGGATCAGTGGTTACAGTGCAAGTTCAGACTTGGTTATGTGCAGGCAGATCACAGAAGATATGCTTCTGCTAATGGAGAAAATCCATCTTATACTGAGCTGAGATTTGAGATAAACTACATGTTCTAATATAGGGGATTAAAAATAAAAGCCCCCAGCTTTTTGATGCTGGGGGCTTTTATTTTATCCTTCTTCTAATCCTTCCGGGATCGGGATTTTATCAAAGTAAATTCTACTTTCTTCATCTACAGCAAATCTTCCCTGAGCAATGTATTCAATAGTCTTTGGAAATATCTTCCAATCTCCTTCTTTTTTAAGTCTTTCTTGATGTTCTCCAACTACTTTTTTCAGTAATTCAGGGTTCTTATTTAACTCTTCTACTGGAATTGGTAGTTTAATTGGTACAGGTTTTGAGATCATAAGGATAGGGCCTGTATCTATTCCCTCGTCAGTTAGGATTGTACAGGATCTTAGGTATGTTTCTCCTGCAAGTATAGCATCTCTTATAGCATTTGCTCCTGTGTATTTTCTTTTTCCACTTTTATCTTTTATTGTAAGATCTGCTGGATGGACATTAACACATCCTTTGATAGTAGTGTAACTCATATAGCCACCAAGAGCTACAAGGTCTATTTCAAATGCCTTAATAAGTCTTTTTGGAACCTTATCAAATTCTTTTCTTAGGCTTAGAGCCTGTGGAGTCTTTATAGCGGGTTTTTGAAAACCATGATTTCTGTAAAAGATTCTTATATCGTAGCTGAAATAGGGAATAGCATTTTCATAGGCTATTTTTTCTCCCATGCATGTACCATCAGATCTGTCACTGAATATAAAAGTTACTACAAATGGAGAATATCCCTGTTCCTTTTCAAGCCTTTTCTGATGTTCTATTAGCTTCCTCACATTTGTCCCTGTTCCAGACATAAATGCTGCTACCCTCATCGGCCTTTTCTCTTTATCAGGATCAAATATCGGCTTAATTCTCATTTTTCCAGCATCTTACAGGCTGTTTTGTTTTGACTGATTTAAGACATAAGTTATCTGAATTGCACTTAGAATCTTCTCTTGCGCCACTTTTCCATTTTTTTACAAGCTCTGGTTCACATATAAATGGTCTGGACATGGATACAAGATCTATCCCTTTTGCTAATGCATCTTCTGCATCTTTGTAAGATCTTATTCCGCCTACAAGTATTACAGGAATTTCAAGCTGTTCTTTAAAATAAAGTGCTTGCTCTAAAAAATATGGCCCTTTATAGGGCCTGCAAGGTCCTTTTTCCTTAGATATAAGGAGTCCTCCACTTATTTCTATGGCATCAGCTCCTTCATTTGCAAGTATCTTTGCTATCTGAATAGAATCCTTTAGAGTAAGACCACTGCTGCTAAAGTCCTGACAGTTGATTTTAAAAAGCACAGGATATTCTGATCCCAACCTTTTTTTTACATAGGAAAGTATCTGTTCAGCAAATCTTGCTCTGTTTCTTACGCTTCCTCCATACTCATCATCTCTTCTGTTAAAAAGAGGAGAAAAAAACTGGCTTATAAGATATCCATGAGCAGCATGAAACTGAATTCCATCAAATCCCGCCTCTTTTGCCCTCTCTGAAGCCAAACAAAATGCCTGAATAAGCCTTTCTATTTCCTTTTTTGTAAGCCTGTTTAGATCTAATGGGGTGAGCCCAAAAAATTCTTTTCTTCCAAATCTACCAGAGTGAGAAAGCTGAATCAGTATTTTTCCTCCCAATTGATGCACCTGTGTAACAAGTCTTTTAAAACCAGAGATAAGTTCATCCTTGTACAATCCTAACTGTCTTGGAGTTGCTTTTCCTTCTTTGCTCACATATGTATGACCTGTGATGATAAGCCCTATTTCGGCTTTAGAAAGCCTTTTGTAAAGCTCTATAAGCTCATCTGTTACACTTCCATCTTTTTCTGCCATTCCTTCCCAGGTGGCAGACCTTACAAAGCGGTTTTTTAGCTTAAGCCTTCCTATTTTTATTTCAGAAAAAGGCATCTCAAAGAGCTTCCATGTTTTTTTGGATCTCTAATCCAAATTCAGAGCATTTTACTTCTCTTGCTCCATCCATCTGTCTTGCAAGATCATAAGTTACTGTCTTATTCTGAACTGTTTTTTCAATTGACTTCAGTATAAGTTCTGCTGCCTCATTCCAGCCCATAAACCTAAGCATCTCAACACCAGAAAGGATAAGAGAGCTTGGATTTACTTTATCTAAGCCTGCATATTTTGGCGCTGTTCCATGTGTTGCTTCAAACACAGCACATCTATCACCTATGTTTGCTCCGGGAGCCATACCCAAGCCTCCCACAAGAGCTGCTGCTGCATCTGAAAGATAGTCACCATTTAGATTTGGAGTGGCTAATATGTCATATTCTTCTGGTCTTAAGATAAGCTGCTGAAACATGGCATCTGCTATTCTGTCATTTATAAGGATCTTTCCCTCTGGAATCTTTCCTTCATACTTCTTTAACTCTTCCTCTGTTATAGTTATATCTTTAAATTCTTCCTTTGCTACTTCATATCCCCAGTCTCTAAATCTTCCTTCTGTAAATTTCATTATGTTTCCTTTATGGACCAATGTTACTACTTTTCTGTTATTTTCAATAGCATATTGGATTGCTTTTTTTACAAGCCTTTTTGTATTTTTTTCACTTATAGGCTTTATTCCTATTGCACTTTCTTCAGAGATTAAGCTTCCTCCTTTTTGCCTCTGTTTCTCATTTATTAATCTTATAAGCTCTTTTGCTTCCTTCGAGCCTGCTTCCCATTCAACGCCTGCATAAACATCCTCTGTATTTTCCCTAAATATAACTACATCCACCTTTTCTGGATTCTTTAAAGGCGCAGGAACTCCTGGGATATACCTTACAGGTCTTATGCAAGCATAAAGATCAAGTGCTTGCCTGATAGTTACATTTAGTGATCTAAATCCACCTCCCACAGGAGTTGTAAGAGGCCCTTTTAGTACTATCCCAAGTCTTGAGATCTCTTGTAGGGTTTCTTCTGGAAGAAGATTTCCTTCTCCATAAATCTTTTGTGCCTTTTCACCAGCAAAAAGCTCTTTCCATATAATTCTTCTGCTTCCGCTATAAGCAATCTCTACAGCCTTATCAAGCACCCCTTTTGTAGCCTTCCATATATCAGGTCCAATTCCATCTCCTTCTATAAAACCTATTATTGGAATTTCTGGAACAACAGGCTTTCCATCAGATGTCCAGCTTATAATTTTACCCTCCATAGTTTCCTCCTAAATTATCATTTTATGAAGTGGTTGCAACATCGTATGGCAAGTCGGTTAGAAGAAGTTTAAATTGGTTTTTTGCTCTTTGTTAAAATATTCCCAAAAACGTGTAGTAGCTTTATGCACTAAAGCTCTCTTAGCTCCCTTGTTGTTTTTCTTCTAAAGCTTCTTCTATCAAAAATCTAACTTGCCTTCTTTAGAATCCTTTTTCTTTGTTCCATTGTTGCCAATCTTTTTCCAATATTTTTAATTTATTCTAAAAAATTTAAGTAATTACATCGCTTGCAAAAATAGCATTTCATATTTTAGTTGTGTTGTCAAATTGAAAAATCTCACCTACCAGTTTGTAAAGTGCTTTATACAGAAGCTATCTCGGTGATGTCCTATCTCCTTTCGCTGCTTCAAATACTACCTTTGCTTTGAACTGTGCTGTGTGTATTTGGTGGTATTAGAAAAATTGTGTATAAAGGGGTAATAAAAAATATCCTATTAAAGATTATTTTTCTAATATCACCCCACTCCCCTCATAGCTAAAAGCCATGGTGTAGTGGTGGAAGAGCTGAAAGATAATAGATTCAGCATGGAGCACCTTTATCAGAATGCTTGAATACAAGTGCAGGCAGTATGGGCAGATATTTCTAAAAGTAGATCCCAGAAAGAGCAGTCAGACCTGTTCAGCTTGTGGTTT
>Ga0256842_1001995_pt1 | contig 15338 bp, 12 predicted proteins | sample 4559240metaG_FD_185973 | JGI IMG/M metagenome (GOLD analysis project Ga0256842, IMG submission 185973) | Hydrothermal vent microbial communities from Guaymas Basin, Mexico - 4559-240 | ecosystem: Environmental > Aquatic > Marine > Hydrothermal vents | place: Mexico: Guaymas Basin | collected...
TATCAATCAAAAAGCATCAAAAGATGATATAAATAATTTAACAAAAAGTATCAATCAAAAAGCATCAAAAGATGATATAAATAATTTAACAAAAAGTATCAATCAAAAAGCATCAAAAGATGATATAAATAATTTAACAAAAAGTATCAATCAAAAAGCATCAAAAGATGATATAAATAATTTAACAAAAAGTATCAATCAAAAAGCATCAAAAGATGATATAAATAATTTAACAAAAAGTATCAATCAAAAAGCATCAAAAGATGATATAGAAGAATTAGATAGCATTATTAAATCAAAAGCTACAAATAAAGAGTTTGAATTATATATGCAAAGTGTAGGATATGCCAAAGATTATATGAAATTATCACAAAGAAATATGCAAAATCTTATTGATGAAGCTAAAAAAAGATTACCTAAAAAATTATTGAATAAAAAAGATTTATTATCTATTACTAATGAAGAAAAACATGAGCTTGACTCTTTTTATATTGAATTTGAAGATAGATTTAGAGGGAAAAGAGAAGATATTAAAGAAAGAGTAGAGGTATATCTTCCATATATTGAAGAGTTATCAACAATCAAAGATAATATTGAAATTTTAGATGTAGGTTGTGGTAGAGGGGAATGGTTAGAACTATTAAAAGATAATGGTTATAATAAAGCTAAAGGATTAGATTTAAATCGTATTATGGTTCAACACTCTAAAGAGTTAGGATTAAATGTAATAGAGGCTGATGTAATAGATTATCTTAAAAAACAAGGGAATCAGTCTCTATCTATTATTACAGGTTTTCATATTATAGAACATTTACCTCTTGATATATTATTGAAACTTTTTGAAGAGTCTTATAGAGTATTAAAAAATGGTGGTATGATAATATTTGAGACACCAAATCCAGAAAATTTAATTGTAGGTGCATATACATTTTATACGGACCCTACACATAATAATCCTCTTCCCTTTTCAACAAGTGAATTTTTAATTCAATATAGTGGTTTTAAATCTACAGAGATAAAAAGAGTAAATTACAATAATAGTATAGAACCATTAGAGAATAGACATTTAAATCACTATCTAAGAACTAGTGAAGATTATTCAATAATAGCATATAAGGTATAAAAATGATTGAAGCAAAAGATAGATATGATAAATTAACTTCTATTGTAAATAATAATTTAGCAGAATATAATATTAATAGTATTGTTTTTGAAAATTATGATAATTTAAATATTTCTATATATAATTATCCTTTAAGAAAATTATTGAATATAACTGAGGACAGGGAGTTTTTATATGAAGTTTATTATAAAATATTAGATAGAATTATAGATATAAATACATTAAATCATCTTTTATTAAAATTAAAAAATAAAGATATTAAAAGAGAAAAAATTATAAATAATATATTTAATTCTCCAGAGAGAAAAAAGAAAAATACAAATATAGATTTTGATAAATAGAGGATAATGATGATAATATATATAGATATATCTAATTATGTACTTACAAGAGCGCATACGGGTATTCAAAGGGTAGTTAGAGAATTTTTATATCGCTTAAATAGTAATGAGTATAATTTTGAATATAGAGTAATATATTATGACTCTAAAGGTAGTAAATTTATAGTAATATCTCATAATGAGCTTAATAATTTTTTAAATAACTCTAAGAATTATATTTTTGAGAATTTATCTAACTCTTTTACTATTGAAGAGATGATAGAAGATAGTATATTCTTTGATATGGATGGTGCTTGGAATAATGGATTAAAAAGAAATTATCTATACCCTATTTTAAAAAATAAAAAGATAAAAATATATAATTTTATTTATGATTTAGTGCCTATAATATTACCTCAATTTTCTCATGAAGATACTATTAGAAATTTTACAAATTATATATTTGCAATATATGAATATAGTGATTTAGTATTTTTTGATTCAAGGTCTGCTGAATTCGATTTTTTAAAAATAAAAAATAAAACTAAAAATAGTAGAAATATATCTACAAAAGTTGCAAAATTAGGTTCAGATGTATTTAAACAAAATAGTAATATCGTTGAACATAAACTATTAAAAACGAAATATATACTTTTTGTTGGTACAGTAGAACCTCGTAAAAATCAAAAGTTATTATTAGATGTATATGAAATTTTAGCTAATAAACATCATGATATAAATTTAATTTTTGTAGGTAGAGCAGGTTGGAATAATAATAAGTTAATTGATAAGATTAGAGGACATAAATTATTGAATAAAAGAGTATTTTGGTTAGAAAATATAAATGATGACTTGTTAGTAGAATTTTATAAAAATGCATATATAAATGTTTATATATCATCTTATGAGGGCTTTGGATTACCTATTGCAGAGAGTTTAAATTATGGTAATATTACAATTACATCTAAAAATAGCTCTATGTATGAAGTTGGTAAAAATTTTGCAGATTATATAACCTATAATAGTGAAAATGAATTATATGAAATATTAGATTTATATTTAGATGATGAGAATTTATATAATGAGAAAAAAAGATTTATAAAAGATAAATATTATCCATACTCTTGGGATTTAACTTATAACTCAATTATCGATGTATTTAAAAATATCACTCTTGATATGAAGATTAATACCCCAGAAAAATTACAATTTGTATTTATATCAATAGATATAGATAATATCAAAACTACAATTAAAGAGATTGATAGATATATAGATTTTATAGATGAGTATATTATTATTACAAGAGGTGATATGATTGAAGAATTTAAGAGTATTAAATCTAAATATCAAATTAATATAATAGATGAGAATGAAATATTAGGAGAGTATCAAAAAGATTTTGCCAAAAGAGACCATGTATCCAAAAACTGGCTACTTCGTACATCACTTCTAAATATCAATACTCTACAAGAGCAATTTATTATGTTAGATGATGATAATATACCACTAAAAAATATAGATATATCACACTTTATTGAAAATGGTAAATATAATGCTTATTATTTCTATAATCTTTTAAACTGGAATAGTTTTGCTTCAGATTATGATATAGGACAACATAATATGAAAACTATTTTGGATAAAGATGGTTATGAATTATTATCTTATTCATCTCATAAACCTCAAATTATAGATAAAAATATATTTAGAGAAGTTGTTGATAAATATTTTGAAATAGGTTTAGAGATGCCAATAGATGAGTGGAGTATGTATTTTAATTATGCTATTAGTAAATACCCATTTTTATTCAATAAAAGTAAATTTGATACTCTAAATTGGCCTGGAAATGTTTCAGATTGGGAACTTGAATATATACCAGAAGAATATAACTTTGAAAACTACTATTCTTCTATATATGATGCTATTTTTAAAGATGTTAAAACTTTAAAAAAGAAACTTATAATTAAAGAACAACAACAAAAACCATATTTTATTAATAAAAATTTATATAAAGAGGCTTTAAATAAATATGATACATATAATATGATACATGGCATATTAAAGTTTAACATATTTAGTAAAAATATTTATCTATCTAATATACCATATTTTATAGAAGCAAAACAAGGTTCCTGGATTAAATTAGCTATAAATTATAAAGCATTAGTATCTATAAATGATATAATAGAGGTAGGGTATTATATTGATAGAAAAAAAGGGGCATTTAGTAAACTTAATATAGATGATAAATATAGTGAAAATATTTTTGATTTTGGTATTAGTTGTGAATCTTTAGCAGTTGGAGAGTATAATCTATTAATTGATGTTATAGTAAATGGTGTTAATGTATATGGTAAAGAGTCTCCATATTTAGTGAAATTATTTGTAAAATAAGATTAAAAAAGGAAAAAAATGAAAAAAGCAATAATTACAGGAATTACAGGACAAGATGGAGCATATTTAGCAGAGCTTCTTTTAGAAAAAGGTTATGAGGTATATGGTACTTATCGTAGAACTTCATCGGTAAATTTTTGGAGAATAGAAGAACTTGGTATTGAGAATAATCCAAATCTTCATTTAGTAGAGTATGATTTAACAGACCAAGCAAATAGTATCCATATGGTTAGTAAAATACAACCAGATGAGATATATAACCTTGCTGCTCAAAGCTTTGTAGGTGTATCATTTGAACAACCTCTTGCTACTGCTCATATTACAGGATTGGGTTGTGTGCATCTATTAGAGGCTATTAGAATAGTTAATCCTAAAATTAAATTTTATCAAGCATCAACTTCAGAGATGTTTGGAGATGTTCAAGAGATACCTCAAAAAGAGACTACACCATTTTGGCCACGAAGTCCTTATGGGGCAGCGAAGATGTATGCTCATTGGATGGTTGTAAATTATAGAGAATCTTATGATATGTTTGCTAGTAGTGGTATATTATTTAATCACGAATCACCACTTAGAGGTAGAGAGTTTGTTACTCGTAAGATTACAGATAGTGTAGCTAAGATTAAGCTTGGTAAATTAGATTGTATAGAACTTGGTAATATGGACGCCAAAAGAGATTGGGGCTTTGCCAAAGATTATGTAGAGGGAATGTATCTAATGCTTCAAGCTGATAAAGCTGATACTTTTGTACTTGCTACAAATAGAACTGAAACTGTAAGAGATTTTGTAACTATGGCATTTAAAGCTGTTGATATAGAGTTAGAATTTAAAGGTGAAGCAGAAGAAGAGGTAGCTATTAACAGAGCTACTAGTGATGTTGTAGTAAAAGTAAATCCGAAGTTTTATAGACCAGCAGAGGTTGATTTACTTATTGGTAATCCTGCTAAAGCCAAAGAGATTCTTGGTTGGGAACCAAAATGTACTCTTGAAGAGCTTTGTGCTATGATGGTAAAAGAGGATTTAAGACGAAATAAGATAGGTTTTAGTTTTTAATGTAGGGTGTTGTCCCCTGACAACACCAATATAAAAAAGAGAGAAAAATATATATGAAAAAAGTTCTAATAACAGGAATAGATAGCTTTACAGGCAGACATCTCTCAAAATATCTTATAGATTGTGGATATGATATTTATGGGACTTCACTATCAAATAGTAGTGATAAAATCTATAAGTGTGATATTACTATCAAAGATAATTTTTTAGATGTATTAAGAGAGGTAAAACCAAATTATCTAATCCATCTATCTGCTATATCTTTCGTAGGACATGGCGATTTAGAGGAGTTTTATAAAGTTAATACTATTGGTACTACTAATATTTTAGACTCCTTTTTAGAACTAAATCTAACTCCAGATAAAATTATATTAGCAAGTAGTGCTACAATTTATGGTAATCAAGGCTTAGAGGTTTTAGATGAGTCTTTATGCCCTAAACCTGCTAATCATTATGGGGCAAGTAAATATGCTATGGAGGCTTTGGCAAGTGGATATTTTGCTAGATTGCCTATTATTATCACTCGTCCATTTAATTATACTGGAGTTGGACAGAGTGAAAACTTTTTAATACCTAAAATTGTAAATCATTTTAGAGAAAAAAGAGAAGTTATAGAACTTGGTAATCTTGATGTAAAAAGAGAGTTTAATGATATTAGCTTTGTTTGTGAAGTCTATAAGAGGTTATTAGAAGTGGATAGAGATAGCCAAATGGTAAATATTGCTTCAAATAGAGGAATTAAGCTTCTTGATATAATTGATAGTATGAATGAGATAGCAGGTTATAAGATTGAAGTTAAGGTTAATCCTGCATTTGTGCGAAAAGATGAGATTAAATCTTTGACAGGTAGTAGTGAAAAACTTTTTGATATTATTGGTGTTATTGCTCAAAAGAGTTTTGAAGATACGATAAGAGAGATATATGAAGCATAAGCTTTTAATCGATAGTATAGCCCTACTATCTCCTCATACTGGAATAGGTAGATATACTTATGAAATAGCTAAAAGAATTCAATCTAAAGATGTAACATTTTTTTATGGATATTATAGTCAAGAACTTCTTAAATCATCTACAAATAAGAGTAATATAAATAGATTACACTCATTTATAGTAAAGTATCCCCTAGTTAAAAGAGTAGCAAGAAAAATTATAAATATAGGTAGCCAACTCTTTAAACCATCTTTTGATATATATTGGCAACCAAATTTTATACCAAATAGTGGCATAAAAGCAAAAAAGATTATTACAACAGTTCATGATTTCTCTTTTATTCTACATAGAGATTTTCACCCAAAAGAGAGAATAGAGTATTTTGAGAATAATTTTTTTCAAAATATATATAGAAGTGATTTTATTATTACAGGTTCTGAGTTTTCTAAAAGAGAGATATTAGAGAGATTAGATTTTGATAAGAGTAAAATCAAAGTAATATATCATGGAATTGACCATAACATATTTAAAGTCAAAAATAGTAATATAGATATTAAATTACCATCCAAATTTATATTTACTGTAGGTAGTATAGAACCACGAAAAAATCTTTTGGGACTTTTAAAAGCTTATAATAGTTTAGATAGTAGTATTAAAAATGAGTATAAACTTCTATTAGCAGGATTTAAAGGGTGGGAAAATAGTGAAATTATGGAGATAATCAATCAAAATAGAGATAATATTGAGTATCTTGGGTTTATATCTGATGATGAGTTGGCTACTGTATATAATCGTGCTTCCTTATTTATATTACCATCATTTTACGAGGGATTTGGACTTCCTATATTAGAGGCTATGGCTTGTGGGACACCAGTAATTAGTTCAAATAGCTCATCTATGCCAGAAGTTGGAGGAGATGCCATAGTTTATTGTAATCCTAATAGTATAGATGATATTAAAGATAAGATAGAGATGGTATTAGGTGATAAAGAGTTGCAACAAGAGCTAGTTAGCAAGGGGTTAAAAAGAGCCAAAGAGTTTAGTTGGGAGAAATCGGCTAATGAGCATATAAGAGTGTTTGAGAGTCTAATATGATATAATCATATAGGTAATAAATTTTAATGGTATATTGGTGGGTGAAACCCACCAAAATATTATAGTAGATTTGAATATAAAGGTTTTTATGAAAATAGCAATAATCCACGATTGGCTCACTACAAATGCTGGTTCTGAAAAGGTACTCAAAGAGTTTTTAGATATATATCCAAAAGCTGATATATTTAGCCTTGTTGATTTTTTGAATGATAGTGATAGAGAGTCTATTTTAGGAGATAGAAAAGTTCATACCTCATTTATTCAAAATCTACCATTTGCCAAAACCAAATTTAGAAACTATATAGCACTATTTCCATTGGCGATAGAACAATTTAATTTAAGTAAATATGATTTAATCCTCTCATCATCTCATGCTGTAGCCAAAGGGGTGCTTACTTATTCAGAACAAACCCATATTAGCTATATCCATACTCCTATTAGATATGCTTGGGATTTATATTTTAGATATTTAGAAGAGAATAACCTTCAAAAAGGATTAAAGGCTACAATACTAAAATATATTTTACATAAGATTAGGATTTGGGACTATTCTACTGCTAATAGGGTAGATTACTATATTACAAACTCTAATTATATAGCCAAAAGAGTATCTAAAATCTATAATAAAAACTCTACTACAATCTATCCTCCTGTTGATATAGAAAAATTTATCTTAAATGAAGAAAAAGAGGATTTTTATATAACTGTATCAAGGTTAGTCCCATATAAAAAGATAGATTTGATTGTAGAAGCTCTATCTCAAACTAATAAAAAGTTAGTGGTAATTGGAGATGGGACGCAAATGGAGTATATTCAATCTATTGCTACATCTAATATTGAGATATTGGGTTATCAAGATGATAGTGTGGTATTAGATTATATGGGTAGGGCAAAGGCATTTATATTTGCTGGGATTGAGGATTTTGGGATTACTCCTGTAGAGGCTATGGCTTGTGGGACTCCTGTAATAGCACTTAATCAAGGAGGATTAAAAGAGAGTATTCAAGATGGAGTTAATGGGATATTTTTTCAAGAACAATCAACAAAGAGTATTATAGAAGCTATCAATAGATTTGAACAAAAATTATTTAAACCATCTATTGTAAGTAAAAGTGTGCTAAGATTTAGTAGAGAGAGATTTAGAGATGAGGTAAAAGAGTTTATCAAGGATAAAAATGAAAATATTTAAAATAGTTTTAGTTACTATATTATTAACTATTGTTTATGCCAAAGATATTAACTGGCATAAACTAAAAGCACTTAAAGCCTACTCACCAAAGAGTTATAATCTAAAAAAAAATATTGAATATATGGAGATAAGAGGATATATAAATAAGAAAAATAATAAAGTATCTGATATTATATCTATGTATAAAAAACCACTAGAGAGTTATCCAAAAGATGTTATCCAAAAGTTTAAAGCACTAAAACCTACATATAGCACTAAATCTAATATTAGATTATCAGGTAATGCCTTTTTTATTGATAGTAATGGTAAGATGTTTCAAATGGATATGAGAGAGGATATTATATCTCTATTGGGGAATATTGATAGATTATCAGAAGTTCAATTAATATTATGGCTTAATTATCAAGATGATGGAAAGTATTATAAAAAAGTATCAAATGGATATAAGATAAAAATATCTAAAGTATTAAATAAGTGTAGTCGTTTAAATTGGTTAGCCAAAGTTGGTAGAAAAGGAAATTATAGAGAACAAGATAAATCTAATTTAGTAAGAAGAGGGTGTAAAAAGCGAAAAAATACCAAATTTATTACAAATAAAAGATTAAACTATGAAGATTATCATCTTATTGCTATAGATAAGCAAAATAATATCTATGTAGTGGCTAACTTAAAAAATAATAATATTGAAATGTTGGATAAATATAGTAGTAGTGGTAAAAGGATATGGAGTAGGAAGCTTAGGGGTGTTAATTTTGAGAAAATGGCTATTATTGATAATTTTATATATATAGTAAATTATAATAAATCTACTATTAAATACTCTCTTAATGGCAAAAAACAGATTTATAAAAAATCAAATAAAATCAAGATAGATAATGATATACCCAAAAAGAAGAGTTATAAAATAGATGGTTTACCAAATACAAAAGAGTTTGTAGATATAATACTTGATGATTATGTAGTAGATAATAAGGGTAATATCTATATTATAGGTATGGAAATATTTTATATTGGTGGTATGCTAGAAAGAAATTTAGAGTGTGGAAATGTAGAGATGATAACTGGTGCTGTGATAGCAAAGTTAGATAGTAGAGGCAAAACTATATGGGTAAAGGTGATAGATAGAGATAAATAATTCTCTAATTATATATTTAATCCACAAGCATAAGCACTACTAAATGCCCATTGGAAGTTATATCCACCAAGTTCTCCCGTAACATCTAAAACTTCACCTATAAAGTATAAATCTTTGACTAATTTACTCTCCATAGTTTTGGCATTTATCTCATTTGTAGCTACTCCACCTCTTGTAACTTCTGCTTTTGAGTAGCCAAAATTACCAGCAGGGGCAAATGAGTATGATGATAGAGTTTTTAGAGTTTGGAGTTCAATACTTGTTAATCTTTTCATTGGTTTATCTTCTATTTTCCACTCTTCTAAAAATGCTTTGATTACTCTTTTGGGTAGAGGGATATAAGAACTTATAAGTTTATTGCTATTTGTATTGATTTCAAATCCATCTAAAAAGTCAATTTCAATATCTCCTTTTTGCCAATATATTGAACTATTTAATATTACAGGTCCACTAACTCCACGATGTGCAAATAGAAGTGAGCCATTGAATATCTTTTTTTCTACTTTTATAGATACAATTAATGATACTCCACTTAGAGTTTTCCAAAAGGATTGCTCTTTTTGAAGTGTAAATCCTACTAGGGCAGGGGATAGTTTAGTTATATTATGTCCAAAGTGAGATGCTATATCAAATCCAATTGAAGTTGCTCCAATTTTAGAAAAACTCAATCCTCCTGAAGCTACAACAACTTTTTTTGATTTTATAATATCTCTATCTGTTTGGATATAAAATATATTATCTTTTTTAGTGATTGAAACTATAGTTTGATTTTTGATAATATGATGTTTTTGGCTCTCTCTAAGAAATATATTTATAATTTCACTAGAACTTTTAGCACAAAAGTATTGAGTTTGATTTTTGATGATAGGAGTTAATCCTCGTTTATCTAGCCACTCTATTAAATCTTTGTTATTAAATCGTTTAAAGACTCTTTGGATAAATCTTTTATCTCCTAGATAATTATTAGGCGAAAGGATTTTATTGGTGATATTACACTTTCCACCACCTGAAATTGCTATTTTAGAAGCAAGTTTAGGATTATTATCTATAATTACTACATCTTTGTTATGGAGTTGTGAAGCCAAAAATAGTCCACTAGCCCCACCACCAATAATAGCTATATCTATAACTCTACTCATCACTATAAACAGTTACATTATAACTCTCCACTAATCCATCACTTGATAAACACTCACTATTAAAAAACTCTACTATCTCATCTCTTTGACAATGTTTTTCAAATGCCTCATTACTTGCCCAAGTCTCGTGAAAAACTATTGGCATACTATCTCCATCAGCAAATGGACTTTGGATATGTTTAGTTACAATATAGCTTATACAACCATCTTCTCTAAGTGTATTTGGTTCAAGTGCTTTAAGCCTATTAAATAGAGCTTCAAACTCTCCATCTTTTGGTGTGAATTGAGCAGTACAATATATTTTTTTTGACATTTTTTATCCTTTGTTATGTTTAAATTCAGGTACTATTTTTTTAAGTTGTTTAATCTTATCATCTGTTTTTAGAAGCTCTTTTATATCACTATTTAACTTCTCTATATTATAAATTGTTGGCTTAGCTACTGTAATTGACTCATACTCTGTTGAGGCATCACTATCATTGATTAATAGCTCTTCATATAGTTTCTCTCCTGCACGAAGTCCACTAAACTCTATTTTAATATCATCTCTACCACTTAGTTCTATCATTTTTTTGGCTAAATCTACTATTTTGATAGGCTCTCCCATATCAAGGATAAAAAGCTCTCCACCTTTTCCAATAGCCCCTGCTTGAAGTACCAATTCACAAGCCTCTGGAATAAGCATAAAGTATCTTGTAATATCAGGGTGGGTTACTGTGATATTTTTACCTTGATTTATTTGAGATTGAAATTTAGGAATTACACTTCCACTACTTCCTAATACATTTCCAAATCTTACTGCTACAATCTCTGTATTTTTACTATCTACATTAGAGGCGTATAGCTCACAAATTCGCTTTGTTGTTCCCATTACATTTGTTGGGCGAACAGCTTTATCGGTAGAGATTAGTATAAATTTTTCTACACTATATTTGATAGCTAAATCAATAGAGTTTTTTGTGCCAATTATATTATTTGTAATTGCTTCAAAAATATTATCTTCACAAAGTGGTACATGCTTATACGCTGCTGCATGAATTATAATTTGTGGTTTAAATTTCTTGATAGTACTCTCAAACTTTTCTCTATCTACTACACTTTGCATTACTAAATGAGTCTTAACCCCCTCTATTTCTTGGTCTATGGAGTATAGATTAAACTCACTATGGTCTAATAGTATAAGCTCTTTTGCTCCAAATCCTATAGACTCTCGTACAATTTGTGAACCAATACTCCCACCTGCACCAGTAATTAAAATAGTTTTATCTTTTATAAATGATGATATTTTCTCTTTGTCTAAATCTTGTGGTTCTCTTGCCAATAAATCCTCTATGGATATATCTTTGAGTTGAGTACTAAAATCTCTATCTCTTAAAATCTCTTCTAATGGTGGTAATATCTGTATCTCATTAAAGTACTTTTTTAGATTTTTATAGATTTTTTTAATTTTCTTTTTAGATGTACTTGGCATAGCTATTACTAATAAATCATACTTTTCTTGAGCCATATTTAATATAAATGTATGAGGTGAACGGATTTTAATAGCATCAATACTGCGTCCTTGTAAAATAGTATCATCATCAAGATAAGATATGACTCTATATTGGCTACGGCTAAACTCTTGTGTTAATTGAATACCAGCTTTCCCTGCACCATAGATTACCACTCTCTTATCTTTGCTAATAGCACTTCTATTGATAAAATAGTTATATCCATACATCATAAAATTGATGCTAAACATATAAACAAAAAGCTCACTAGCTAGAAATGAGATAGCTACATGCCCATAAAAATATGACATATAAGGGATAAATGCCACTATATAAACAATACTTTTAAGTAGAAATGTTTTTGGACTTGCTTTAGACCATGATTGAGAGTAATCTTTGAATATCAAAAAAGATGCCAAAATTCTAGAAGCTATAACAACTGCCACAATAGATATATTAAAATCCCAATGAAAGACTTTGAACGACCAAAGAAAAGTAATAAAGCTAAGTCCAATGATAACCAAAAAGTTTAGAAATCTTTTATCTAACACTCTTATATAAATTTGATGTAATATTATAATACCTTTACCGTTTTTAATATTAATATTATATCATTTTTTAAGCTAATATTCTCTATATATTGATAATAAAGTTCTATCTTCTGAGGTAAGATTATATCAATATAGGCTTTTTCTTTATTATCATATTGAGCAAGAATTTTCTCTTCATCTCTAAAAGCAATAGCAGAGTTATCTGTAATCCCTGCTTTTACCTCCAAAACTCTTTTATATTCATCTTTTTTAATATCTACATATTTAGCCACTTCAGGGCGAGGACCAACAAGAGACATATCACCAATTAATACATTTAATAGTTGAGGAAGTTCATCAATTTTAGTTTTTCGTATAAATTTTCCAATCTTTGTAATACGATTATCATCAGCACTTGTAATACTAAGCCCTTTGGAGTCTGACTTCATTGAGCGAAATTTAAATAGTTTAAATGGTTTGAAATCTTTTGTAACTCTCTCTTGGGTGTAGAATATATCACCTTTTGAGTCTAGTTTAATTAATATTGATATTATAATAAATAGAGGAGATAATAAAATTAACCCAATTAGAGATGATACTATATCAAATGCTCTTTTGCCAAAATTTTTATACATTAAACCAACTCTTCTATATTTTTAATTACAAACTCAACCTCTTCTTCACTCATATCAGGATAAATTGGTAAAGATAGAGACTTTTCAAATACTCTATTTGCTACTGGATAATCTTCATCTTTATATCCATATCTATTTTTATAATAAGTATGCTTATGAATAGGTATAAAATGTACACTACAACCTATGCCTCTTTGTTTAAGTTCCTCTATTATATCATCTCTATTATCAATTTTTATTACAAATAGATGCCAAGATGTTGTTCTATCTTCTTTTATAAATGGCAAAACTATTTTAGGATTATCTCTAAAAGCATTTATATACTTTTGAGCAATTTTAGCTCTCTTTTCTCTTAGTATATCCTGCTTTTTTAGTTGTACCATACCAATAGCAGAGTTTATATCAGTAGTATTATACTTATTTCCATTATCAACTATATCATAACGCCATGCACCTTTAGTTGTATATCTATCCCAAGCATCTTTACTTATCCCATGAAGCCTATTGATTTTAATACTTTTTGCATAGTTTGGATTATTAGTGGTTGCCATTCCACCCTCACCAGTTGATAAAGTTTTGGTAGCATAGAAGCTAAAACAGGTTATATCAGTGCCACTTAAATTTCCAATTTTAACCCCTTTATAGCTACTAGGAATTGCATGGGCTGAATCTTCTATAATTTTAAGATTATATTTTTTTGCTATCTCATATATCTCATTCATATCACAAGGTTGTCCTGCAAAATGAACAGGGATAATCGCTTTGGTTTTATCTGTGATAAGAGCCTCTATTTTAGATACATCAATATTATGGGTATTTTCTTCTATATCACAAAGAATTGGAGTAGCATCAAAATATGTTACTACCTCGGCTGTGGCTACAAAAGTATTAGTTGGTAATATTACCTCATCACCTCTTTGTAATCTAATAGCTTTAAGTGCTAAATGAAGAGAGGCAGTAGCACTATTTAGACTTATAGCCTCTCTACTTCCGATATACTCTTTAAATCTATTTTCAAACTCAACAGTTTTGGGACCCATAGTTAGCCAACCAGACTTTATAGCTTCAATTGCACTATCTATCTCTTCTTGTGTTGTATGAGTTTTATGAAATGGTATATTCATCTTAAATCTTTAATTTATATACTTTAGCATAAGGATTACTAATTACTAATTCAAATAGGTTTTTATCATAATTTTCTAAAACAAATAGTCTTATATAGGTAGAACTAAGCATAGCATCATTAACTACAACTATTGAACCATAACTCTTCATATATATTAGAGATATTTGAGAATTTTTATCAATTAGTTTTGTATTTAATTGTGTTTTACCATTTTTCATATACTGAGTACCTATAAAATATTTAATTTTTGTACTCTGTCCATTTCCAAATGTAATTGTATTATTATTGCTATTAAATTGTATTCCACGACCAAGATTAATTATACCACCTTTATTAGTAAAGTTATTACTTTTATAAAAAAGAAGTTTCTGTTTCTCTTTACCTGTATCTAAATCTATATTAGAAAAAAGTGATACAGTAGGTAAAATATTCATCATACGGTATGGTAAAAAGAGATAAATATCACGACTTTTCTTAGGTAGTTTAATATCTCCAAATTTTAGTTCTTCAAGATAGTTATTAACATTAAGTTGCTCTTTTTTTCCATTTTTAAATAGAGAGTTTGCCACTGTTGTATAGTTGTTATCTAAATACTCTTCAACTGCTATTCTACTTAGTCTTGCTGCTTCAAGTTGAGAATTAGTTGTAAGAATTTCCGATATAATAAAGTTATCATGATGATGTTTCCCTCCATCAATTAGAGTATTTGTATTACTGTAATACCAAATAGGATAACCATAATCCCACCAAGCCAAAGTATAATCTTTTGGATTTGAGATTGATTTTAGTTTATCTAATACAGATACCTCTGTTTTATTAAACACAGTTGGAACTCTATACCCTATAATATGCTTGATATTTGGATATAATGCCATAATTACCAATAGAGATATAGCTCCATATCTTATTTTTATATCCTCAATACTCTTTGTAGCTATATAAAATAGATATACCAAACTAATCCCAGCGATAGGTACAGCATAAACTGTAAATCTAAGCCCACCAATATAGGCAAATAGTCCTATACCAAATAGAGGAAGTGCTAAAATCATCTTTTTATGTCTAATAGTCAAAAGTATATAACCAATAGATGATAATATTAATAATAACTCTGAACCTGATATTCTATTTGCCAATGTCTCAAATGGAATTTTACCAGCCTCTCTAATTGTTTGA
>Ga0256842_1001996_pt1 | contig 15338 bp, 19 predicted proteins | sample 4559240metaG_FD_185973 | JGI IMG/M metagenome (GOLD analysis project Ga0256842, IMG submission 185973) | Hydrothermal vent microbial communities from Guaymas Basin, Mexico - 4559-240 | ecosystem: Environmental > Aquatic > Marine > Hydrothermal vents | place: Mexico: Guaymas Basin | collected...
GGGATAAAATATCGTATTTAGTAAGAAAAACAAAGGCACATTCTAAATCTTTTGAGTGGTTGGATAACAGACTCGCTATGTTCTTTGTTAATCTTAATTTAAAAAGTCTTAAATGATGTTATTCGGTCAGTGCCGAAAGAGCAGTTAATTGAATTTTTAAAAAAATTTTAATATCATTCGTTAAAAAATAAGGAAAATAATGAGCTGGACGAAAACAAGCTGGAGAGAAAAACCAATCAGGCAGCAACCTACGTATGAAGATATGGAAAAACTCAAAAAAGTTGAAAAAGAGCTTAATAAATATCCACCTTTGGTATTTGCCGGGGAAGTTAGAAATTTAAAAAACAAATTGGCAAATGTATGCGAGGGAAAAGCGTTTTTACTTCAGGGCGGGGACTGTGCCGAAAGTTTTGCCGAGTTTGACGGAAACAATATAAGGGATATGTTTAAAGTTATTATGCAGATGGCGGTTGTTTTAACTTTTGCAGGAGGCCTGCCTGTTGTAAAAATCGGGAGAATCGCTGGTCAGTTTGCAAAACCCAGAAGCAGTGATTTTGAAGAAAGGGACGGTGTTAAACTTCCAAGTTACAGGGGGGATATAATAAATTCGATTGAATTTACCCCGGAAGCCAGAAAAGCCGATCCTGAAAGAATGTTAAAAGCGTATAACCAGTCTGCCGCAACCATGAACCTTTTAAGGGCTTTTGCAAAAGGCGGAATGGCAGATCTTAGAAAGATACACAAATGGACCCTCGATTTTGTAAAAGAATCACCGGAAGGTCACAGATTTGAAGAACTTGCAGACAGAATTACAGAGAGTTTAAAATTTATGGAAGCGGTAGGAATCACACCTGAAAACACTCCGCATTTAAGAGAAACCACTCTTTATACCTCTCATGAAGCATTGCTTTTAAATTATGAAGAAGCCTTAACCAGACAGGATAGCTTGACAGGTGAATGGTATGACTGTTCGGCCCATATGCTCTGGATTGGGGACAGGACGAGAGACCCAAATGAAGCTCATGTGGAATTTTTACGTGGTGTAAAAAATCCTATCGGAATTAAAGCAGGTCCTACAATGACGCCTGAAGGTTTAATTGAACTGATTGAAAAGCTGAATCCTGAAAACGAGCCGGGAAGACTTAACGTAATTGTCAGAATGGGTGCCGATAAAATTGAAAAAGAATTTCCAAAACTCCTTAAAGCGGTGGTTGATACCGGTAAAAAAATTATCTGGAGTATCGACCCGATGCACGGTAATACAATTAAAACATCAAGCAACATTAAAACCAGGGAGTTTGACAAAATACTTGCTGAAGTTAAAGGATATTTTGCGGTTCATGAGAGTTTCGGAACGTTCCCGGGAGGTGTTCATCTTGAAATGACCGGAAGGGATGTAACAGAATGTATAGGCGGGTCTTGTGCGATTAACGAAAAAGATTTAGGCAAACAATACGACACTCACTGCGACCCTAGACTTAATGCCAAACAGGCGCTTGAACTTTCTTTTTTAATTGCTGATCTTTTAAAACAGGCTATCAATAAAAACCCTGAACTTTAAGGGTTTTTTATTTGTTGAAGTATTGTTTTTTCCAATTCTTCAAGTGGTGCTGAAATTTTGTTTTTAAACTGGGTTTTATTAAATGTCTGCTGTCTTTTTGCAAGTCTGGCCGTGTTTGTTATTATTTTTTCTTTTAATGTTTGCAAATTGTATTTGCCGTTAAAATAATCCAAAACCTCTTTTATTCCTATGGCTTTAAGAGAGGGGAGTCTTCTGTCCTCGTATTTTTTTTCAAGATATGCCACTTCGTCAATCAGTCCTGATTTAAACATTTTTTCGGTGCGTTTTTTTATCCGCTCTCTTAAAATATTTCTATCTACAGCAATTTCGAAAATCGGTATATCGGAAAGTACGGGTTTTGGAGGGTTGTTTTTGAAATATTGGCTTGGCGGTAAATTGGTCGCAAAATATATTTCAAGACCTTTTTGAATCCGGTATGTGTCGTTTGGCGATATTTTGGATGCGAAATTAGGATCTGTTTTTTTTAAAAAATCATAATCTTTTTTTGATGCCTCTTTTTTTATTTCTTCATTTATTTCGGGCATCGGAGAAATACCCTCTATCATTGCTTTTAAATAAAATCCGGTTCCGCCTACGATAATAATGTTTTTGTGCGGTATTTTTTTATAAATTTCTATAAATCTGACAACGTCAAATTTCTCATTTGGATATATTTCGTTTATTCCGTAATGTTTTACTTTTGATAATTCTTCCTTTGAGGGCTTGGCTGAGGCTATGTCTATTTCTTTATAAATGCTTAGTGAATCGAGTGAAAGGATTTTGTAATTCAGTTTGAGGGCCAGCTTAATGGCCAAATCGCTTTTTCCGCTTGCAGTAGGTCCTATAATGGCAAACAAATTCAGCCTTTTTTGTTACAATTATACAATAATTAGGGGTTATTAGTTATTTGTATAATGTTTAATTGGTTTTGGTAAAGTTAGTTTAACAAAGGATAGATAATGATAAAAAAATATATGGAACTAGTAAAATTTTCTCATACGATATTCAGTATTCCGTTTATTTTAATCGCCATGGTGGTGGCGGCTGACGGATGGTTTGGCTGGAAACTTTTATTTTTGGGAATTTTGGCGGCTGTGAGTGCAAGAAATTTTGCAATGGCGGTAAACAGATATGTTGATAAGGATATTGATGCAAAAAATCCAAGAACCCGAAACAGACCTTCCGTAACGGGAGAAATAAGTGATTCCCAAATGCAGCTGTTTATTTTGGCAAATGCTTTAATATTTATAGGAGCGGCATATTTCATTAATCCTTTGGCGTTTAAACTTTCCATTCCTGTTTTGATAATTCTTGGCGGATACAGTTATTTTAAACGTTTCAGTGAATTTGCTCATTTAGTCCTGGGAATTGCCCTTGGGCTGGCCCCTATAGCTGGTGCTATAGCCGTTACGGCTTCAATTCCGTGCTGGTCGGTTTTTTTAGCTTTAGGGGTAATGTTCTGGGTTGCGGGATTTGATGTTTTATACTCCCTTCAGGATATGGAGTTTGACAAAGAGGAAGGACTTCATTCCATACCTGCGTTAATGGGTGAAAAAGGCGCCCTATTCGTTTCGGCAATGTTTCATGTCTTTAGCGTTTTGTTCTGGGCTTTGTTTGCGGCTTATGCGAATCTCGGTTTTTTCGGATGGCTTGCAGTTGTTTTGGGTGCAGTAATGCTCTATTACGAACAAAAGCTTGTAAGGCGCGATTTTAAGAATATCCCAAAAGCTTTTTTTGATGTAAACGGATATTTGGGCATTGCGTTTTTGATTTTAATAATACTTGATAGGATGAATTGATGCCTAGATTAATACCGGCTTTTATAGAATTTGAATTTGACGAATATAATGAAATATTAAAAGAAGAGTATGACAAACTGGGAAGTGAGAGTGAAGATCCAATCGGACAATATATTAAACTTGCAAAAGCCAGGGGTTTTACTAAAGAGACCGACCCGGTGCTTTTGGAACTGCTGATAGCTCTTCATAGAAAAATCGACGAGCTTACCGATATAATTAAAAATAACAAGAAAGAACTGTTAAAACTGAACAATAAAACCGAAATAGAAAAAATAGGATTTGATTATTTTAAAATAAAACAACCGCTGTTTCAAAAAGGTAAAAAATATTACGGGAGAATGGATTTGCCGGTTTTTCCACCAAGAGTGGTGCCGGTAATATTTGAAGCTGAAGCTGAAGACTTGGCTAAAATATTGATTATGCACGAGCAGGATATGAAAGATTACAATGCATTTATAATGGCGAGGGAAAGAGCGATTATAAGGGAAATGAAGGCGAAAAATGGATAAAATAGAGATAATTATGTTTTTGGGACTTAGCGGATTTATACTGTTTTTGTTTTTTTATATGTTAAAAAGAGACAAAACAGTGGATTCAAAACTCGCCGCAATGGAACTTGCGCTTGAAGATTTGAATCAGGAGGTATATAAGTTAAAAAAAGAGTTAAATAACAAAGATACTAAAAAAACACTTGAAGAGATGGAAAATGTTATAGAAAAACTGGTGGAAAATATTAAAAAAATTGAAGAAAAAAATATTAATTTTATGAAACAAATTGAAAATAAACTTTTTAATGTCGAACATACCGTTAAAAATAAAATAGTAGATTTTTCAAATATAAACAAGACGGATGAACAAAGAATTATTAATTTATATAAAAACGGCTATACAGTGGAGGAAATAAGCAGAGAACTCAGAATCCCGGCAGGCGAGGTGGAACTGGTTATCAAATTTCAGAGTTTTTAGAAAAAGTAGGAGGAAGGGTGAAGGGAGAAGGTGTTTTCTTAAACTTTCCTTAAATTAAGGTTTTTTTAAGAATTCTAAACTAAAATTCCATACCTAAAAAATTCACAAAAGGTGTGATAATGAAATTTACAAAATCAATAAGAGTTGAAGATGTCAAAAGAGACTGGATTTTAATAGATGCAAAAGATAAAATTTTCGGTAGGGTTATTACTGAAATTGCGACAATTTTAAGAGGTAAACATAAGCCATATTATACACCTCATGTAGATTGCGGTGATTATGTTGTTGTAATTAATGCTGATAAAGTGAAATTCTCAACATCAAAAAAACTTGAAGACAGATATTACAAACATACAGGTTACTTTGGTAATTTAAAAGAAGAGACAGTTGAAAAACTTCTTAAAAACAATCCTGAAAAACTATTTAAACTGGCTACAAGAGGAATGCTTCCAAAAACAAAACTTGGAAGAAAAATGCTTAAAAAGTTAAAAGTTTATGCAGGTGAAAATCATCCTCACACAGCTCAAGTAAAGGGTAACTAATGAAAATGCACGGAAAAATTTACGCAACGGGAAAAAGAAAAGAAGCTATTGCTAAAGTATGGTTAAAAGCAGGTAGCGGAAACATCACAGTAAACGGAAAAACTCTAGATGAGTTTCTCGGTGGTAGAGAAGCGCTAAAACTTAGAGTCAGATGGCCTTTAATGCTAACTAAACAGGAAAACGCTGTAGATATTAATGTTAAAGTTTTCGGAGGCGGGTTTGCAGCTCAGGCTGATGCGGTAAAACACGGAATTTCTAAAGCATTGGTTGAATACGCCCCTGAATTCAGAAGCATTTTAAAACCGGCAGGTCTATTAACAAGAGACGCCAGAAAAGTTGAGAGAAAAAAATACGGGAAAAAGAAAGCGAGAAAATCTCCACAATTCTCAAAAAGATAATTTTTTATCTTTTTTTCTTTTTATTTAAATAAAGTGTCTGGCACCAAAAAGAGAAAAAGACAGAAGAGACGGTAAATGTTAGATTTGATATAAAATTAAAAGTAAATCAATCGTTATTATAATACCAAATCACAAAACAAATCTGACATTTTCACCCTCTTTCACCTTCTTTCACCCTTTTTCACTTTACGATATTTCAGTGAAAAAAGGTGCTAATGTTGTATTATTTATGAGGATTGGTATAGCTTTTTGTTAAAATATCAATTAAAAAGGAAATAGATGAAAATATCATTGGTGTTAAGCGGGGGAGGGGCAAGAGGATATGCCCACATAGGTGTTATAGAGGAATTAAAAAAACAGGGTTTTGAAATAGTAAGTATAGCAGGAACGTCTATGGGGGCGGTTATAGGGGCTCTTGAAGCCTGTGGGGCTTTGGATGAATATAAAAAATGGGTTATGAGTTTCGATTTTTTAGATATTTTTAAATTTTATAAACCGCCTTTAAAATTAGACGGTAATAAAGTATTTAAAAAAGTAGAAGAACTGGCGGGAACACATAAAATAGAGGAACTTCCCGTAAAATTTACCGCAGTTGCTACGGATTTGACTAAAAAGAAGGAGATATGGTTTCAAAAAGGGGATTTATGGAGTGCCGTAAAAGTCTCAAGCGCAATTCCGGGTGTGTTTGAACCGGTTGTTAATAACGGCAGGATTCTGGTTGACGGAGGGGTGCTTAATATTATGCCTGTAGCTCCCGTTATGAGCGATATGAGCGATATTATAGTAGCTGTTAATTTATACGGTGAAGAGAGGGATATTTCCGTCAAACTTTCAAAGGATATAAAAAATAAACAGTCTTTATTGGAAGATGTGTGGGATAAAATATTCAATGTAGATGAAAATGTGGTTAATAAGTCGATTAATTTGATGATGGAGGTAATTTTCAGATACAGACGTGCCGAATATATCCCGGATATAGAAATAAATGTACCTCAAAATATCGCAAACTGGTATGATTTTCACAAAGCCCCCGAGCTTATTGAGATAGGCAGGTTTTTGGCAAAAGAAGCGCTGCATAATGCGAAAAAAAAGGTATAGTTTTTTAGGTGATTGAGGATGCAAATGAAAAGTGAAAGAGGGTGAAAGAAGTGAAAGAAGGTGAAAAAGTTGAAAAATTAAAAAGCCTCAACAACTTCAATAAGCTTAAAAAACCATAACTACCCCAATAACCTATTTACTGAATACTGATTAACTTAACACTACAACTAATATGATATAATTTTGCAAAAAGGAGATTAAATGCAAAAAATATATACCAAAAACGCTCCTGAAGCAATAGGTCCGTATTCTCAGGCGGTTAAAGTGGGAAATTTTATATATACATCAGGTCAGATTGCATTAACGCCTGAGGGTGAATTTCTAGACGATGATGTAAAAAGCCAGACAAAGCAGGTGTGCGAAAATTTAAAAGCAGTTCTTGAAGCGGCGGGTGTTAAACTGGAAAACGTAGTAAAAACGACTATTTTTTTAGATGATATCAACAATTTTATAGCGGTAAATGAAGTATATGGCGAATATTTTAAACATAAACCGGCAAGAAGCACGGTTGCGGTTAAAGAGCTTCCAAAAGGCGCAAAAGTAGAAATTGAATGCATTGCATTTACAGAATAAAAGCTTAAAGTTTTCTTAAATTAAGTTTACTTTAAGGAAATATAGTTAATATTTCATCCTAAAAAACCAATAAAGGGTTAATGAAATGTATGCAGTTATTAAACATGGCGGAAAACAATATAAAGTAAGTGTTGGAGATGTATTAGAACTTGATAGAATTGAAGGTGCCGAGCCTAAATCAAGTATAGAAATAAATGAAGTTTTACTAGTAAAAGGTGATGATACTAAAATAGGGGCACCGCTTGTTGAGGGTGCTAAAGTAATAGCGGAAGTTATAAACAACGCAAGAGGAAAAAAAGTTATTATCTTCAAAAAAAGAAGAAGAAAAGACTCAAGAAAAAAAAGAGGTTTCAGAAGAGACTTCACCAGAGTAGTAATAAAAGAAATCGTAGCTTAATTTAAGGAGATTCCATGGCACATAAAAAAGGACAAGGGTCAACTCAGAATAACAGAGACTCAGCCGGTAGAAGACTCGGCGTTAAAAAATTCGGAGGAGAGTTCGTAAGAGCAGGTAACATTATTATCAGACAAAGAGGAACAAAAGTTCATCCTGGTAACAACGTAGGGCTTGGAAAAGACCATACAATTTATGCTTTAATCGACGGATATGTAAAATTTGAAATTAAAGACAAACAAAGAAAAAAAGTTTCTGTATATCCGGTAGAAAACAACTAATTCTCTCTTTCCCCTCATTTTTTATTCCATAATTTGATAAAATTTTATATTAGTAAGTAGTGAGTAGTGAGTAGTAGGTAGCAAGTAATAAAAAACTACCCACTACCTACTACCCACTACCCACTAAAAAGCTACCTACTACGCACTTAAAAGGAAATATATGTTTGTAGATAATGTAAAATTAAAAGTAAAATCCGGTAAAGGCGGTCAGGGCTGTGTAAGTTTCAGACGGGAAAAATTTGTAGTAAAAGGCGGACCTGACGGAGGAGACGGCGGAAAAGGCGGTGATGTAATTGTAGAATGTGATAAAAATACACATACCCTTTCACATTTTAAAGGTAGAAAATTATTAAAAGCCAAAAACGGAAGGCCCGGGGAAGGCAGAAAAAAACACGGTGCAAACGGTGAAGATATAGTATTGAAAGTACCTCCGGGAACAATTATCAAAAACGCACAAACAGGAGAAATTCTAGCCGATATGAAAGAGGACGGTGAGAGAAAAATCCTTCTAGAAGGGGGAAGAGGAGGGCTTGGAAACTGGCATTTCAGAGGTCCCAGGAACCAGACCCCAAGATACGCCCAGCCGGGAGAGGAAGGAAAAGAACTTGAAATTATATTGGAACTGAAACTGATAGCCGATGTAGGACTCGTAGGATTTCCAAATGCCGGAAAATCAACGCTTATAAGTACATTAAGTAATGCAAAACCGGAAATAGCAAATTATGAATTCACAACATTAACTCCAAAACTGGGGGTTGTAAGGGTAGACGATTACAGAAGTTTTATAATGGCGGATATCCCGGGTATTATAGAGGGCGCACATGAAGGCAGGGGGCTTGGAATTGAATTTTTAAAACATATAGAAAGAACATCCACAATTCTTTATGTGATTGATTTAAGTTCATACAGAGACCCTGTGTATCAGTTTAAAACACTTCAAAAAGAGCTTAAAGCGTACAGCGAAAAATTAGCAAGCAGGGATTATGCCATAGCGCTTAGTAAATGTGACAGTGCGGATATGGGGAAAATAGAAGATTTTTTTGAAAAATTAAACATTAAAAAAACAGAGCCTAAATTTAAAGCAAATCCGGAGTACCCTTGTCATTTTGACGATAAAACTTTTGTGCTTCCCATAAGTTCGGTAGCAAACATAAATATTGAAGCTCTTAAATTTGCACTTTTTGATTTGATTGAAAAAAACAAAAGAAAAGAAAATGAAGAGAATAGTATTTAAAGTAGGAACCGCTACGTTATACGAAAACGGAAAATTAAGCAGTCGGGTTGATGAAATTGCAGAATTTTTGAGTGAATTAAATAAAAAATATGAAGTATTATTGGTAAGCAGCGGCGCCGTGGGGGCCGGATATACAAGATGCCCTCTTGATAAAAGCCGCCTTGAAAACAAACAAGCCTTAGCAGCTATCGGTCAGCCTCTTTTAATGAGGGAATATAAAGAGAGATTTCATAAATACGGGGTAACCGTTGCCCAGGTTTTAGTTACCGCTGCCGATTTTGACAGCAGAAAAAGAACTGAAAATGCGCAAAAAATGATAAATGTTTTACTTGAAAACAAAATTATCCCCATTATTAATGAAAACGATTCGGTATCCGTAGAAGAGATATTGTTTGGTGATAACGATCAGCTTAGCGCATATGTGACGTATTATTTTGATGCCGATATGCTTTTTATTTTAAGTGATATAGATGCGTTTTATACCGATAATCCTAAAACAAATAAAAACGCAAAACCTATAAAAGTCGTTACTGAAATAAAAGAGGAATGGTTAAAACAGGAATGTAATCCTACTGATAAATTTGCAACCGGCGGAATCGTTACAAAGTTAAAAGCCGCAAAGTTTTTAATGGACAGAGGCAAGTCTGTGTTTTTAAGCAGCGGATTTAGTTTAAATGATGTAAAATCCTTTTTAAACGGGGAGCATAAAGGCGGGACGCTTTTTAGAAGTGGTAAAAATGGTGAAAGAGGATGAAAATGGTGAAAGAGGGTGAAAAATGAAGAATGAGGGAGAGGCTGTATGAAAGTTGTGGCTACAAACAGAAAAGCGTATCATGATTATGATATATTTGATAAATATGAAGCCGGAATTGAACTTAAAGGGAGCGAGGTTAAAGCCCTAAGGCAGGGCAGGGTAAACCTTAAAGATTCATATGTGAGAATCAAAGACGGGGAAGTCTGGTGGCTTCAGGGACATATCAGCAATCTCGATACGACTTACAAGGCATACAGGCATGAAGAAAAAAGACCTAGAAAACTGTTGCTTCACAAACAGGAAATCGCCAAGTTGGCAGGTTATACGAGTGAAAAAGGATATACCCTTGTGCCTCTTAGAATTTATTTCAATAACAAAAACAGGGCAAAACTTGAAATAGCCGTTGCAAAAGGTAGAAAATTACATGATAAACGAAGGGTTATGAAAGAAAAAGAGCTTAAAAAAGAGGCTGCCGCCGCTATGAAAAGATACGGATTCTGATTTGGTAGTGCTTTTATATTTTAAAGCAGAAAAAAAGACTCAGGAATTGACTATTTCCTTTAAATCTTCTAACACTTTGGCGGCATGACCTTTGGCTTTTACTTTTTTGTATTCTTTTACAATTTCACCTTCCGGATTTATTATAAATGTGGAACGTATCACCCCTTCATATTCCTTGCCGTACATTTTCTTTTTACCCCATACTCCGAAAGCTTTTAGCACTTCTTTGTTTTCGTCACTTAAAAGGGTGATTTCTAACCCGTGTTTTTCTATAAAATTACAGTGCTTTTTAGGACTGTCTGGACTTACTCCGATTACTATAGCGCCAAGTTTTTCAAATTCATTTAGAAGTTGGCTGAATTCTTTTGCTTCAGTAGTACATCCCGGGGTGTTGTCCTTAGGGTAAAAGTATAAAACTATCCATTTTCCTTTTAAATCCCTAAAACATATTTCAATTCCGTCTTGGTTTGGCAGACAATATTCCGAAAGTTTCAAATTTTTTCCTTTTTTAAATTAAATTTTATCAAAAAATGTCGATTTTACTGCAATATAAAATTATTATATAATAATACAAGAGAAATTTAAAAAAAGGACATAAAATGAATATCCTGCAAAGATTGACGATAAGATGGACAATGATTATCATTGTAACACTTTCGACGGTGACTATTACGTATTATACGGTAAGAGATTTAATGTTTTCAGTCAAAATCGAACATCAGAAAAAAGCTTTATATGAACTTGTTAAATTAAGTGAATCTTTAAGCAGACTTATACATGAAACGCAAAAAGAAAGAGGGGCAAGTGCGGGGTATTTGGGAAGTAAAGGAGAAAAATTTAAAGATGTTTTAGCTAAACAGAGGCTGCTCACAAACCAGAGAATACAAGAGTATAAAAAAGCTTTAAGTAAAATAAATTTGAAAAATTATACAGGAAAACTGCAAAATGAAATAGCCCAGTTAAACAATTATCTGGCAAAACTGACTTCAGTCAGAAATGAAGTTAGCAATTTACAAATCAGTGTAAAAGATGAAGTTGCCTGGTATACTAAAATGAATGCTGTTATGCTATCAATAGTAGGAGATGCGGCAACTTTATCACCGAATGAAAAAATAGCCATGGATTTAGCGGCATATGTAAGTTTTCTTAAAGCCAAAGAAAGAGCAGGAATAGAAAGGGCGGTTTTAAGTGCGACGTTTGCTGTAAATCATTTTAAAAAAGGGATGTTTGTAAAATTTATTACTTTAGTATCTGAACAAAATGCGTTTATTAATGACTTCTTAAGTTTCGCTTCACCAGAAATGAAAAAAATGTATAATCAGATAATCCAAAATCCCGCTTTTGTCGAAGTTGAAAGAATGAGAAAAATTGCAATAGAAAAATCTCAAACCGGGAATTTCGGGATAGACGCTGTATATTGGTTTAAGACTATTACAAAAAAAATAAACGAACTTAAAAAAATTGACGACGGAATTGCAAAAATTACTGAAAATGACATGAATAAAATACAAAACCATTTTATTATTCAAACCGTTATAGGGGTAATAATAGTAATCTTTATGCTTTTAATGGGAATTTACAGTGTTAAAAAAATAGAAATGCAGCTTAGAAGTCTTAAAAATTTAATTTTAATGATAGCTGAAAGTAAAGATTTGTCAACTGAAGTGAGAATTTATGAGCATGATGAATTTGGAACCATCAGAAAAGCATTAAAAGAATTTTTAGAATCACTCAGGGAAGTTATGACAAGCGCATACATGAGTTCCAATGAAAATAAAAGCGTTGCGCATGCACTACAAAAATCATTCAGTAAAATTAACAGCAATATTTTAGAAGAAGATGAAATTGTTAAAGATGCTTCACAAACCGCAGATGAAATAAGAAACCATCTTTTAAAGGAAGCTGAAAATTCAAATGAGATTAAAAACTATATACTTAATGCAAATACGAATTTAAGAAATGCCAGAGAGATAGTTGTAAGTACAATGGAAAATATTCAGATTAACGCACAAAATGAAAACGATTTGGCTTTGAAACTACAGCAGCTCTCCCAAGATGCTGAACAGGTTAAAAATGTATTAGGTGTTATTAACGAAATAGCAGATCAGACAAACCTTTTAGCGCTGAATGCAGCCATAGAAGCGGCCAGAGCTGGAGAACACGGCAGGGGATTTGCGGTAGTGGCAGACGAAGTAAGAAAACTGGCTGAGAGAACACAGAAATCTTTAGGTGAGATTGACGCTACAATAAATATTATTGTTCAGGCAATTAACGCTGCCAATACTGAAATGAACAATAATATAGAAAATGTAAATAAAGTTACTTCCCAGACAACAGAAGCTAAGGAAAATATTGAAAATGTTTCTGAAGAAATGGAAAAAGTTGTTGAAAAAGTCGAAAGTAATGTTGAAAAAATAGAAAGTATTGTAAAAGCAATGCAGGACTTTATTAAAAAAATGTACCAGGTTACAGAGATATCTAATGAAAACAAAAAAAGTGTACTAAATAATAATAAAAATGTTGAAAAAATAACACAGTTGGCAGAAAAATTATTAAAAGAGATTAGTCAGTTTAAAATTTAAATCAACTTCTGATATTTTTAAGGTTAATAAGGTTTTTGAACAACCTTATTAGCCATAATCATTTTTATAATAACTCCATCTAAATAAAAGGTTATTAAATGTGGCCTCCAAAGACTCCGTATCTCACAGTTGACGGAATTGTTAAAATATTTAACCCCGAATTTCAAGGTATTGTTTTAATAAAAAGAAAAAACCCTCCTTTAGGATATGCACTGCCCGGAGGTTTTGTGGGCAGAGGCGAAAAGGTTGAAGAAGCACTTAGACGCGAAATGAAAGAAGAGATAAATTTGGATGTTGAAATAGAGAGATTGCTTGGTATTTATTCCGATCCTAAAAGAGATCCGAGACTTCATACCGCAAGTTGTGTATTTGTATGTAATGCTTTTGATATGCCAAAAGCGGGAGATGATGCAAAAGAAGCTTTTGTTATAAAACTTGAGGAAATTCCGTGGAATAAACTTGTATTTGACCATGCTGAAATTTTAAGGGACTTTTTAAGTTGATAAGTAGGTAAGCGGGTAAGTTGTTAAGGAGATAAGTGGATATTTTAGTTATAAGCATAATTTGCCAATTATATAGCGTCTGATACATATTTGCATTCATAAAAGGTTAGAGTTAAGAGCTGAGGGGACTGAAAATGAAAATTCAAAATTCATAATTCAATATTAATTTTTCACTTTTCATTTTTATAGTCCCGCTTCTTTAAGTGCTTCGGCCTGATAATGCGCAATAAGCGGGTCGATTATTTCATCAAACAGCCCTTCACTCATAATTTGTTCAAGTCTGTATAGCGTCAGGCCGATTCTGTGGTCTGTAATTCTGTTTTGAGGGTAATTGTACGTTCTGATTCTCTCGCTTCTGTCTCCGCTTCCTACCTGGCTTTTTCTGGCTTCTCCGATTGCGGCAAGTCTTTCGTTTTCAAGTTTTTCAAAAACCCTGGCTTTTAGGATTTGCATTGCTTTTTCTTTATTTCTCTGCTGGGATCTTTCATCTTGCATTGAAACAGTTATACCTGTAGGAATGTGTGTCATTCTTACCGCACTTTCAGTTTTATTAACATGCTGGCCCCCGGCACCTCCCGCTCTCATTACTTCTATTTTAATATCTTTTGGGTCAAGTTCTATATCAACATCGTTAACTTCTGGCATTACGGCAACCGTTACAGCGGATGTGTGAATTCTTCCCTGGGATTCGGTAGCAGGTATTCTTTGCACTCTGTGGGTGCCGCCTTCATATTTTAGTCTTGAATATACGCTCTCACCCTTAATCAGTAAGATTATCTCTTTATATCCGCCTACATCGTTTTTGCTTTCACTTACAATTTCAACCTTCCAGCCTTTATTGTCTGCGTATCTTAAATATGCTTTAAGTAAATCTCCTACAAAGAGCGCTGCTTCATCTCCGCCCGTTCCGGCTCTGATTTCAAGGAAAATGTTTTTATCGTCATTCGGGTCTTTTGGTAAAAGGAGAATTTTAATTTCCTCTTCGAGTTTCGGGAGTTTCTCTTCGGCTTCTTTTAGTTCTTCTTTTGCCAACTCAGCCATTTCCGGGTCATCAAGCATCATTTTTGCTTCTTCAATTGTGTTTATTAGGTTTTCGTATTCTTTTGCTTTTTCTACAATGGGTTCCAAATTTCTCGCCTCGCGCGATAATTTTGTCATTTTTTTAATATCCTGGGTTATTTCAGGTGAGCTTAACATTTGATTTATTTCATTGTATTTTTCTACGAAAGGTTTTAATTTGTCAAGTAGCATTTAATATCCTTTAGTTGTGAAGTCGTGAAGTAGATAAGCGGTGATGTAATAAAATCAAAGTTTATATCTTTACAACTTACCTGCTTCACAACTTATCTACTTATATAGTGGGGATGGGGAAGGGGGATTAATTTATACTGACGGTTCGATTGACTTTACTAAATGATGAAGTCTTGAAATTTTTCTTCTGGCCGTATTTTTCTTTAAAATGCCTTTATTGATATAACTTTGGAATTTTTTATTTGCTTCTTTCCAAGCTTCCAAAGCAGCTTCGTAATTACCTTCTTTAACCGCATTTTCAACTTTTTTAGTGATTGTTTTGATTCTTGTTCTGAAGTATCTGTTTCTTTCAGTTCTTTTTTTTGTTTGTCTAATTCTTTTTAGAGCAGATTTGTTATTTGCCATTTATGTCCTTTTTTGAAGCGTATTTTATAAAAATTTGGTAAAATTTGCAAATAAATATTTCATTTTTTAAAGGAAACGGATGAAACTTTTTGGAACGGACGGAGTGAGGGGAAAGGCGGGAGAGTTTTTAACGCCGTTTTTGGCAATGAAACTGGCAATGGCTTTTGGTGAGTGCTTACCTAAAAAGACGGGTAAAATATTAGTCGGAAAAGATACCAGAAGAAGCGGATATATGATAGAAAACGCGCTTGTTAGCGGGCTTACGGGAATTGGCTATAATGTTATTCAAATAGGTCCCATGCCGACACCGGCAATAGCGTTTTTAACCGAAGATATGAGATGTGACGGCGGAATAATGATAAGCGCAAGCCATAATCCGTATTATGACAACGGAATAAAGTTTTTTGACAGTTTCGGAAATAAACTTTCGCAGGAATTTGAAACAAAAATTGAAAAAAGGTATTTTGAGAATAATTTTAATCTAAAAACGGAAAAA
>Ga0256842_1001997_pt1 | contig 15332 bp, 17 predicted proteins | sample 4559240metaG_FD_185973 | JGI IMG/M metagenome (GOLD analysis project Ga0256842, IMG submission 185973) | Hydrothermal vent microbial communities from Guaymas Basin, Mexico - 4559-240 | ecosystem: Environmental > Aquatic > Marine > Hydrothermal vents | place: Mexico: Guaymas Basin | collected...
AGGAATTCCCCACTGTCCAAAATGTGGAAGGGAGATTAAAAAGCAGACACCCCAGGAGATAGTTGATAAGATACTCACCTTAAAGGAAGGAACAAAGATAATGATTCTATCCCCTGTGGTTAGAGGGAGAAAAGGAGAATACAGGAACCTATTTGAGAAGCTAAGGAAGGAAGGATTTGTAAGAGTCAGAGTTGATGGAAGCATCTTTACCCTTGATGAAGAAATTGAACTTGATAAGTATAAGAAGCACGATATAGATATCATCGTTGATAGATTAATTGTTAGAAAGGATATAAAAGAAAGACTCACCGATTCCATAGAGACCTCTCTTAAGTATGGAGATGGACTGACAAAGATCCTTATAGTTGATACAGGCGAGGAGAAGATTTTTTCTGAAAAATTTGCCTGTCCTGTTTGTGGTATCTCTCTTCCAGAGATAGAACCTCGTTTATTTTCCTTTAATTCCCCTTATGGTGCCTGTCCTGTTTGCGTGGGGCTTGGTGTAAAAATGGAGGTTGATCCCGACCTTGTTATACCTGATAAGAGTTTATCACTAAGTGAAGGTGCCATAAAAGTTCCTGGATTCCAAAACCTTAATGGATTTTTCTTTGAAATAGTGAAGACTCTCTCTGAAATCTATGATTTTGACATATATACACCGGTGGAAGAGATTGATGAGGAAGCAATGGAGATAATTCTATACGGTAGTTCAGGTAGAATTCCCATAAATTATGTCTCAAGTGATGGAAGAAGGCATAGATACTATGTAAAGTGGGAAGGGATAATTCCTTCTATTGAGAGAAGATACAGAGAGACAGATTCTCATGAAATGAGGGAGATATACGAAAGGTTTATGAGGGTTCTTCCATGTCCTGCCTGTAAAGGAACAAGACTGAGAGCGGAGGCACTTTCAATTACTATAAATGGAAAGAATATAGCTGAAGTTTCATCTATGAGTATAAGTGATGCACTTTCCTTTTTTGAAAATCTAAAACTCACAGAAACAGAGAAGATTATCTCAAAGCAGATTTTAAAGGAGATTAAATCAAGGCTTAAATTTCTTATGGATGTTGGTCTATCCTACCTTACCATAGATAGAGAATCAAGAACACTTTCTGGTGGAGAGGCACAGAGGATAAAACTTGCAACACAGATTGGTTCAGGGCTTACTGGCGTTCTTTATGTTCTTGATGAACCAACCATAGGTCTTCACCACAGAGATACAGAGAGACTTTTAAATTCATTAAAGAATTTGAGAGATTTGGGAAACACCCTTATAATAGTTGAGCATGATGAAAAGACCATAAGAGAGGCAGATCACATTATTGATATGGGTCCAGGCGCAGGAGAGAATGGGGGAGAAATTGTTTGTTCAGGAGGTATAGAGGATATAATTAATTGTAAAAATTCCATTACAGGAAAATATCTAAAGGGTGAGGAGAGGATAGAGATTCCAAAAGAAAGAAGGAAGGGGAATGGAAAGTATTTTGAGATCATTGGAGCAAGGGAACACAACCTTAAGAATATAAATGTAAAGATTCCCCTAAATACATTTGTATGTATAACAGGTGTTTCTGGTTCAGGAAAATCCACACTCCTGTACGATATAGTTTATAAGGGATTAAAGGAAATATTCTATAAATCTCCAGAGAAACCGGGGAAGTTTAAAGAGTTTAGAGGTCTTGAGAATATAGATAGGGTTGTTATGGTGGATCAATCTCCCATAGGAAGAACTCCAAGAAGCAATCCAGCAACATACACTGGAGTTTTTACCCCCATAAGGGAACTTTTCTCAAAAACTCCTGAGGCAAGAGCAAGGGGATATAAGCCAGGTAGGTTTTCCTTCAATGTGAAAGGTGGAAGATGTGAGGCGTGTGAGGGTGCCGGAGTAAAAAGGATTGAGATGCAGTTTCTACCTGATGTTTATGTGACATGTGAGGTCTGTAAAGGGAAGAGGTATAATAGAGAAACCCTTGAAATTACATGGAAGGGAAAGAACATATCTGATGTTCTTAATATGACTGTGGATGAAGCATACAAATTCTTTGAGAATATACCAAGTATAAGGAGAAGACTCTCGCTTCTTATGGATGTTGGTCTTGGTTATATAAAACTTGGTCAACCTGCACCGACACTTTCTGGTGGTGAGGCACAGAGGGTTAAACTTGCCACTGAACTTTCAAAGAAGTTTAAGGGACATACCCTTTATCTACTTGATGAACCAACAACAGGTCTTCATTTTGATGATGTAAAGAAACTCCTCTCTGTTTTAAATAGACTCGTGGACAAAGGAAACACAGTTGTTATAATAGAGCATCATCCAGATGTTATAAAATCTGCTGATTGGATAATTGATCTTGGTCCTGAAGGAGGAGATGAGGGGGGATACATAGTCGCAGAGGGAACACCTGAAGATGTTTCAAAGGTGAAAACATCTTACACCGGTGAGCTTTTAAGAAAAATCCTAAAGATGGGATAGTTTTTTTAAAACTTTCATTTTCTCAGTGTATCCAAGTTTTGCCTTTTCAACAGCAGTTCTTAATATCTCTATTGATTCATCGTATGTTTTTCTATCCACAGGATATGGATATCCATCTTTTCCTCCATGGGCAAAGGAAAAACTCACAGGGTCTTTGAAGGAAAGGTCTGAGCCAAATATAAGATGTGAAAGTAGCGCCAACGCCCTTAAAGTTTTTGCCCCCACTCCTTTTACAAGTAGAAGTTCCTCAAAACTATTCAATGGTAATTCCTTTAATTTTGCCACTATATTCATAAGTCTTTTTTCATTATAATCTTCAAAGAATATTGGGTGATGGTATGGAAATTTTATCTTCTTGACATCTTTTATCCTGCCTATCTCCTTTAGTGAAATTTCTTTTGATATTTTAACAATCTCTTTTCTTGTGGATTCTATACTTGAATCGACAAGATTTAATGGTTTTTCTTTTCTTTCAGAGACTATACCCTTATGAGGATCACTCACAAAACTCTTTACCTCATCTGATAACCAGTGATACCTTCTTGCAAACCTACCTTCTATTTTCATCCCCTGCTCAATTACTGCCCATTTCCCATCCTTTGTGTATATAAAAAAGTGATGATATATTGAGAAACCATCCTGAAGTCCATGGGAGTCCACCTTTGCTACAAGTCTTGATATCTTTTTAAGTTCATTTGCTGTTTTAAAATTTATAAATCCCCTCTCTCCCCATCTCTCTATATCTTCAGGCGTCTTTATTCCCCTTTTTCCTTTACCTCCTGCAAAGAATATACCAGTCTCTTCCTCAATATTTTTAAGTCCCTCTTTTAATGCACCTGTAACTGTTGTTGTAATACCAGATGAATGCCAATCAAAGCCAAGTATGCATCCAAAGGATTGAAACCAGACTGGATCAGAAATTCTTTTTATAAACTCGTCTCTACCAAAGTTTATAACTATTGAAAGGGTAATCTCCCTTGCAAGCTTAACCATACGGGAGAATAGCCATTTTGGTGCCTTACCTCCATGAAGAGGTAAATCTGCATATCCACTTCTCATTCTACATTAACTTCTAAAATCCAATTTTCCTCTGAAAGATTCCCCACAAGTTCATCAATCTTAAGATCTTTGGGAACGCTTATATAAAGAATTATGTTTAGATATGTCTCCTCTCTTTCAAATTTTACATTCTCTATATTTATTCCGTACTCTCCAAGAATTGTTCCAATTTTTCCAAGTTGCCCCGGTTTATCTGTAACTTTAACCATAAGAATTCTCTTCTTCCTATCCTTTTTTCCAAAAGTTTCAATCTCAAAATTCCTTAAAAGTATCAGAGTGAGGAATGTTAAAAGGGAGACAAGAAAAGCGAGTAAATAGAGTCCAAGGCCACATGAAAGTCCAATTGCGGCAGAAACCCAGATAGTTGCAGCAGTGGTTAATCCTTTTACAGAAAAACCTTCTTTTATAATAGTCCCTGCACCTAAAAAACCAATGCCAACTACAATATTTGCAGCAACTCGGCCGGGGTCGTTGGCAGTTCCAAATAGTTTATAAAAGTATATGGAACTTATTGTAAATGAGGCAGAACCTACAGATACAAGAATGTGAGTTCTAAGTCCTGCTGGTCTATTCCTTCTCTCTCTTTCAAATCCAATTAATCCTCCAAAGACAAAGGCAAGGAGGATTTTTAAAAGAATATTAAGAAAATCTCCCATTTACTCTATTATAGCATTTTACTCTGAATAATTTATGAGTTACGCTCTTATTATTTTGTTGTTGTTCTTTTTGATCCTTTTTGTCTCAAGGGTTAAATAGTAAGCTTTTGGATCCTCCTTTTTAAGGAGTTTTTCAAACTTCTTTGTGTTCTTTTTAGGCATTGTTACATAAAGTACCTTTTTATCTCCATGATACCCTTTGCCATCCAACTCCGTTAATACATAACCTTCCTTCCTTAACTTAAATGCAAGGTCAATTCCTCCTGTTGATGGCACAACAATGAATGTTTCAACTCCAATACCAACTTTCTCCTCTATAAATATGGCAAAGTAGTTTCCAAGTGCAAAACCAAGAGCATAAACAATTATATTTACAAGATTATCAAGGTGGGTTAATACAAGACTTAAACCATAAATATATATTATTGTCTCAAAGAAAGATATAACAAATGTCCATAATTTATATCCTTTAACCATAAATATTGTCCTGAGACCTGCCATTGTCATTCCAACAAATCTTATAAGAAAAATAAGGAAGGCGATTTTAAGAGCTTCTATATCCATCTTTCACCTCCTTTCGGTGGTATAATTAATTCCATGAAAAGAAAAAATTTAATAATAACTTTTCTCATCGTCGCACTATTTTATTCCTTTATCTTCATTTTGTCAAGACATACGAATCCCTTGTTTTTTATGGGAACAGGATGGAAGTTTTACAAATTTGAAGATAAAAGAGTAGTCTCCACATTAAAGGTTCATCAAATAAAAAAGGGTGAGAGAACATTTCTAAAAAATGTGAAGATATATCCAGAGTGTTCAGGTATACTTCATGAGGATATAAAAGAGAAACTTCTATCCTTTTCCTTTGATGACTATCTTTTCATTCCATTGAGGATGGTTGTACCCAATCCAAATGAAGGAGATGAGATTGTGGTTAAGTTTGAGGAGGAAGTGGTAAAAGGAGATGCTATAAACTATATATTTGGTTTCCCTGTAAGGGTTGAAAAGATAGAGCTTAGAAAGCCAACAAAGTTTATAAGTGTAGAGGTTGTAAGAGAAGAGGGATGAGGTTTCCCGGATTGGATACTCCAACAATTTTTCTATATACTGTTTATCTTATCCTTGGAGATTTTCTCTTGTACGGTGGAGGGAAAATTTTAAAGATAAAAGATCTAAAACCTTCTAAGTCCAGTCTCATTCTTATTGTGTCTATATTCTCACAGTGGGTTTTTAGACTTTATTATCCAGGAAAACTTGGGGCGTTATTGGGAATTATAGTCACTCTTCTCTTCATAGAAGCAATGCTTAATATAAAATTTAAAAAGGCAGTTTTTCTCTGGCTTATTTTGATTTTTTCAGAAGCTCTTGCCCTTCTTGTGTCTTTCCTTGTATTCAAAGATGTGAGTTTTTTCATTTGATTTGGTAAAATAAAATTGAAGAAAACTCAAAGGAGGGAAATATGGAGATAAAGGTTGTAAAGATTGAAAACCCAGAGGAATTAAATGTTATACTTGGACAATCCCACTTTATAAAAACTATTGAGGATATACATGAAGCGCTTATCACATCATGCCCAGGAATAAAGTTTGGTCTTGCCTTTAATGAGGCATCTGGTCCATGTCTTGTGAGATACTCAGGAAACGATGATGAACTTGTAAAACTTGCTGTAAAGAATGCGAAAAATGTTGGAGCAGGGCACTTCTTTATAATATTTTTGAAAGATGCATTTCCCATAAATGTTCTTAATAAGATCAAAATGGTTCCAGAGGTTGTAAGGATTTTTGCTGCAAGTGCAAATCCAATGGAAGTTGTTGTCTATGAGACAGAACAGGGAAGAGCAGTTTTAGGCGTTGTTGATGGTTTTTCTCCAAAGGGTGTTGAGAACGAAGAGGATATAAAGAAGAGAAAAGAGCTTTTAAGAAAATTTGGATACAAACTATGAAAATTGATGGTTATGGTTTTGGCTGGATGAAAATAAATGGAAAGGTATATAAAAAGGATTTGATAATTTTTCCTGAAAAGGTTATGGATAATTGGTGGAGAGAGGAAGGACATTATTTGAGGGAGAGTGATATATTTGAAGTATTTATTGAGAAACCAGATATCCTTGTTGTTGGAACAGGATACTATGGGTATATGAAGATTGATGAGGAACTTGTAAAGAAGCTAAAGAGTGAAGGAATAGACCTTGTATATGATAAAACGGGGGAAGCTGTTAAAAAATTTAATGAGTTGATAAAAAATAAAAAGGTTATTGGGGCTTTTCATTTGACATGTTAAGGGGAAAAATTTGAAAGGAGGTGTAAAATGTATTACATCATTTACAAGGACAGATTAAGGGAAGGGAAGAGTATGGAGGACTTTAAAAACTGGCTCAGAGAGTTTATGCCCATTCAAAGAGAGTGGGGTGCAAAGGATTTTGATGTCTATAAACCTCTGTATGGTGAATCCAATGTCTTTTATGTGAGATATACAGTGGAATCACTGGATAAGTGGAAAAAGGGTCTTGAATCTCCCATGGGTAAAAGATTGATTGAAGCTATAAATAGGATTATAGATGTTGCCCATGTGGAGGTGGAGGTTATGGAAAAAATAGATATGAGTGATATTGAAATAGACCAGGGAATCTAATCAGATAGGGCAAACTCCACCACACTCTTTGCAAGGGATAAAGTTGCATCAATTATAGGAATACTACTTTTAATATATGGAATAAGGATTGGTATTTCTGTACATGCAGCGATAAGGATATCAACTTCATTACTTAAGTTATCAATACATTCCTGCAGAAGATTTACTTTTTCCTTGGCTCTCCCAGCTTTTACCGAATATATAACATCCATCAACTTTTTCTGGACACTCACTTTCGGAACTATAATTGTGTATCCCTCTTTCTCAAAGACCCTATGATATACCTTTCCAGCTATTGTTCCCTCTGTGGCTAAAAGTCCGATTCTTTTTGCATCTCTCTGGTTCTTCTTTATATCCTTAAGAACACTTTCCACTATACTTATAAAAGGAACATTTATTTTTTTCCTTATATCGTCCACAAAGAAATGAGCTGTATTGCACGGCATACATATAGCATCTACTCCCGCATTTTCCAGTAAGTTTGCAGATCTCAAGAGATACGGAAGAGGGTTCTCTCCCTTACCAAGGATAAATTGAGTTCTGTCAGGAATTTGGGGATAGTTGTCTATTATTAAGTGAATATGTTCCTGATCTTTCTTTGCTGGTGTATTCTTGATTATCTTGTAAAAAAGGTCCAGAGTTGCCTCTGGACCCATTCCACCTATTATCCCAACAGTTTTCATGGTTTATTTCCACTTACTCTCGTCCATCTCTCCCTCTGTCTTTGCAACGATTGCTGTTCCTGCAAGGTCTCCAGTAACATTGATTGCGGTTCTTCCCATATCAAGTATTGCATCTATTCCAAGGATCATTGCATATGCAAGAGCCACAGGTGAGCCCTCTTCAACTGGCATACCAACAGAGTTCAAAACAAGAAGTAACATTATTGCTCCTGCACCTGGAACTCCTGCAGTTCCTATGGATGCAAGAACTGCTGTTAAAATGACAATCATCTGCTGGGCAAAGTTAAGATGCGCTCCAATGGCAAAAGCAATAAAGAGTGCACAAACACCCTGATAAATTGCTGTTCCATCCATGTTTATTGTTGCTCCAAGTGGAAGGGTGAAGGAGAATATTCCTCTGTTTATACCCATGTTTTCCTCTGCTACCTTCATTGTAACAGGAAGCGTTCCACTACTACTTCTTGTAACAAAAGCTGTTATCATTGCCTCCTTTGCCTTAGAAAGGAACTTGGCAAAGTTTATCTTAAACATTGAGAGGAGTCCTCCATAGACAACAATCACATGGACTATAAGAGCAAGATAAACTGTTAGGGTTACCATTCCAAGGGGACCAAATGCCTTTGCTCCCTGCTTCCCAAATACAACTGCAATTAGAGCAAAAACTCCTATTGGTGCATACTGAAGAACCCAACCAACAACCTTGTACATGACTTCTGCCGCACCATCAAATACCTTAAATACAGTGGTTGCAGAATTCTTAATTCTCTCATCCTTGCTCTGCATAAGATAGGATAAACCAATTCCGAATATTATGGCAAAGAATATTGTTGGGAGAACCTTACCGTTTGCAAGAGCTGAAAATGGATTCTTTGGAACTATGTTGAGAAGAGTTTGAACAACAGAGGGTCTCTTAAGTTCCCTTGTTACTCCCTCTACACCGCTAAGGTTCAATCCCAATCCTGGGTGGAAGAGGTTTGCAAAGAGGAGTCCAATGGCTACTGCTATTGCTGAAGTTATCATGTAGTAAACAATGATCTTTACTCCAACTCTTCCAAGTCTTGCAGGACTTATACTTGCCGCACCAACTACGAGGGTGAAGAAGATAACAGGCATAACAATCATTTTAAGGAGTCTCACAAAGAGATCACCAAAGGGCTGAACCCACAAAATCTTTGGACCGAAAATAAGTCCGACAATGGCACCCAAAATCAAACCTATAAGAATTCTTAGAAGGAGATTTGATTTAAAGTACCAATCAAACCAACCTTTCTTCTTCTCTGCCATTTCCTCCCTCCTTTTTAAAAAATTGGTTTTTTTAATTATACAGAAAAAATCTTTTAAACCAAAGGGAGAATTATAACCTGCAACATGAGATGCCCGGCACTTTTTGTTGCATTTTTTGGGAGTCTGGAATTTGGTAAAATTTATTTATGGAGGTGAATGTTGAAGATAGAATCCCTTGATTTTAAAGGAGAAAGAGATGTTGGAGTTCTTGTAATTCATGGGTTTACAGGAACACCGCTTTCTGTGAAGCCTCTTATAGATGCCCTTGTTAATGAAGGATACTATGTAAAAGCTCCACTTCTTCCGGGGCATGGAACAGACTGGAGAGATTTAAGGAATACAAATTACTGGGATTGGATAGGTAAAGTAGAGACTGCTCTATATGAATTGATGCAGATAACAGATAATGTATTTGTTGGTGGGTTGTCCATGGGTGGCACCCTATCCATTCATATGGCAGAAAATCATCCAGATAGAATCAAAGGAATCTTTCCTATAAATCCTGCAATAAGATTGGATAACCCTCTTGTAAAGTTTATATGGTTGCTTAAGTATTTTATTCCTTCTATAAAGGTACCTCCTACAGATACAAAAGACAAGAGTGTAAAAGAGATTAATTATGAGAGAATACCCACCCAAACAGCTTATGAACTCTATAAGTTACTTAGATTAACTGATAAACATCTTAATAAGGTGAGGTGTCCAGTGTTGCTTTTAGCTTCATCTGAAGATCATGTTGTTCCGATGGAGCAGAAAAGATACATATTTGATAGAATAAATTCTTCGGAAAAGGAATTCATTATTCTTAAAGATTCATATCATATAGCAACGCTTGACCTTGACAAGGACAGGATAAATAAGCTCGTTGTTGAATTTATAGAGAGACATCTATGAGAAAATACATATTTATAACAGGTGGAGTAATGTCCTCCCTTGGTAAAGGGATAATTGCTTCATCTATTGGACTTATATTAAAGAGTATGGGCAAGAAGGTCTCAATGTTAAAATTCGATCCCTATTTAAATGTGGATGCAGGTTCCATGAATCCATATCAACATGGTGAGGTTTTTGTAACGGCAGATGGGGGCGAGGTAGATCTGGATATTGGACACTATGAAAGATTTTTAAATAAGAATATGACAAGGATAAACAATGTTACAAGTGGTAATCTGTATAAAAGTATAATTGAGAAGGAAAGGAGGGGAGATTTTCTTGGACAGACCATTCAGGTTATTCCCCATCTTACCCACGAAATAAAGGAAAGAATTAGACTTGTTGGAGAGAGAGAGGAGAGTGATGTTGTTATAGTTGAGATTGGTGGAACCGTTGGTGATATAGAGTCTCTCCCTTTCCTTGAAGCAGCATTTGAGTTTAAAGGAGAGGAAGATTCCTGTTTCTTTCATGTTACATATGTTCCATATCTTGAAACCACCAGGGAGTTTAAAACAAAACCCACACAACATTCTGTTAAGGAGCTTAGAAGTATAGGAATTCACCCCGATGTACTTTTCTTAAGATCTAAGATGAAAGTTGGTGAGGAAGAGAAGAAGAAAATCTCCAAGTATCTTGGAATACCAATTAAAAATATATTTGGAGTGGAGAATTTATCTTCTCCATATTTTGTTCCAGAACATCTACTCAATTCAGGTATCAATGATACTCTTCATGAGCTTGGCTTTAATGGTAAAAGAGTGGATTTGTCAGAGTGGATTAAATTTACAGCATCTTTAAAGAGAGAAAGAGAAAAAAAGAAAGTTGGAATAATTGGTAAATATGTAACTTTGAAGGATTCTTATATATCACTTGAAGAAGCCATACTTCATGCAGGAGCAAAGGTAGGGATTGATCCAGAGATTGAATGGATTTCCTCTGAGGAGATTGAGAAGGGAAAAGAAATTCCAAAGGATATCCACGGAATCATAATTCCAGGTGGTTTTGGAAAGAGAGGGATAGAGGGAATGATTATGAGTGTGAAATATGCAAGAGAGAATAAAATTCCCCTTCTTGGAATATGTCTTGGTCTTCAGATAATTATAATAGAGTTTTTCAGAAATAGAGTTGGATGGAAGGATGCACACTCTACAGAGTTTGACAAGGATACAAGTCATCCTGTTATAGATTTACTTTCCTCCCAAAGAGAGATTGAAATGCTTGGGGGAACTATGAGGTTAGGAGAAGGAGAGATTATCATAGAGGAGGGAAGTTTGGCTGAAGAGATATATAAAACAAAGGTTATTAGAGAAAGACACAGACATAGATACACATTTAACCTCTCATATCTTAACGTCTTAAAGAACTATGAGATGGATGTATCTGGAAGGTCAAGACAGGGAGAGGTTGAAATAGTGGAGATTAAGAACCATCCATTCTTTATAGGTGTTCAGTTCCATCCAGAGTTCTCCTCCAAACCACTCAACCCAAATCCTCTATTTATCTCTTTTCTCAAGCATCTCTAAAACACTTCTAAAATAGTCTGGCAGAGGGGTCTCAAAACTCATAAGTTCTTTTGTCCGTGGATGTGTAAATACAATTTTCTTAGCATGGAGGAGTTGACCTTTTAAATTAAACTCTGAGACCCCATACATTTTATCGCCCACTATAGGATAGCCAATATATGAGAGATGTACTCTTATCTGATGAGTTCTTCCAGTTTTTAAGGAAACTTCAAGAAGTGTGTATCCCTTAAATCTTTCTATAACCTTAAAGTATGTAAATGCCTCCTTTCCTCTTAAGGAGGGAGTAACCAATTTTTTACCTGTGAATCCCTTAAGTAGCGGTATCTCAATCTCTCCCTCATCTTCAGAGACTTCTCCCTTCACGAGAGTCCAGTAAATTCTCTTTATCTTCCTCTCTTTTAGATTTCTTGAAAGAATTCTATGCGAAAAATCATTCTTTGCCACAATCAAGAGTCCAGATGTATCTCTATCAAGTCTGTGAACAATTCCAGGTCTTAATACACCCCCAATGCCAGATAGATCCTTTGAGTGAAAGAGAAGTGCGTTAACAAGAGTTCCTGTTCTCTGTCTTCCAACAGGATGTGTTAGCATTCCTTGAGGTTTGTTGACCACTATTATATCCTTATCCTCATATACAATCTCTATGGGAAGGTCTTCAGGCTCAACATCAAGTTTTCGTGGAGAGGGTATAATTACCTCTACTATTTCATCTCTCTTTATTTTATAGGAGGGTTTGTTCTTTACCTCCCCATTCACAAGAACCTTACCAGATTTTATAAGTTCCTGGACATAGCTTCTGCTTACTCTATGCATTTGCCTCGTGAGGAAGGAATCAAGTCTCTCTCCCTCTTCCCTTATTCTAAATGTTAAATGCCTTTCTTCCATAGGTAGAAAATTGCAATGATTATACCAATTGTGATGTAGGAATCTGAGAGGTTAAAGACGGGAAAATCAAGGACATGGATGAAGTCTATTACTGAACCATATATAACCCTATCAAGGAGATTCCCAACCACCCCTGAAAGTAAGAGTGTAAGAATAATAGTTATAAACGGATCCTTCTTTAAATGCTTTAGGATAAAAAATAGTAAAATCCCTATAGCAACTATTGATAGTCCAAGAAAGAAGACCTTACCTCTTGGAAAAAACCCAAATATACCCCCAGGATTCTCAACCCTGGTGATTTTTAGAAAATTACCAAACAATTTAATTGTTTCTCCATATGAGAGGTTTTTAATTATAAGATATTTGGATATTCTGTCCAGAGAAACCAATACTATAAAAACGATCAAGGCAGTCATCCTTATAAATATATCATATTTTGCACTTAAGAATCCTTTTAATTATCAGTAGGTTACTTGTGATTAACTTGACAAAATCCTTTTATATAATATAATGAACAATGTTCATGAAAAAAGAAGAGATATTTCAAGTTGCCAAAGAGATTTTTCTAAAAAAGGGATACAGCGGCATGAATATGAGAGAGATTGCAAAACTATCAGGGGTCTCTATAGGTACCCTATACAACCTTTTTGGCTCTAAAGAGAATCTCTCTCTTATGATAATGAAGGAGAACCTTAACAAGTTCTTAAAGGATCTTGAGACAAGGGTTAGTAAGTGTAGAAGCGATGAAGAAAAGGTTAAAATCATTCTTGATACTGTTAGAGAATTTTTAACCCTACATGAGAAATCCTTTAAAGAAATAATGATCTCTCTTATAGCAAAGGGAGAGAGACCCTTTAGATCATTTAGAAGGAGGGATATTTTAAATAAAATTGTGAAATCTATGTTTAACATTGAGGATGATTATCTCTCCCAGTTTATAGGGGAAATTATAGTTCTACAGGCGAGGAAGGATCCCTCAACAGATGAGAAGTTTTATAAATTTTTTAAGAAATTAATAGAGGAGGAAGTATGAAGGAAATAATCAAGGTTGCATCTTTAAAAAAGACCTATAAAAATGGAACTGAAGCAGTAAAAGGAATCACCTTTTCCATAAATGAAGGTGAGATATTTGGATTCCTTGGTCCCAATGGAGCAGGAAAAACTACCACCATAAAAACCATAATAGGTTTACTGAAACCAACAGAGGGAGAGGTTTTTGTGAATGGTATAAATGTTAAAGAAAATCCTTTTGAGGTTAGAAGACTTATTGGATATGCATCTCAGGAAACAGGAGTTGATGATAATCTTACGGGGGAGGAGAATTTAAGGATTCAAGCTTCTCTATACCACATACCAGAAAAGGAATACCTTGAGAGAGGTATGGAACTCCTTAAAATGTTTGGTTTGTACGAGAGGAGAAAGGATCTTGTCTCTTTTTACTCAGGAGGCATGAGAAAGAGGTTGGATATTGCCTGTGCATTGATACACAGACCAAAGATTCTTTTTCTTGACGAGCCAACCCTTGGCCTTGATGTTCAAACAAGGGTGACTATTTGGGATTATATAGTTAAACTTAGAGATAATCACAAGATGACGATATTTTTGACCACCCATTATATGGAGGAGGCGGATGAGTTGTGTGATAGGGTGGCTATAATTGATCATGGGGAGATAAAGGCTCTTGATAAACCAGGAAAATTAAAGGAATTGATAGGAGGGGACATAATTACCTTTACTCTAAATTATACAAATGCAATAGAAGAGTTTTTGACTGCTGTAAAGGAGCTTCCAACGGTTAAAGATGTTAGAAAACTGCCGAGAGGAATTTTTCAGATTATAGTTTCTCAGAATGGGGATAGGCTGATTCCAAAGATATTTGAAATTTCAAAGGAGAAGGGTGTTGAGATTACATCCATAAGGCTTAAGAGACCAACCCTTGACGATGTTTACCTACATTTTACAGGTAGAAGAATAAGAGATGAGGAGGCAACTAAGGAGGATCATGTAAGAAGAAGAATAATGATGAGGAGGACAAGAAGATGATGGGATTAGTTTTGGATACATTTACAATATGCAAAAGGGAACTTATAAAATATTTTAGACAGAAACCAAGAATAATTGTAACAATGATACAACCTGTTATCTGGCTTGCATTGATGGGAAACACCATGAGCAAGATAACCAATAACCCCTTTGCTTCTAAACTTTTTGGTACAGGTAATTACCTTTCCTTTATGACCCCAGGAATTGTAATAATGACATCTCTATTCAGTGGTATCTTTGCAGGAACAAGTATAATCTGGGATAGAAGAATAGGATATCTGGACAAACTACTTGCTGCTCCGATAAAGAGAGCATCCATTCCTTTTGGGAAGACACTTTCAGCTTCAATTCAGGGGGCACTCCAGTCTGCAATAATATTGCTTTTTGCGTATATTCTTGGTGTTAGATTTGCTTCTGGATTTCTTGGTGTACTTCTGATAATTTTAATTTCCATGCTTTTCTCATTCATCTTCTCTGGAATATCTCTAATTCTTTCTTCAACCATTAAAACCATTGAGACACTTATGGCTATTATAAATTTTATGACTCTCCCACTAATGTTCTCAAGCACAGCTTTATTCCCGTCCAAAGCCATGCCGGACTGGTTATCAGTTGTTGCAAAGATTAATCCGCTTTCCTATGCTGTGAATCCTATAAGGACACTTACTATAAAGGGCTGGGAATTTTCATCGATCCTACCAGGTGTTATCATCATACTAATTTTTGATTTAATTGTAGCCTTTCTATCATACTATGTGTTTAAACGTCTGACAAGTGATTAATCTGTATGTTATAATTTATTAGGTAACCTGAAAAGAAAGGAGAGGAGTTTATGCAGCATTTTGAGTTAACCTGGAATGGTGGAATGGAGTTTGTTGGAACAACACCATCAGGGCATAAAGTTCTTGTGGATTCAACACCAGAGAAAGGTGGAGGGGATAAGGGTCCAAGACCAATGGAATTACTCATTGTTGGTTTGGCAGGATGCACTGCAATGGATGTAATTTTTATTTTGAGAAGAATGAGAGAAAAGGTTCAAGAATTTAAGGTTGAAATTGATACAGAGAGAGAGGAAAGTCATCCTAAGGTCTATAAAAGTATACACATAAAGTATTTATTTAAAGGAGAAAATCTCTCAGAGAAAAATATAAAGAGA
>Ga0256842_1001998_pt1 | contig 15320 bp, 16 predicted proteins | sample 4559240metaG_FD_185973 | JGI IMG/M metagenome (GOLD analysis project Ga0256842, IMG submission 185973) | Hydrothermal vent microbial communities from Guaymas Basin, Mexico - 4559-240 | ecosystem: Environmental > Aquatic > Marine > Hydrothermal vents | place: Mexico: Guaymas Basin | collected...
AAAATACTCACAAAAATCTCTGAAATACAAAATGTTGCCAAGGAGAATAAAAATTTCTTACAGATTATCGCTGTTCTCAGTGCTTATACTCAAAAAGAGTTAGGTTTTATGTGCGAAAGTTGAGTTATTAAAATAAATATAGTTTATTTTATTTTTTAGCCATTGATGAATACCTATTGGATTATAGCTCTTCATTTTACCTCATTTAAAAGAATCAAACTATTTTACTGAAACTTTTCAAATATTTGTTTTATATTTGGAGAGTACTTGTTTTAGGTGGTTTTGAATATTTTTTTTCTAAAAAATAGAAAAAAATGACTTTTGGAATAGATTAAAGTTCTAGGAACCAATTGGCAATAATAACACTGAAAAGCTTTTCAAACAAGGCAAAAGGAAATGAAAGAGGTACTAGCATTACTTGAAAAAATAATTACAATGCTGACAAATTTAAAATGTCAAAACAGATGGTTGTCCCCAGAAGACTTAGAACGAGAATATGGTCTAAAAGAATCAACCATATCAAAATATCGTATGCGTAGAGAGATACCATATAGTAAGATTGGTGCAAAAATTATTCGCTATGACAGAAAAAAAATAGATGAGTGGCTTGAGAATAATGAAATGGTGGTGCAAAATGAATAATAATATGTTAGTTGTTCAAAAAGTTATAAAACTAAATGAAGAGGAGCAAAAATCTCTTCTTCGTGCTTTTTCAAGACTTCCGCTTGATAATAAAATTGAGTTAATGACACATCATCGTAGTTTGTTGCATAAACTGAGGCAATTTTATAGTGATATAGCTGTGAATATGCTCTCATATTGTGCATTAATAACAGCGATTCAAGTCTATCAAAATAAACAAGTAGCACTAAAAAAATTAAACATTGGTGATATGAGTTTAGAAGAGATACACAAGCTAACATCCAAAAAAGCAAAACTGTTTTTAAATAAGCAGTTTAGAAGGCAGACAAAAAGAGAGTGTTTGCTTGGTTATTGGGCAGTTGTAAAGACTCTAAAAGAGAGTGAAAGTTTTAGTTTTCGCCAGATTGCAAATTATCTAAAAAAACATCATAGATTTGAAGTTTCATACAGCATGATCGCAAAACTATGGTACGAAATAGAAAACACAACAGATGAGGAGGAAAATAATGAATGAATATATAGAAATATATGAAGATACATATATTAGTTTAAGCGAAGTTATACTTAATCGCAACAAAGATATAAAATTATTACGAGGATTTGATTATGATATCGAATCAAATAAACGATATATGCGTCATATTGTTGTAGCAAAAGGCAAAAAAATCATTTTAGATAATATTGCTGATGCTATGCTGTTTAAAGAGGAACTTGGACTGTTTAACTTTGGAGATCCTCAAAATAAATATTTTTCTTTATCTAGCAGAACATTAGATAAAGAGAGTGTATATAGTTTGGTGCTTTCTTTAAGTGATGATGAAAAAGTTTACATTACAAAATCTGAAGCAAAAGCGATGGTGGGTTTATGGAATATGGCAATGCAAGGATACTCTTTTGCAAAGTTGTTGGAATTTGAAGAAAAGTACTCACTTAAAAACTGGAGAGCAGCACTTATTGAAAATGGCTATATGAATTAGATTATTTTTATGTTTATTGGAGTGTTGATAATTTGTGTATTTATTAGTTAATTTATACATAAGTTTAGTTTTTGCACAAGCCTGTTTTCCTGGCTTGTGTAAGATTTCTAGTGAAAAAATAGAAACTTGAAAAAACAGTTGCCTGTTATATAAAAAAGTTGAAATCTTAATTCAACAAAAAATCGTGTTATAGTTTGATATTAAATTTTACAAGACATTAAAATTTATAGGTGGAGCTCAGATTATCCACGGAGAATCGTACCATCTCAATCAAAAGAGCCAAGTTTCAGCATCTTGAAAAAATAGCAGATTGATTTAACACTTTTGCCGAAAATGGCGGCTTAATCCATTTAAAATTTTAAGAAGGCATTTATGAGAGGCAGTGTCTATTATCAAACAGCAGAGCTTACCAAAGTCACCTTTCAAGAAGGTGCAAAAAAAGAGGATAGAGTAAACCCATCTCATCCGCACTATCAAAAAATTGCAAGCTACAACACAATGAAGAGTTACCGTGATATTTGGAATAACTTTTTGAACTATCTTAAAGAACATTGGCAGTTAAAAGATTGTGAAAAGATAGAACAAGAGCATATTTTGGCATACATTGATTATAAAATCGAGTACTATCCCTCAAAACAATATTTACAAAAAATAGTTTCAGCACTTGGAAAGTTGGAAATAGCTCTGACAAAATATACACAAGCAAAATATGATGATGACAGGGCATATGATTTTAGCATTAGAAATTTTGTACTCAAAGAGTCAATAGATTTAGGTATGGTTTCAAACAACTATCATAATCGTGCATATAAAAATCCAATACATTTAATCTCTGATCTTGAACATCCTTTACATAAAATAGCTGCACAAATTGAGTTGGAAGGTGGAGCCAGGATTGAAGCCTGTACATTGATACATCAAGAACAGCTGTTGGGTTATGAGATGGATGAGATAACAGGTTGTAAAAAAGGTGTTATCTTTACAAAAGAAAAAGGTGGCAAAGAGGGGAATATCTATATTTCAGTAAAAACATATAATTTACTGTTGTCTCATATCAAAGAAAATAGTGTTTTTAGAATAAATCGTGCTAAATATATGCAAGACATTAGAAAAACTTGTAAAAAACTGAAAATAAATCCAGAGGGATCTCATGGTTTACGATGGAATTTTGCAAAAAGAAGATTAGTAGAATATGCAAAGGCTGGTTATACATATGAACAGTCACTGAAACTTGTAAGTCAAGAGATGAAACACAATCGAGCATCAATTACTGAACATTATATCGGTGGGTAATGAATTTTTTGTAAAATTTATACTAAATTAGTTTAAATTTTTAAGGTTACAGACTGGTTTTTTTATAATTTTTCATTAATCAGAACCCAATGCAATTGAAATCAACTTTAAGGAATTAAAAATTTAAGAGAAAAAAATCAGGCATAGAATTTGCGAAAATTTATATAATAACTGCACATAAATTGCTGTGTGCAGGGAGCCAAAACTTGCATGTAGAGGATTCTTTTTGAGTCCTTGCACAGAGTAATTTAATGGCTAAGGTTTGGCTCCCTCTAGTTTTTTATTCTAAATAAACTTGCTAAAAAAATGTGTATGATTTTTTACAACAAAATGAACTTTCAAAAACACTAGAGCGTTTTAACAAGATAAGACTTTATCATCAATCTGGCTGGATAAATTTACTCCCCGTAAAATACCTAAAGAAAAATCCATATAAGTATCATCAAATACAACTTAATACAGATACTCATTTTAATGCTATTATCATGGATATTGATGACGAAGAACTGCTTACAGAGTGGAATGTCATAGGGTTGCCTACACCAACTGTTCAAACGCTAAACAGTGACAATAATAAAGCCCATCTTGTCTGGCTACTAAATGTTCCAGTCTCTAAACGAAATAAAAAAGCTCTAAAGTATTATAAAAAAATAGTAGATAGTATCAAGATGCTTATCGGTGCAGACAGGGCATATCAAAACCATCAAACAAAAAACTTCTTAAATACTCAAATATTTCGAGTTACTTATAACGATGTAGCTTATGATTTGGATGATTTTCAAAAATTTATTATCAATGACAAGTTGGATGAATATAGTTCGCTTTATAAGTCAGAACTTCAAAGCAGTGGCAGCAGACATATCGATCTGTTTAACCAACTACGATACTACGGTTATAAAATTGCAAAAGATAAAGATCTCTATGAAAAACTGCAAAAAAGAGCACAAGAGATTAATGAGAGCTTCTATGAACCTATAAATCCAAAATCAATCATAAAATCAGTGTATAAGTTTTGTGAAAAAAATGCAAGCAATTTTAAGTCTGCCAGTAGACACTATAACAAAGGTGTGATGAGATTTAAAAAAATTAAAAATTTATCGAAAGATAAGTACAAAAAAGAGGTTCAACAACGTCAACATAAATCATCTCAAAGAACTGCAACAATTAAAAGACTAAGAACAGCCAAAAAGATAAAAGTCGCTATAGATTTTCTGAATCGAAAAAAGATAAAACTCACACTATCTAATATCGCCAAGTATGCAAATATTTCCCTAAGAACTGTAAAGAACTACACAAAAACTATTAAGCTTTTTTTGCGAAAAAGTAATGGTGCAATTAGCTCTATAAGGGTAATAGTACTTGATGCTGAGGAACGAAGTACTAAACCTCTAAAGTACTTGTGTGGGGTTTGGCAAAGGATAAGTGCTTTCTTGTATAGGGAAAGAGAAACTTGATATTATAAAAGTCATTTTTGTATCTGTGGAATAAGTTCTTGAACTTCAATCTCAAACTCAGAAGCAATTTTATAAAGGTGTTCTAAATTGTAATGAACATCATGTTTTCTGGTTTCAATTTTTGCAACATAGTTAGGTGATTTATGGCCGAGAATTTGAGCAAGTTTTAACTGGCTTACTTTACGCTTTTTTCTCTCAGCTTTAACATTCTCAACAATTTGATCCATAAATTTTGCTAAAGCTTTTTCTTTTTCCAAGTACACACCTATGAGTTTTTGTAATCATAGTTGTTATGCAAAAACTAAACAAACACTTATAAGTGTTTATAAAGGTATTTTAATTTAAAATATAAGTAAATTGTTTAAAAGGTATATTTAATGATAATGTCATATTTAAGAAGTGTATTGATAAGGTTGATTGTTGGTTACTTAATGTTTGGACTCATGTTATTGATGGTATTTTTCATATATTTTATTTTTGGAGACTTGGATAGTGCTATTAATTTTTTTATGATGTTTGTAAATAATACATTTGGAAAGATAATTTTATTTCTACCTGTTTTTACATCGCTCTTTGGAGATAATATATCTCATACACAAAATAGTAAAAAGTGGAGTAAAGAAACAACAGGATTTTTGAAACTTACGAATCATTACGGTGGAGTTAGATGATATAATATACTTATGCAGTTTTTAATATTACTTTTTTTGCTGGCACTCTCAGCACTCTTTTTAAATATGCAGTTGGTAGCAAGTTTCATAGGTGGGCTCTTTTTAGTTGTGATTTTGATAGAGTTAAATATGCAAAAAGTAAAAAACTTTTTAAATGATATTTTTTAGTAGGAGTAGTTTATGAGAGATGATTTTTACTTAAATTTGATACTTGGTGTATTTACACTTGTGGTCGTTGTGATTGCTATTGCAAAGTATCGCTATGAAAATGGCTACTCCAGATATAGCCAAATACAAAAAAATAAATAGTTTATCTGTTTGTAAAATATACTCTTTTATAAAGTCAGAGTTTATAAAATAACTTAAAAAGGAAACAATTGTGCAAAATCAAGTAATTACAGTAATGTCTGAAGAGTTTAGTGAAGATTATGAGTTTTATAAAGAGTATGATGATATAGTTATGCATAAAGAAAACAAACAAATTTTTAAAGCAAATTTCAAAGATGGCATGGTGCAACTTGTGCCATTAAGTAATGATAAAGCAATACAAAAAATAGAATTAGGTTTGAGTGAGTTTGCAAAAGAGTTAAAAAGACAAGGATTTTAATGAAACTAACCCTAAATCAACTAGAACAGCATCTTTTTGCAGCAGCAGATATTTTACGTGGGAAGATGGAGGCGAGTGAATTTAAGGAGTATATCTTTGGTATGCTCTTTTTAAAACGCCTCTCTGATCAGTATGATGTAGAGTATGAAAAAGTTCTCAGTGAGTATAAGTCACAAGGGCATGATGATTCAACAATAGAGATACTGTTGCAAAACCATGCTTTTGCTTTTAGTGTTCCAGATGAAGCAAGATGGCAAAATTTGCGTCATCTTAAAAAAAATATTGGTGAACAACTTAACATCGCTCTGAGTTCCATCGAAGAGGCAAACTTATCTTCACTAGAGGGTGTACTCAAACATATAAACTTTAACAAAAAAGTGGGTAACTCCAAAATTTCCGATGCAAAGCTCCAGCAACTCATTCAACACTTTGATAAATTGCGTCTGCGAGATGAAGATTTTGAGTTTCCGGATCTGCTTGGTGCAGCTTATGAGTACCTCATTAAGTTTTTTGCAGACAGTGCCGGGAAAAAAGCAGGAGAATTTTATACGCCAAGTGGTGTGGTAACTCTGCTTGTGAAAATCCTCGATCCTAAACCTGGTATGAGCATTTATGATCCAACAGTTGGTAGTGGTGGTATGCTCATACAGGCAAAAGAGCATATAAAAGAGATATATAACTCCGATGATTATTCACTCAACGGACAAGATGCCATCGCTACAACTTGGGCAATGTGTAAGATGAATATGATACTCCATGGTGTACAAAATGCAGACATCAAAAACGAAGATACCCTAGAAAAACCACTCCACACAAAAAACGGACAGCTACAGCAATTTGACAGAGTTATAGCAAATCCGCCATTTTCTCAAAACTATAAAAAAGCAGATATGACTTTTAAAGAGCGTTTCTCTCACTTTATGCCTGAAAATGGTAAAAAGGGAGACTATATGTTTGTGCAACACATGATAGCCTCTCTCAAATCAGATGGAAAAATGGGTGTGGTGATGCCTCACGGAGTTCTCTTTCGTGGAAGTGTAGAGAGGGAGTTTAGAAGATACCTCATAGAAGAAAAAGGGATACTGGAGGCGGTCATTGGACTGCCAAGTGGGCTTTTTTACGGTACTGGCATTCCTGCATCGCTGCTTATCATTAACAAAGCAAAAAAAGATGACAAAATATTGTTTATAAATGCAGACAGGGAGTACAAAGAGGGGAAAAACCAAAATCATCTCAGAGCTGAAGATATAGAAAAAATCAACTTTGTTTATCAAAATGCTTTAGAGATTAAAAACTATTCTCGTTTAGTCACTTTGGAAGAGATCGCAAAAGAGGAGTTTAACCTAAACATCCGCCGTTATGTTGACAATACACCACCACCAGAGCCTCATGATGTCAAAGCACATATCTTTGGTGGTGTACCAAAGCGTGAGTGGAATGTGGAGCTTATGAAGAGCTACAACCTGCAACCAAGTGATATATTTGAGCCAAAAGATGAATCGTACTACAACTTTAAGCCTGCTATAGATGAAAAATCAAAAATCCGCGAACTGCTAGAGAGTTCTGAGCAGTTTGAACAAACAGACACGATGGTTTTAAACCTGATAGAGCAGTGGTATGAGCAGTACCAAAGCATCATTGATGATGAGAAGAGCGATATAAGTACACTCTATAAAGATGGTTACAAACTTATAGAGGAGGTGTTTGAGAGTCGCTCTTATGAAGTGATAGACAGATTCAAAATCCGTGGTATCTTTGCATCATGGTGGGTGGAAAATAAATTTACTCTCAAGTCGATAAAAAGCAGTGGCTATGACTATAAACTACTTAGTAATAGTTACATCAGCACAAATAAATCATTTATAGAGATGCTTGATGAGCCATCTCTCAAGATCCATACTAAACTGACAGAGCATCTCAAAAAGCTAAAAGCTTCAAAACTGCAGGGCGATAAGGCAGTTTTACAAGAGAAAATAGAACTCCTCAAAGCAAAACTCTTTGAAAATATAGAGGATGAGAAAGCTTTAGTGGTAGATATGCTAAAAAGTGATGCCATCAGCATAACAAAACGCTACCTCAGTGAGAAAAAACAAGCCATAATCGCAGATATAGAAAAACTGTGGGATAAATACCAAGTGAGCTTAGAGGAGATAGAAAAAGAGCGAGATGAGGCAACAAAAGAGATAACAGAGTTTTTGACGGAGCTTGGGTATAGATGAGTGAGGTTTTTGAAGTGCCTGAGGGGTGGAAGATAGAACCATTAAGTAATTGTTCTACTATCACTAATAGCAATGTAGATAAAAAATATATAGATGATGAATTAGAGATAAAATTATGTAACTATATGGATGTTTATGTAAATGAAGAGATTGATAAATCAGTAAATTTTATGACAGCTACTGCAACTACCTTAGAGATTGAAAAATTTGAATTAAAACAGAATGATGTGATTATTACAAAAGACTCTGAATCACCTGATGATATTGCTATTCCAACATACATCAAAGAAGATTTACCAAATGTTTTATGTGGCTATCATTTAACATTATTACGTCCAAAAATGAAATGTAATGGTAAATTTTTGGCTATTGCATTACAATCGTCTCGTTATAAAAAATATTTTGGTGCATTGGCTAGTGGATCAACAAGATTTGCACTTTCTTTGGGAGTTATATCAAATACTCCGATTTTGTTGCCACCATTAAAAGAGCAACAAAAAATAGCCAAAATCCTCTCCACCCTTGACAGTGCCATTGAAGCAAGTCAAAAACTAATAGCAAAAGAGAAAAACATCAAAAAAGGTCTCATGTACGACCTCCTCACCAATGGTATAGATAAAAACGGAAATATCCGCTCCCCAAAAACACATCAATATAGAGAGAGTGAACTTGGTTTGATTCCTGTGGAGTGGAAGATAAATGTAATCAATAAAATAGGAGAAGTAATAACTGGTACTACCCCATCAACTGATGTTGAAGGATATTATAATGGTAATATACCTTTTATTGGTCCTGTTGACTTTTATGGACAAGTATATATTATAAATACCGAAAAAACTGTTTCAGAGTCTGGACTAGAACAATCGCGTAAAATACCTCCAAATAGTATTTTAACTGTTTGTATAGGTTCGACAATAGGTAAAATGTCACTAACTACTCAGGAGAGTTGTACAAATCAACAAATAAATTCTTTAGTTTGTGATAGTGCTTATGATTATAAATTTATATTTTATGTGATGAAACTGTATTTATCAAAACAGCTAAATGTTGAAGCTGGTTTGCAAGCTGTACCTCTAGTTAATAAAACTTCATTTTCAAAATTATTACTACCGTGTCCAAATACAAAAGAAGAACAACAAAAAATAGCCACTATCCTAACAGAACAAGACAAAAAAATAGAAACTGAAGAGAAAAACCTCGAAAAACTAAAAGAGCTTAAAAAAGGCCTCATGCATGACCTCTTGAGTGGAAAAGTGAGGGTGAAAGCGTAAGAGTGATAAATATACTTTTTTAAAAAGATTGTAGGTATTGCTTATACCAAGACCTAGAAGCAAAATATCTGAACTTATTGATTTGGATATTTAGTTTTGATTTGCATTTACCAAGTCTGTTTTTACATCCACAAGGACAAGTTTGTTTGTTAGCAACTCTTTTTTTCATTGAAAGCATTTGTACAACTTCTTTTATAGAATCTTTACCTTTAATGCCAAATATTTTTTCATATTCATCTATAATACCTTTTTCACCATGTGCCAATTCTCCAAAAATCAGATCAATATCATCATCTATTTTTAATGTTACTCCATATAGATAAGGAATTAAACAATATTCTATAAAACCTTCAAGAGTAGGATTTTTGCTTAATAATTGTAATAATCTTAACGATGAGCCCAAGCATAAAGTATTGTCGGGATTAATATGATACTCTTCTTTACGAGGTATTTTATTTTCTATCTCTTCAACTTCGGGAATAGCAGAAGGGAAGTTATTTGCAATTTTTATTCGTATTCTATAAAAATCTTGAACCTCTCTGTATCCATCTGTTTTAGCAGTAAAATACAACTTCCCCTCAACTACTAAGCCATCATCTTTTGATGGCTTAATAGACATAGCACGGTGTTTGTCTAAAAAATCTTCTAGTTTAATTTTACTTATTAAACTCATTTAAGATTTTCTCCATGGGCTTGCAGTGTCTTCTTTTTTGATATGGTAAGTACTTGAGAGTCCTGAACCGGCAGCTAAACCTAACACTGTACCTATTTTTTCTACAGAACTCAATGATAAGTTCATTTTTTCAGATATTAAATCAGAATCAAACCCACCATCACCATTACCAGTAATTGAAGTAAAGTCTCTCTGAGCAGACTTGAACCATAAATGAAAGTTCTCTTCTAGTTTTAAATGAGCATATGATTTGTCATCCCATTTATCTGCAAAATCTTCTTCGGGGTGTGTTGGATTTGGTACTCTTTTACCACTTGAATTAATATACTTATCCATATTATCAAGAATATTTTTTAAAGCATCAGCTAAATTTTCTTCCCCATTATACGCTTGTGCTGCGAGAGTTGTCAGGATAACTGAAATTGGCTTTGAATCATCATTCTCTTTAAACATATTATCTCGATGTCTTTTTAATAACTGTACAGCTCTTTGCAAAATTGTTTTTTGATTAAAGGACGGCAGTTTATCAACTTCAGCCTTCTCCATCAACAATTGTGTAGCTTTATTTTTTTGCATCATTGCCTCAAACCACAATGCATAACCTTCTGGATTACTAATATGCCAATCACTGTCTATTTTGGGATAATTCTCTTTATCTGTATCGGTTATTGATACAGATTTACTTGAAATTTGCCTAGATAGATTTTCATCTGCTACATAGTTTCGATAAATGTCCTCATAAATCAAATTTGATATTGATTCATCAAGTGGAATACAAGGGACAATATCCATATGAAAGCTAAGAGAATCTTGATAATTAAGTCTCCAACATCTTCTCTTCTCATCTTTTTTTGATTTGATTCCTCTAGCATTTCTGTAAGATTCAAGTTCTTTACCAACAAGCTCTTTTAAATCTTTTTGAGTGTGTGTACTTTTTGAAATACCATCTTTAATATTACAGGCCAAATCCAGATCATACTCTTCATTATTGTTTAGTGGTCTTATTGCTGTTCCAAGCCTAAATGAACCTTGAGGGAATACATGCACATTATTATATTTAAATAGCGATTCTTCTCTTCCAAACCATTCACCTAGGTCTTCATATCTTTCTTTTGCTTTTTTGTAAGCAGAGTCAGGTAATTCTAATAGCTCTACAATATTTTCTAAAATAAGTGTTTTTTGTTGTTTTGTCATTTGGTTTCTCCAATAGTTATAGCTTCAATAAATTTATTAGCTTGATTGTTTTGATCATAAATGATCCACTGCATATCTGATTTTGGCATTCTTATTCTTCCTAGTTCAATTGCACACGATATTGGCATTGCAGGAAAAATTTTTAACGGTTTTTTTGAATGCTTCTCATTTATTTGAACCATGAGTTTTCTAATCTCTTTACGAAATAATGACAATTGTGCCTTTGACCTCATAAAATCATTATGTAAAAAGCTATCTGGAACTCTAATTTCCCATATATTTACATCTTTACCTGCAACTTCATAAATCCTATCTCTTGAGATTTTTCCACTTAATGAGAAGATAAGAACAGGCTCTTTTTCATACTCTCCATCATTTGTTATAATAAACTCAAAATCTTCAGGCTCTTCTTGCCATCGCCAAGTTTTCGGTTCTCTGATTGGTTGATATGTATCTACTGATATTTTATCTGTAAATAAACTGCCAAGTTTTATCAATAAAGGTATGGGTGCCATAGCAAAGAGTGAAAAGTCTGCAGGATTGTTTTCTTCTATTGTAGGCTCAATATATTTTGTAAATATTGCTTCTAAATGCTTTAATTCAGTATTCCAAAAATCTTTGTCATTATCTTTTAATGCAGAACTCATTGATATATAGATAGGATGTTCATTAGCAGGGTATTTATTTGGAAATATCGTAGCAATAGCTTCATTCTTTTGTATAACTGATTTTTGATCACTTATATTAGACCCATAAAATATTATATGAGATTTTTTATCTACATCAATACCAGTAACAATATTAATTTTTTGTTCATGACTTTTTTTCCAGTCTTGAAGTAAGTCGGCAGGATATTTGCTTTCATTTCTATCAATTTTTACATGACATTCATGACACATAAGCATTAAATTCTCTATTTCATTTAATGCATCTTTATTGAATATCATTGGACCCCATCCGCGAGGACCATCTTTGGAAAAAGAGTATATGTGAGCTTTTTGTGCTATGTTTACTCTTTCTTGTGTAATTGAAGACTTGTATAAAACTTTATTACAACCCTCAAATTGACATCGACCAGCACTTCTTGCCCAAAGTTCTCTTTCAACTTCTTTTTTTATATACCTTGTAACTTCATTAGCCATTAATACTCCTTGTATAGCTAAATAGTGTTACCAAGAGTAATGTGTTTAAAAAGTATATTGATTATATAATCGTTTTATATTTATATAATTTGCAATCAACTATAATTTCTCTGATCAAAAACATTATAGATTAATTGTTTTAAACTTATTAGCTTAGTAACACTTAATTTATACGCATAGCGTAATCAATAACCTGATTGCCGTCAGGTTATACGCTTATAACCATGTATCATCTGTGTATCCATCTTAAACTTTATATTTATTCCCTATTAACTCCTTGTATTTAATTGATTTTGAGAGTACTTCTCCAGCATAAAATCAAGTAATTTTATAGCTTTTTTCAAGTGAATGGTAATAATATTGCAATTTGTAATATTATTTTGAATCATCTTTTACTCTTTAAACTTTTGAGATACTCAACTAACTCATCCATCTGTGTTGTAGGATTGTCAGTACCATTTCTTTTAGCAGTATCATTTGCTCTTTTTGCATTTGCTACCGCCATCTTTAGTCCAGACTTTATAATAGGCAGCATTATAGTTTTATCGCCTTTTTCATAATCTTCAATAAATACTTTTAAGTCATTTTTGATTAAATCCATGCATGGGCTATCTCCGCTTGTGCCAAAAAGTTTTGTTGTATAGTTGAAATGTAAAAGTACCCAGTACTCAAAACATGGATTTGATACTATTGCATGGAGCTCTGTATCTTTATTTCTGTATCCGTCTATTTGTGATATTGCTGTGTTAAAATCAGTATGTCGATCCCTATCTATTACACAAAATACATGATCATACGGATCCTTGATACTTTCCTTTATTAGCTCTTTCGCATATTTTACTACGCTTGTAGGACTTGAGTCGCTGTTTGGATCTATTTTTATATTTGTTTGGGATAGCTTTAAATGATCTCTTAATGCTGTTAAATAATGGGGTTCTGTTTTTTCTCCCTCAGAAACAATAAGCACTTTATCATAAGGTTCTCTACTCTCTTTAACTCTTTGAAGTTGTTTTAGTTTTGTAGCTTTACGCTTAGAAAAAAGATCATCTGTACCCATGAGTTATTCTCCCATTGCGATACTTATATCTCGAAAAAATGGCAATGCACCATATCTTCCAGATAAGTATCCTTTTTCAAGGTCTTCAACCCCTTTTCTAGGGCTAAAGTCAGTTAGTGGATACAAAGTTGTAGCTCTATTTTGTTTTTCACAAAACCAAATCTGATCTCTTCTAAAAGTTTCTTGATTTAATATAGATGTTTCATGAGTTGTAAAAATTAACTGTGCATTTGATTTATTTATATCTTTATTATGAAATAGTTCAATCAAAAATTTCACCATTAAAGGGTGAAAATTATCATGAAGTTCATCGATAAGAAGTACATTACCATTTTCTAATGAATCAATCCACGGTCCGATAAAAGAAAAAAGTTTTCTAGTTCCATCAGATTCATCATCAAAATCAAGAGCTACTTTTTTTCCATAATTATCTAAATGGTAAAACTTCGCTTCTTTTATAACCTCTTTACCTTTCAACTCCTTAATAATCTCTTCTTTAATCTCTTCGGACATATCTTCTGGAAGTTTAGATGAATCAAAGTCTTCTTTTTCTACTGTAATATCTTCAATATCCATATCTGCAGTTTTTAAAAATTTTAAAACTTCTTTTTTATAATCATTATCTGCACACATGTTCATAGTAAATAGTGGATTCCAACCAGAAACACCAGTAATTTTAAGTTTATCTGCAAACCAATCAAATACAGGTTTTAGTTGTTTACTATTTAAACTTACTGCCGTTGAAAGAAATAATGCATTACTTCTTGTTGACTCTTTCCATACCTGTTTTTGCCCTGTTAATTTATCTCCAAATTGCCATTGATACTCTTCTTTTTTTTCATCATATGCTCTTGCAAACCAGTTTTGAGGTCTTGTTTTAGGATATGCAATAAGCCATTCTTCTGTGATTCTTACATTTGTAGTTGCAAATCCATATTGGTACCTAATACCATCGTAAATAAAGTTAATTTCAAACTCTGTTGGTTCATTAACTTCATTGTCAAATACAAATGGTTTAACAAGAATTTTATCTCCTCTTTGATATTTTGTAGCACTCTCTAATACAATATCTTGCATTGTGTCAAGAGCTTTTAATATATTTGATTTTCCAGCAGCATTTGCTCCATAGATAGCTGCTGTTTTTACTAAAGATAGATTTTTTGAAGATGTAGGAAAAAAAGTATGTGTATCATTAAATTCTTTTTGTGAAGAAGCCACCATACTTAAAGTCTGTTCTTCTTTAATAGAACGGAAGTTTTTTACTTTGAAGTCAACTAACATATAGTTCCTTTTCTTATTTGATGTCTAATTTTAGCATTATATTGCAAAAATATCAATTAAAATAGTGCTCATACTTAATTTTAATAATATTTTGTCAAAATAATTGTTGAGCTAATAGTTTGATTTAGTAGTAAAAAATCAAAAAAATTACCACTATGTTAACTATTGTGGTAGAATAGTGGTAATTTTACTACTATAAGGCATAGTTACTATGGAAGCTGGTTATATTCCTCCTAAATTACCACTAAAGAAAGATATAGAATCAAAAGCAGTTCTCAAGCAAATCATCAAAGCCAATCGTGCTTTGGCAGAGTTAAAAGGAGCTGCCAGATCCATTCCAAACCAAAGCATACTTATCAATGCTCTTTCATTACAAGAGGCAAAAGACAGTTCTGAGATAGAGAATGTTGTCACTACTCATGATGAACTCTATCGTGCAGGTGTGAGTTCTCAAAACATCTCGCAAGAGGCTAAAGAGGTGCAGCGTTATCGTGAAGCACTCTACCTTGGTTTTGAACTCATACAAGAGAAAAAACTCCTCCTAAAACGCTATATCGTAGCTATTCAGCAAAAGCTTGAAGATAACGATGCAGGGATTCGCTCACAAAGTGGTACAGTTTTAAAAGATAGCCGTGGCAATGTAGTCTATACACCACCGCAAAACTATCAGGATATTCAAGATTTGATGGATAATTTGGAAGAGTATATTAACAACAGTGAGCTTGATGATTTTGATATATTGACAAAGATGGCAATCATACACTATCAATTTGAGTCAATTCATCCATTTTATGATGGCAATGGGCGTACGGGTAGAATCATAAACATACTTTACTTGA
>Ga0256842_1001999_pt1 | contig 15320 bp, 18 predicted proteins | sample 4559240metaG_FD_185973 | JGI IMG/M metagenome (GOLD analysis project Ga0256842, IMG submission 185973) | Hydrothermal vent microbial communities from Guaymas Basin, Mexico - 4559-240 | ecosystem: Environmental > Aquatic > Marine > Hydrothermal vents | place: Mexico: Guaymas Basin | collected...
TTGTAGCATTGGTTAGTGGCAATGCGATAAACAAAAAATCTGAATATTTTAATATATAATCCAAATTGTCCGTGTATTCAACCCCTTTTATTTCTTTTTTACTTCTGTTAAATCCTATTACCTCGGCATCAAACCCCAAAGCCAGTTTTGCAATATATTTACCTATTGTACCAAGACCGAGTATTCCTACAGTTTTTCCTGCCAGTTCAATACCTTTTAAATCATAATAGTTCAAATCACCGTTTTTTACCCTGTTAATTGCCACGTATGTTTTTCTTATAGCCTCGAAAAGCAGGGAAAAAGAAAACTCACCAACCGCAGGACCTGCGTATCCTACGACATTGCTTGCGTATAAACCTCTTTTATAAATTTCTTCCAAATCTATATGATCAACCCCTGTTGAACGGGTTTGAATATATTTCAATTTAGGAAATTTATCCAAAACATTTTTATCTACCTTTGAGTGAACAAACACAGAAATAACATCAAAATCGCTTCTACCATTATATTCATTTACCGTTTCGCTAAAAAAATAAAGCTCATGACCTTTTAAATTTTGCTCAAAGAAAGATTTTTCTTCAGGCTTTATTTCAAAGAAGGCTATTTTCATCACAAATCCTTATGAATTAAAATTCATAAGATATTATACACCTAAAAAAGAAAAAAGGAAAGTTATTCTGAAGTTTTCGCTTTGGCGGCTTTTGCAGCGGCTCTTTTTGCTCTTTTATATTCTGCTAGTTTTTCGCGGCTTTCTTTTGCCCTTATTTCAAGTTCTCGCCATTTTTTTTCAACATTTTTAGGAGAGTCGATTGAATTTATAAAATATCCGAGTTTTGGATTTTTAACGACACTTTCACCCATTACGGGGGTTCTGACTTCCGCCTGTGTCAAACACCCCTCTTTTGCCTTAGGACAAGCATCAACACACGCCCCGCAGTAAATGCAAAGATAAGGATTGTAGTTATACTGTTTTTTCCCGCTTTCAACATCAACCACTTTAAATTTTATAGCACCGGGAGGACATATGTTTTCGCATTTATCACAAAATATACAAAGTTCTTCGTTATAAAGAATAGTGCCCCTGTATCCTTTAGGCTCGGGAGAGGGCGCAAAAGGATATTTTATCGTCTCAGGTTTTGAGACAAGATTTTTAAGCGACTCTATAAACATCTGAATCATTTTTTCTCCTTCGGTAAATACATATAAATTTTCCATCTAACCGCAAATCAACTTTTCCCCTTCATCCTTCCCCTATAACTATCTTGCCGTACAGCTCATACACGGGTCAAAACTAAGAACAATCGCCTGAGCGTCAGAATATTTTTCACCTACAAAAAGTTCTTTAAGCACAGGAATATTTGCATATGTCGGCACTCTGATTCTAACTCTTTCAAGTACTTTCGTTTTATTGCCTTTTAAGTAATAAAAACATTCTCCCCTTGGAGCTTCAACCCTTACAAACGTTTCCCCATCAGGTCTTCCTTTTACTTTTACCCTGTGTTCACCCTCAGGAATTCCCTCAAGAATATTCAGACACATCTCAATTGAATTCATTATTTCATCAAATCTAACCATATTTCTCGCCCATACATCACCCTCGCTTCTTGTCTGAAGTTTATATCCCACTTCTTCAAAAGGAAGATAATCATATTCCGCCCTTGCATCGGTTTTAAGTCCGCTTGCCCTTGCAATAGGTCCTGCGGCGTTGAATTTTTCGGCCATTTCTTTGGAAATGGTTCCGATGCCTTTGGTTTTAAGTCCGAAAGTATAGTCGTTTTCAAAAAATTCAATCAGTTTTTCGGTGTTTGCTTTAAGCGTTAAAAGTTTTTCCCTGGCAAATTTAACCGTTTCGCTGTCTATATCCCTGGCAACGCCGCCAATTACCTGATAATCATACTGTACCCTGTTGCCGGTGATTCTCTCAAGGATATCCATTACGTCTTCCCTGTATCTGAATGTCTGCATAAACAGATTTTCATACCCCACAACTTCGGCAACGTGACCGTTTGCAAGCATATGCGAATGAATCCTGTCAAGCTCAACCACAAGCATTCTTAAATAGTCTATTTTTTTATTCGTTTCAATCCCTAAAAGTTTTTCAATACCGTGTGTGTATGCCCCTGCGTGAGTAATCGAACAAAGTCCGCACACCCTTGCCACAAGATACGGCAGCTGGGTATATTCAAATTTCGTAATGGCAGCCTTTTCTATACCTCTGTGAACATATCCGATATTTACCGTTACATCTGTAATTATTTCATTTTGAGTCTCAAACAAAAAACTGACGGGCTCAGGCAGTGCCACATGCTGAGACCCGAAAGGCACTATAATCTTATTTCCCATTTGCTTTCCCTTTTCTAAGCGGTGCCTGAGGCGCATCAGGTTCGATAAACACACCTTTTGCCGCATTTTTTACATCTAGACCGAATAAATCGGCAAGCTCCCATTCGGCAATCCAAGCACTCGGCACTACATTTACAATTGACGGGATTTTTTCATCATAAGAAACATTTTGTGCCCTAAACACCACCAATTTGTTTTTGTCGTTATATGTTGAAAATATCCAGTCTATTGTTACGTTTCCGCCGTTATCGGTGGCATTGACCGTTACGTAATGATATTTACTTTCATCATACCAGGATTTAATCAAACCAACCACATTCTCAAGTGTTGCTTCAAAAAAAGTTATTTCTGGATTAATCGTCATTTTTCTCTCCTAATTGCTCTATTAATTCTTCACCGTGTCCTCTTAAATACTCTTTTTCTTTGCTTTTTTTCTCCCATATTTTTACGGCTTCCACCATACCGTCAATAACAGCTTCAACCCTTGGCGCACATCCCGGAATCCATACGTCCACAGGAATAATATTATCCACTCCGTTTTCGACATGGTAAAAATCCCTGAAGATTCCGCCTCCGTGCGCACAAGCGCCCATTGCCACAACCACTTTGGGTTCAGGCATCTGAAGATAAAGTCTTCTTAATACATCCCGGCATCTTTTAGTAACCGGACCCGTTACAAGTAAAATATCGGACTGCTTAGGATTACCCCTGTTTAGCATTCCGAATCTTTCAATATCGTATTTAGGCGCAAGAGCGGCTAAAATTTCTATATCGCATCCGTTGCAGCCCCCTGTATTGTAATGCAAAATCCAAGGTGATTTTTTTCTGAATTTAGTTAATATTCCCATAATTACCTCCATAACGCCAAAAAGATTATGTTAAAAGCCGAAACCGGTATAAGCACAAACCATGCAAATTTTACCATTCTTCTAAAATCAAGCCTGGCGGTAGCATTGTCAAGCGCATTTACAAACAAAAAGGCAAATATTACAAGTAACGCACCCAGCCAGTAGTGGCTGCCCCCAAATAAAAAGACAAAGAAAAACACATAAACATATTCAATCCATTTACCTGTATATACCGCTTCGTAAAACGGACCGCTGTATTCAATCTCAAGACCGCCTATTATTTCCTGATGAGCTTCAGCCACATCAAAAGGGGATTTGTGAAGCATCATAGGAATGGCCAAAACAAAAGCCACAAACACTACCGGCAGCTCTAAAAGCGGAATTCCTTCATAATTTAAAATATCTTTTAAATTAAAGCTTCCTACAACCTGATAAAATCCCACAACCATCAATACCATTAAAGGCTCGTAACTTATCATATGCATAAGTTCCCTCATAGCGCCTATTACACTGTAAGGGCTTCTCACGCTAAAAGCACCTATAGTTAAAGCAAGTACAGCGATAACATGAAAAAATACCGCAACCAGCAAATCATTTCCTAAAAATAAAACAAGCAGCGCAAACCAGCTTGCCACAAAATACATAATCCCCATAACAGCATGAAGCGAATGAACCATTAAAGGACGTTTATCTATTAGCTTAAAAAAATCATAAAAAGGCTGCATTAAAGGAGGTCCCACCCTGCTTTGCATTCTGGCTCTCACTATTCTTTCAACCCCGTAAATAAAGCCTCCTATAACAGGGGCAAAAAATGTTAAAAGTAACATTAACGTTTCAAATTTCATAACAATCCTCCTCCAAGAACTAATACCATTACAAAAAGAGCCACACTAAAAGCTATTAGATAATTTTCATATTTTGAAATACACACAAAGTTATATGTTTCAATGTGTCTTGGAAATGCTTCTCCGCAGTTATAAGGCATAGCCGTATCCACTTTTTTGAAATGAATGAAAAAAGGAAGAATATGTATTAAAGATAGAATAATTAATGCCCCTATAATCTGCCAGAAATAAAGTATGGAACTATTCATAACAAGCGATAAATTCTGAGCGTGAATATTTGGCATCTGCCCGTTCAATTCCTGGGCTATCGGAACGATTTGGGTGGCTATAAACGGTGCTATGAAAACGGTTAAAAACAACAGCCATCCGTAATACCAAACAGATACGAAATTAAATCTTACAGGCAAAGGAATTAATTTTAATTTTTCAATTCCGTGAGATTTTCTGACACTTATACCCAAAACTTTCATATAAAGCACGCTCAAAAACGCACTTCCCGCTCCAACATAAAGAATTAAAAGCACATAACTTCCGTGACTTAAAAATCCGCTGGCCTCCTCAATCATCATCCATTTACCTATAAATGTCCCAAACGGGACAAAAGTCATATTTAAAAAACCAAAAAATATAAACATTAACGTAAGAGGAGCCCTTTCAATAAGCCTTCTCATCTGTTTAATATATTTAACGTGAAATACTTTTTCAAGCACTCCGGCTTCAATAAATAAAAACCCTTTTGCAAACGCATGGAAAAGGATTAAAATTAAACTTGCCGTAACGGCGATTGGGGTTCCCACAACGGCCGCTAGCATCATAAGTCCCAAAAGAGAAATAGTCGAATAGGCAAGGATTTTTTTGAAATTTTCCTGAGTCAGCGCTATTACCGCAGCCGAAACAAAAACAAACCCGGTAGCAATTATCAGTAATTTGGCTAAAAGAGTGCCTTTAATTACCGGAGAAATTCTAAGCAGTAAATAAGGAGCGATTTTAACCATTGTGGCGGAATGCAATATCGCACTAACGGGTGTGGGTGCAACCATAGCGCCTAAAAGCCATTTATGAAAAGGCATCTGAGCGCCTTTGACCAAGGCACTCACTGATAAAAACCCGAGTGCGGCAAGTGAAAGCGTTTTAGAATTTGCATTTAATAATTCCGTAAAGTGATATATTCCATCTGTTTTTAAGAAAGTAAGCAGGGCTAAAAGAATTGCCACACCGCCTATTTGATTCATCCATAAAGCAAGCAATGCGTTATTTACCGCTTCTTTATCCATTCTGAATCTGATAAGTACATACGATGCTAACGTAGTCGTTTCAAAAAGAGCAAAAAACCATTCGATATTATTAACACTCACTGCAAAATTCATAACCCCTAAAAACCAGATTAAAATAGCTACAAAACTGTGCTTTCCTTTTTCATCATATTCCATATATTTTGTAGCGAATATCGCAATAGGCACACCTACAACTGCAACTATCATATACATGAAAGCTGTCAGTTTATCTATATATATATTTGCGGTATCTGAATGTTCAATTATCAATACTACAATAAACAACAGCACCAACTGTAAAACCGCCAATGCTGAAACCAATAAACTTTTGTTTTTTATACCCTGATAAAAGAAATAACCCAACAGTCCGAAATCATAAACCGTTATAAAATAATTTACCCAGCCCGGGGTATCCATCAGATACGGGAGATTACCGCTTGAATACACCATCCATGCAAAATATCCGAGAACAGGCAGCATTAAAAAAGTCAAAAAGTTTGTAACAAAATCATTTTTTGCCAAATAGATTACAAGCGCTGTAATCCAAGGCAGCACGATACTCATCATAATAAAAAAATCCATCACACCCTCCAAATAAAATTTACAATAACATAATAATAACAAATGAATATTCATTTAGAAAATATATAACTAATTCTTATATTAATTATAAAAGAAATGTCCATAAATGTTACAACAATTTATATAGAGATATTATTGGATTTTTATTTATTCAGTTTTCTTTCGTATCTTTTAATCATTGTAGAATTTCCCAATATTCCGCCCTGATGAATATATAAAATATCTTTAAGCCCGTAATAAAGCACAGTATCCCAACCTACAGGATCATAAAGCAGATCAAATTCGATGCCGTTTTTTTTCAGTTCCTTCCACAATGTATAAAGCTGAGGATACAATTTTCCAAAATGATATTTTTTACGCGGCTTAAGAATTATTGGTATTTTACCGCCGCCAAGCCATCTGAACTGTTTTCTTAAATAATTTGCATCTCCCACACAAGGCACTGTCAGCACTTCAACATTTACATATTTTGATAAAAAATATGCAGTAGTACCCGTCCCGCTTGGCAGAAATATCTTCAGGTTGTGTTTAAGAGCGTATTCATTTACTTCTTCGGCAAGCTTTTTTATACCAAGCTCACTCTCTTTAACTCTTCCGCCCTCTTCTATAATCAATGTCTCTTCATCTTTTAAAGATTTGACAAAATTTATTAATTTTTCCCCGTTTAAAGCTGTTTCTATTATAAAAGCACCGTTTTGTAACGCTTTTAAAAAATTCCCTTCCGGATTCTTTTTTAAAATTTTCGGAATATGGTTTGTATAATAAATAAAATCCCACTTTTTTATTTTACAAAGCTCGCTTAAACTCATCATAGCGTTAGACTGATTGGACCCGAATGAAATTACCCTTTTTATACCCGAAAATTCATTGGTTAAAAAATAATAAAACTTTCTTGCTTTATTACCGTTAAATATAGAATCTAACAAATCGTCTCTTTTAATATGATAAAAAGTGTTTTTAAAAAGAAATGGAGTAATTGGAGAATTTTCAATTCTCCAAAGTTTGTTTTTCATTAAATCGCTCTTAAATCTTTATATGCTTCGATTACTCTGGCTTTCATGGATTTTTCACCCTCTCTTAGCCATTTTCTAGGGTCGTAGTATTTTTTGTTAGGTTTATCTTCCCCTTCAGGGTTGCCGATTTGGGACTGAAGATAATCTTTGAATTTTTCAATATATCCTTTAACTCCTGACCAGAAAGCCCACTGGGTATCGGTATCGATATTCATTTTTACAACACCGTAATCAATTGCTTCGTGTATTTTACTAAGCTCGCTTCCGCTTCCTCCGTGAAATACAAATCTGATTGGTTTATCAACATCTAAATTAAATTCTTTTTTTACATACTCTTGAGAGTTTTTAAGGATAATCGGTTCAAGTTTAACGTGTCCCGGTTTATATACGCCATGAACGTTTCCAAAACTTGCTGCTATCGTAAACAAGTCGCTAACTTCGCTAAGTTCCTTATAGGCATACGCCACATCTTCAGGCTGGGTATAAAGTTTGGAATTTTCAATTCCGGTATTGTCAACTCCGTCTTCCTCACCTCCGGTTACTCCAAGTTCGATTTCAAGCATAATATCAAGTGCACTTAATTTTTTAAGATACTCTTTACATGTCTGAACGTTTTGTTCAAGCGGCTCTTCGCTTAAATCAAGCATATGAGAAGAATATAAAGGTCTTCCGTATTTTTCTTTATGCTTAGCATTTGCTTCTATAAGCCCATCAATCCAGGGCAGAAGTTTTCTTGCTGCGTGGTCTGTATGTAAAATCACCGGTATTCCGTAAGCCTCCGCTAGTGTATGAATATGTTTTGCCCCTGCTATTGCACCTAGCACTGCGGCTTTTTGGCCTTCGTTATCAAGACCTTTTCCTGCCCAGAAATGAGCTCCTCCGTTACTGAATTGAATGATTATCGGCATATTTACTTCTTTTGCAGCCTCCATTACGGCGTTTACGGAATTTGTCCCGACCACATTTATAGCAGGAAGGGCAAATCCTTTTTCTTTACAGTAATCAAGAACTTTAGCCGCTTCACTTCCGCTTAAAACCCCGGGCTTTACAAAACTGAAATCCATTTAAGCCTCCTTATTTAACCTTAATATCGATTTTTGAAGAATCTTTAAGTTTTTGAATCTCTTTTTGAAGTTTTTCTCTTTTTAGATATTCAATAATCTGAAGTTTTACTTCATTCAGAGGCATATAATTTTTCTCATTTTTTTCTTCCACCAAAATCACATGATATCCGAATCTTGTTTTCACAGGTTTAAGAGTAAGTTCTCCCGGTTTCATATTATTTACCGCTTCGGCAAAAGGCCCAACCATCTGTTTTGGATCAAACCATCCAAGTTCTCCTCCGTTCACTTTTGTAGGACCTGTTGAATATTTTTTTGCAAGTTCTGCAAATTTTTCTTCAAGAGCTTTGCCTTTTAAACCTTTAAGTTCGTTAATAATTTTTTTGGCAGTTTTTTCATCTTTTACTACGATATGTCTGGCTTTAACCTTAGGTGTGGTTTTGAAATAGATATCTTTATTGGCTTCATAGAATTTTTTAACCTCGGCATCTGAAATTTTCATATTATTAAGTTTTTGTTTAAGCCAGTAATCAACAGCCATTTTTTTAATTAATGCCTGAAACTGTGGAGTTTTTTCAACTTCTTTAGCTTTTTTGTATAAAACCATCGTATCAACGTACTGTTTTACAAACTGTCCTACATGCTGGGCTGGTAAATCCTGAAGTCTTATTCTTTTATCGGCCGTCATTCCCTGTAAAAAGTTATTAATATCTTTTACAGTTACTTTTTTTCCGTCTATTGTCGCAACGACAGTGTTATCTGTTAAACCTTTCATAGGTTTTCCCGTTATCGCCGCGTTGCCCTTTCCGCCTTGCATTCCCGGAAATGCAAATGCCGCCGCTGCTATTAATCCGCCTAATACTATTTTTTTCATAAATTCTCCTTATTTTTTTATTTATTGTATTTGTTTTTCATTAATTATATCTTAATTAAGCCATATTATGAATAACGTTTTGAACGTCATCCAGCTCTTCTAAAACTTCTATGAGTTTTTCAACTTTTTCAGCCGTTTCGTCATCCACATCGCTTTCATTTGTCGCAACAAGCTGAACGTTACTTTCGATTATTTCAATTCCCTCAATATTGTTTACCGCTTCTAAAACATTATTAAAATCTTCCGGCGCCGTTTCTATTACAAGCACTTCATCCAATTCTTTAATGTCTTCGGCTCCGGCTTCAATTGCCGTTTCTATAACCTCATCGTCCTTATCGCTTCTGTTTACTACAATAACACCTTTTTTTTCAAACATCCATGCAACACTTCCGCTGGTCCCTAAACTTCCGCCTGCTTTTTTAAAAGCGTGCCTTATTTCAGCAACGGTTCTGTTTTTATTATCCGTCAGACATTCTACCATAATAGCCACGCCTCCGGGACCGTATCCTTCATAACTCACTTCGCTGAGCGTTACGCCGTCAAGATTGCCTGTGGCTTTATCAATAGCCCTTTGAATATTCTGCATAGGCATTGAATCGGCTTTTGCTCTCTCAACAGCAAGTCTTAAAGCTGCGTTTGTTTCAGGATTACCTCCGCCCTGTCTGGCAGCGGTCATAATCGCCCTTACGTGTTTAGTAAAAATTTTAGATTTTTTAGCATCTTCCTTTGCTTTTATATGTTTTACTTTAGACCATTTATTATGTCCAGCCATAATTCTCCTTTGCTAAAATATTCGTTATTATACTATAAAAGTGGATAAGTAGTTAAGTCAGGGTTGTTTCATGCTGATAAATATAAATAAAGAAAAAGCAAAAATTGTAAGGTGACAGACACAATTATAATTTTAGTTGTAGAGGATGATACGGCTATGATATAATTACTTAAAAAAAGGAATTTTATGGTTTTAAGAAAACCCGAGGAACTTGAAGAAATTAAAAGGCGTTTTTTGGCTCATTACAAAGGAAGCCAGACAGAACTCAATTACAAAAACGATTACGAGCTTTTAATTGCAATTATTTTAAGCGCGCAATGCACTGATAAAAGAGTAAATATGATTACACCCGAGCTTTTCAAAAAATATCCGGATATCAAATCGCTGGCATGTGCAAATATCGATGACGTAAAAGAAATAATAAAATCCTGCTCTTTTTTTAACAATAAAGCCAAAAACATAATAGAAATGGCAAAAATCGTCCGTGACAAATTCGACTGTAAAATCCCACACGACTATAAAGAGCTTATAAAACTTCCGGGAGTCGGGAACAAAACCGCAAATGTTTTTTTAATAGAACTGCACGGTGAAAACAGAATGGCCGTGGATACACATGTATTCAGAGTTGTTCACAGACTGGGAATAACAGATGCCAAAACGGTAGAGCAGACTGAAAAAGATTTGGTAGAAGCTTTCAAAACCGATTTAAACGAGCTTCACCATGGATTTGTGCTTTTTGGAAGATATATATGTACAGCCAAAAACCCCAAATGTGAAAAATGCTTTGTTCCGGAATTTTGCGTAAGCAAAGAAAGTTTTAAGGCAAAATAATCACTTTTCAAACACCAATATCCATTTTTCCACTTCTTCACTTCCGTATAAAGAAACAGGGAATTTATTTATAAGTTTCATATTTGTAAATTTACACAGTTTTTCCGCACTGTGGTAATACTGGATAATATTTGCCTGGAATTTTTTGTAACATTCCCCTTTTTTTTCAAAAAGAGTTATTTCAGTTATTAACTTATTATCTTCAAAATCCGAATAAAGCACTCCGAATCTGTTTTCATCTTCCGCTTTAAGCGTGCCTACCGCCAAATCATTCATGGCAAAATAGCTGTTTATGTCAAATATGAAATACCTCTCCACAATATTTTCAACACATTTGAAAAATTTAACAAGTTCCGTATCGTTCATATAATTAATCACATCAAACACAGCTACGGCAGCATCAAATTTTTCATTCATCTCACACACATTTTTTACTTCACAATCGCATTTATCCTTGGCTCTTTTAACCTGCGTATGACTTAAATCAATGCCTTTTGTTTTTAATCCGTTTAAATTTGCCAGTTCACAGAAATCACCGCTGCCGCATCCGATATCCAAAACATTTTTTACATTCAAATTAATAAGAATGGATATAAATTTACTCCATAATATATGGGCGGCTTCTTTGTCCAAAAAAAGATCTTCAATCCTTCCATAGAGCTCAAGCCCCATGAACAGCCTTTACTTTTTCAAGAACATCAATAATTTTTTCTTTTTTTTCAATAAATGAGTTTTTATTTGCAATAAGTCTAGCACTTGAAGTCATAATGGTTTCTTTTTCCTCAAGCCCGTTTTCCCTTAAAGTGCTTCCGGTTTCCACAATATCCACAATAACGTCACTCAGCCCCACAAGCGGTGCCAGCTCTATTGAGCCGTTAAGTTTAATGATACTTGCCGGTATTCCTTTTTTTGAAAAATATTTTTTTGCGATATTCTGAAGTTTGCTTGCAACCACTATTTCGGTTTTGTCTTTATAGCTTTCATCCCCTTTAATTCCGGCCACACTTACACGGCATTTTCCAAGTCCCAAATCCATAAGCTCCAACACGTCGCTTTCAAGCTCACTCAAAACGTCAAATCCGACAACCCCGATATCAGCCGCCTGATTTTCGACATATACGGCCACATCCCAGTTTCTGACATTTAAAAAGGTAAATCCGGCTTTTTTTAAAATCAGTTTTCTGTTTTCAAATTCAAAATCTTCATTAAATATTTTTTTAAAAATTCCTAAAACCTCATTGGCAATCCTGCCTTTTGGTAAAGCGATAGTTAAACTCATTTTTTCTCCATTTATAAATATTTGTTACTGGTTATTGGTATATTGGTTAAATTAAAACTCCTTAATAACTACTAATAACAAATAACCAATATACTAATAACTAATAACTTTTTTTAACTTCTTCAATCGTTAAAAGCATACCTCTAAATACCAAATCTTCAATATATTCGGCGTTTATAAACATATGTGATAAAAATTTCCCGTCACTTCCGGTAAAAAAAAGTTTTTTATTTTTTGCATATTTTTCTATTATGCATTTAACTGCGCCTATACTTCCCATATTAAGGGCATCATTAGTGGAATTTGGCAATATTTCATCCGTAACAATATGTTCGTTAAATTTTAAAACTTCTGAAATTGTACCAAAAGCTTTTTTAAAAGCATAAATACCGGGCATTATTATCCCGCCTTTATGAAAACCTTTTTCCATAACATCAATGGTTATTGCACTTCCTGCATCTATTACGACCCCGGCAGTTATACTTTTACAAGCCATTATCCTGTCTATTCCCAAACCTTTATAATTTGTATTAAAATTTACATAGTTTTTAAGATTGACAGCCTCAGGATTCAGTGAGAGCAATACTTCTTCTTTTTGTCTGTTTACCGAAATATAAAATATTTCACCGCTTAGGCGTTTAATTTCTTTTGAATGTTTTATTTTTCCGTTTTGCCAAATATGAAAATTCGTATTTCCTATATCAACCAATACCATTTATAATCTTCCAATCATTTAACTTTTCTTTTGCCTTTGAACAAATCGCTCCGTTTAAAATTAATATCTTCTTTTTATACCTGAAGTTTATTTCTTTAGGTAAAAATTCATACAAAACATCAATGTCTTTGCTTAAAAACCTGCTCTTTTTTTCAAGTTTTAAAATAAAACAGTATTCGTTTTTTAAATTAATACCAAGATATGCTTTTAATTTCTTTCTTGTAGTAAGTTTGATTTCATCAAGTTTCTTACAAATTATGTTGTTTTTTCTTAAAATTTCTATCAGCTCTTTAAATTCTCCGTTCAATTTTTCATTTTTCACTTTCACTGATTTTCCAATGTTTCAAGAGGATGATATTTCAAAACCGTATCTTTCAAATTCTCTTTTTGAATATGCGTATAAATTTGCGTAGTGTTTAGCGAAGCATGCCCCAATAGCTCCTGAACAACCCTCAAATCGGCACCGCCTAGTACCAAAGCCGTGGCAAAAGAGTGTCTTAACACATGGGGGGAGACGTTTAAATGTTTTTTGGTTATATTAAAAGCGCTTATTCTGCTTAAGGGTTTGCAGTTTTTATTGACAAACAGATATTCGCTCTGACAAGGCCTTTTTTTGAGGTATTCATCAAGCGCGTCAAGAGCCGTCTTGGCAATCGGGACTATTCTTTGTTTTTCACCCTTAGCCATTTCAACTTTCACCCAGCCCCCTTCAATATCGCTTATTTTACAATTCAAGGCTTCGCTTATTCTAAGCCCCGTGGCATAAATAAACAAGATCAAGGCCTTATCCCTCAAATCAAACCAGCTGTCGCTTTTTATATTCCCGACAGCACTTAAAATTTCTTCTTTTGTTAAAAATTTCGGAAGGTTTTTGGGGATTTTAGCCTGTTTGATTTTATGCTTGGTATCAGTCATTCCACGCTTATAGGCATAATCGAAAAAAGAATTAATAGAACTTAATTTTCTGTTTAACGAACGTTTGTTTTCAATGGAGGAAAGAAAAGAAATTATATCCATATTATCCGCTTCGATAATCGGCTTTTTTATAAATTCTTCAAACTGAACCAAATCCCTTTTATAAGCTTCATATGTGTTTTTGCTAACGCCTTTGTTGATTTGTAAAAATTCCAAAAAGGCTTCAAGATATCTACTCAATCATATACACCTTATCGTTATTGTATATTTTACATCCGTCAATTTTAAGCTCATCATCCCAGTCGGTGTCAAAACCGTTGCCTGTATATACTGTAACGTTCAAATCAGGGGTTATTTTAATGAGATACTCCTCTTTTTCAACCGTCCAGATATTTCCTTTACAAATACCAGGCGCATAAAAACTTGCATAAGGAAGTTTTACTTTTTTAAGTTCTTTTAAGTCTGTATTAAGTTTAATAATATAACCATCAACGGTAAATATGTAAATATAACCGTTATAATCTATAACATGCTTGATATCGGCTTTGTAATCAATTAAATAAGAAGGGTTAAAAAGTATCAATTTACTCGGTGTAGCCATAAAAAGCTGGTTATTGACGATTTTTAAGAATATCACGTTGTCGTTAAACTGGTTTTGGGAAATATTTAGGTTTCTTATATATTTGCCGTTATTTAAATCCACTACGGCAACACTGCCGCTAAGCAGTGGGAACAGAACCAAATCCTTATAAAAAAGAGGCTGGGCGTGTAAATACTTAACACTTAACACCTCGTCACCGTCAAACACATATTTCATCTTTTTATCATTTAAATCGTAAATGCCGAATTTACCGTTTTCAAACACAACAGCTACAAGCCTATTTTTTTTTGTGGCACTGAATATCAAAAAAGGAAGTTTATATTCGGTTTTTTGAGATATTACATATAATTCATTTCCTTTTACGGCCAAATCATCATTTATTTTTATAAATTGACCTAAATTATGCCCCTCTTTATCAAAATAAGTTTTTTTGCTTCCAAAAAGTTTAAATTTGTTTTTAGTAAAAGTCAATGTTTTTTTAGTATATTCTACAAGCGTTTTATCCTGCGTATTTTCAGGAATTTCTTTACGAACCGTATGCTCGGGCTCATACACTTTTTTCCCGCACCCTGTCAAAAATAAAACCAGTACAATTAGTAAATATCTCATTTTGCAATCCCGTAGTGAAGTAAAAATTTTGCTATTGCATAAAATTCTGAATCAGGGGTCATTTGTGTATAAAGTTCTTTTGCCTTTTTACGGTTGCCTTCTTTTAAATAGATTTTAATTAACGCCACTCTAACAGGGTCTTTTAAAATTTTATAATCGGGATTTAAAAGATAATTTTCAAGCGAATGTTTATCGCCTTTTAGCATTGCAATTTTATACGCGGCTACCGCTTTAAGCTCGGGCGCCGTAATTTTTTCTAAATCTTCGATTTTATTACTCTGAAGAAGATATGTCTGATATAAATTTTTATTTGCTTTCAGTTTTTCCAAAGCGGCTTTGTCCTCAGGATTTTGCAACAACTTATCAAACGCATTGTTTGAAGAAATCAGTTTTTGAGTCTGAATATATCCGTAAACGGCATTTCCTATTAATATAAGTACTGCTACCGTAATACCTATAATAATCTGTTTTTTATATTTTTTTATAAATTTTTCAAGTTTAAATACTTTTACTAAAAGTTCTTCTTCCTGTTTAAGTTTTTCTTTAATTTCCACTTTCAGCCTTTTTTATGTAATTTTACCAAATATTGTTCGATTTGATTTAAAATATTTTTATTTATCTTAACACTTAAGGCAATAATTTTCAAATTCAAGTCGAATTTTTTAAGTTTCACATAATCTTTCATGGTTGTAACAACGGTTTTACCGGTAAATTCTTTTAAATCTTCATATTTGTATTCATAATGGTCAGGGAAAAAT
>Ga0256842_1002000_pt1 | contig 15318 bp, 10 predicted proteins | sample 4559240metaG_FD_185973 | JGI IMG/M metagenome (GOLD analysis project Ga0256842, IMG submission 185973) | Hydrothermal vent microbial communities from Guaymas Basin, Mexico - 4559-240 | ecosystem: Environmental > Aquatic > Marine > Hydrothermal vents | place: Mexico: Guaymas Basin | collected...
TTCAAACTCAACTGCTTCGTTATCGCCGCCGTCAACGTCGTCTTCCCATGATCTATATGACCTATCGTCCCTATGTTTACATGTGGCTTCCGCCTCTCAAACTTCTCCTTCCCCATAACTACCCCCTGCTTCTTATAATTTCTTCTGCTACTGTTGTTGGTACTTTTTCATAGTGATCAAATTGCATTGTAAAATTTGCCCGACCTTGAGTCAGGGTCCTTATTACAGTCGAATATCCAAACATTTCCTTTAAAGGAACATAAGCCCGCACTATCTGAGTACCTAATCTAGATTCCATTCCCAATATCTTACCCCGCCTACTATTTAAATCGCCCATGACCTCCCCTACATATTCCTCTGGACAGAGGACCTCTACCAACATGATAGGTTCTAAAAGTACAGGCGAAGCTTTTAAACAAGCGTCCTTTATTGCCATTGAACCAGCTACATAAAAGGCCTGTTCAGAAGAGTCAACCTCATGATATGAACCAAAGACCAAATTTACCTTAAGATCAATCACTGGATAACCTGCAAGGACGCCACTAAGCAAAGCATCTTTGATGCCTTTGTCAATAGCAGGTATATATTCTTTGGGTATCACTCCACCTACAATGGAATTTTGAAATACGTATCCTTCGCCAGGTGCAGGTTCAACCTCAATCACTACATGCCCATATTGTCCTCTCCCACCAGTCTGTTTAATAAACTTTGCTTCACTCTTAGCTCGCTTGGTTATTGTTTCCCTATAGGCCACCTTTGGTTGTCCTACCTTGGCATCAACTTTAAACTCCCTTATCAAGCGATCTACTATAATCTCTATATGAAGCTCACCCATTCCAGAGATAATAGTCTGGCCTGTTTCTTCATCTGTCTTAACCTTAAAAGAAGGATCTTCCTTTGTGAGCTTTGCAAGTGCCGCAGATAGATTATCTCTATCCAACTTTGTCTTTGGCTCTATAGCGACATCTATAACTGGTTCAGGAAAATCTATATTTTCGAGTATTACTGGGTCCTTTGGATCACACAAGGTATCTCCTGTAGATACAGTCTTTAGTCCTACTGCAGCAACAATATCACCAGCCCAGGCCTCTTTTATCTCTTCTCTCTTATTAGCGTGCATTTTTAGCAGTCTTCCAATCCGCTCCTTCTTCATATTTGTGCTATTTATAAGAGTCATACCCGTTGCAATGTGGCCAGAATAGACTCTAAGAAATGTTAGATGACCTACATATGGATCAGTCATCAATTTAAATGCAAAAGCCTTGACTGGTGCATCATCTCTACACTCACAGACAACCCTTTCCCCAGTATCTGGTCTGATTCCCTCAGCTGGTGGCAGATCAACTGGCGAAGGTAAAAAGTCTATAATTCCATCCAGTAAGGGTTGTATACCCTTATTCTTAAAAGCAGCTCCACAAAACACAGGACATATTTTTAGATTTATTGTACTCTTTCGAATTGCTTGAGTTAATCTTTCAATTGATATCTCTTTTCCAGATAAATAGAGCTCTAATAATTCATCATCTTCTTCTGCAATAGCTTCGACCAAACAACTCCTCCAATATTTTGTATCTTCAACTAAATCTTCTGGGATATTGTCTGAATAAGTCTTTTTTCCAAGGGTTTGTTCATCAAAATACAGCGCCTGACCATGAATTAAATCTATAACTCCTCTAAAATTTTCTTCTTTACCAATTGGTATTTGTATAGGAACAGGTTTTGCTTTTAGTCGCTCTTTAATCATATCAATTACGCGAAAATAATCAGCTCCAACCCTATCCATTTTATTAACAAAAGCGAGTCTTGGCACCCTATATTTATCTGCCTGTCTCCAAACTGTTTCAGATTGGGGCTCAACTCCACCTACAGCACAAAAAACTGCGACTGCCCCATCTAACACCCTGAGAGAACGTTCTACTTCTACAGTAAAATCCACATGTCCTGGAGTATCTATTATATTTATTCTATATCCTTTCCAAAAACAGGTAGTTGCAGCAGATGTTATAGTTATACCCCTTTCCTGTTCCTGGGCCATAAAGTCCATAATGGCCTCTCCATCATGGACTTCGCCGATTTTATGGGACACGCCAGTATAAAATAAAATGCGTTCTGTTGTAGTGGTCTTTCCCGCATCAATGTGCGCCATAAACCCTATATTTCGCTGTTTCTCAATTGGTACTACTCTTCCCACCTCTCACCTCTTACCATCTATAATGCGCAAATGCTTTATTTGCTTCAGCCATTCTGTGGGTATCTTCCTTCTTTTTAATTGCAATACCCCTATTATGATAAGCATCCGTTAACTCAGCACTCAGTTTTTTCACCATACCTTTCTCACTGCGACTTCTTGCGGCATGAATTAACCACCTAATTGCCAAAATAAGCTGTCTATGGGGCGTGACCTCAACTGGCACCTGATATGTAGCGCCCCCTACCCTCCTTGGCTTTACCTCAACCTCTGGTTTTACATTATTTATCGCCTTTTCAAAGGCAGTCAAAGGCTCCTCTGATGTATTCTTTGCCAATTCCTCCATAGCTTTATAAACTATCTTTTCAGCCACACTCTTTTTTCCATCCCGCATCACACAATTAATAAACTTCGCCACCAATTTACTTTTATACCTTGGATCTGGCAAAATTTCTCTTTTAGGTACAGGTCCTTTACGAGGCATATCTTATATCTCCTTAAAAAACTATTTTGGTCTCTTTACACCATATTTTGACCTACTCTTACGACGATCCTGAACTCCTGCAGCGTCAAGGGCACCACGAATAATTGTATAACGAACACCAGGAAGGTCTTTAACACGGCCACCCCTAACAAGCACTACAGAATGTTCCTGCAAATTATGCCCTTCACCTGGAATATAACAAGTTACTTCTATACCATTGGTCAACCTTACCCTCGCCACCTTCCTGAGAGCCGAGTTTGGTTTTTTTGGAGTAGTAGTATAAACCCTTACACAAACGCCTCTTTTCTGGGGACATCCCTGCAGCGCAGCCCTCTTTTTTGAAGACTTTACCTTCTCACGCCCCTTTCTCACAAGTTGATTTATCGTGGGCATATATAGACTCCTCCTTTAAACAATTAACAACACACCCTCTTCCACCTTTTTGCTATGACAGCAAAAGGCGTTCACTTCTATAACTCTATATCTCTTATTTTCCCTCTCTTTAATTACAGGATATACCTTTCATTTCTCGCTGTGATAATTTTATTCTACAAAGGTGCATTCGGAAAAACGGTTAACTAACCTATTTTCTATAAACTGTCAATCACTGAATATCCATATTGGATAATTATCTTTAATATTCTTCTTCTTGACTCCACAACTCCTTTTTTAGTTCGTCCAGAAGCAGCTCAGGATTCTCTGGTTGTTCAGGCACTTCAATTTCAAGATCTAGATAAGATCTAAATCCTGTTCCTGCTGGAATCAATCTTCCAACAATGACATTTTCTTTCAGTCCTCTTAAGTAGTCCACCTTTCCTTGAAGTGCAGCTTCTGTTAGAACCTTTGTAGTTTCTTGAAATGAGGCTGCTGAAATAAATGACTCAGTAGAAAGAGAAGCCTGAGTGATTCCCAAAACTAGTGGTTCTGCCACTGCAGGTTTTAAGCCCTTTTCTATTGCCTTCCTATTTTCTTCTAAAAATCTGTGCTTTTCTACATGCTCGCCAATAAGAAAATTTGTATCTCCAGGATCCACAATATTCACCTTCTTTAGCATTTGACGCACAATTATCTCAATATGTTTATCGTTAATATTTACACCCTGATATCTATATACCTCCTGGATTTCATCAACTAGGTATTTTGCAAGGAATTTTTCTCCTTTTATCTTCAGTAAATCATGGAGTTCAGGAGAACCTTCAGTTAAAAAATCCCCCGCCTTAACATAGTCACCTTCCTGGACAAGTATATGTCTTCCCTTTGGCACCAAATACTCCTTAGGCTCTCCTGTCTCAGGAGTTACAATGATTCTACGTTTACCCTTAATGTCAGGGCCAAAGCTAACTACTCCATCTATTTCCGATATAATGGCCATTTCCTTTGGCTTCCTCACCTCAAAAAGTTCTGCAACCCTTGGAAGACCACCAACTATATCCTTGATTTTCGCAGTTTCTCTAGGTTTTCTGGCTATAATATCACCAGCATAAACCTGTTGCCCTTCCTCAACCATTAAAATCGCACCTACTGGCAAATAATATACAGCCTCCAGCGAAGAATTAGGTCTCTTTTTTACCTCACCATTTTCATCTACAATAGAAATACTCGGTCTGTAATTAGTAGATCTATATTCAACAATGGTCTTAGTAGCCTTATTTGTTATTTCATCCACCTTTTCTTCGTATGTCATTCCTTCTACAATATCACTATAGCGAACAATTCCATTCACCTCAACAATGAATGGTTCTTGAAATGGATCCCATTCTGCAAGAAGCTGTCCTTTTTTCACCCTATCGCCCATTCTCACATGCAATCTTGCACCCATTGGTAAGGTATATCTTTCTCGTTCTCTTCCTTGTTCATCCACTATTCCGATTTGTCCATTCCTGCCAATAACCAAAAGATTACCTTCTCTATTTTCAACAGTCCTCACACCATTAAAGGTGATCTTCCCAGAATAACGTGCAACTATAGAAGATTGTTCTATTTCTTTGGATGCAGTACCACCAATATGAAATGTCCGCATTGTAAGCTGTGTTCCAGGCTCCCCAATAGATTGGGCTGCAATTATACCCACTGCTTCTCCTACATTTACAAGGTGACCCCTCGCCAAATCCCTTCCATAACAATAGGCACATACCCCTCTTTTACTCTTACACGTTAAAACAGATCTAATTGTAACAGAGCTTATTCCTAGCTCATCAATCATTCTCGCCTTTTCTTCATCTATCATAGTATTGGCAGGCACTAGCACCTCGCCCGTCTCTGGATGTACTATATCCATAAGGGCTATTCTGCCTAGGACCCTACTGTAGAGTTCTTCCTGAACTTCTCCTGGTTTCACTTCCCTAGTGATCTCAATTCCATCTACTGTCCCGCAATCGAGCTCAGATACAATAACATCCTGAACTACATCCACTAATCTTCTGGTGAGGTATCCAGAATTTGCTGTTTTAAGAGCTGTATCTGCAAGACCTTTTCTTGCACCATGGGTAGATGTAAAATACTCTAACACAGACAATCCTTCTCTAAATGACGAAATAATTGGAGTTTCAATAATTTCACCCGAAGGCTTAGCCATAAGTCCTCTCATTCCAGCAAGCTGCCTCATCTGATCAGGATTACCTCTAGATCCTGAATGGCTCATCATATAGATAGGATTTAAACTGTCATTTTCTACCTTTTCGCCTGTCTTGGGATCCACCAAAATGTCTTTGGAAATTTCTTCCATCATCATCTTGGCAACTTCATTGGTAGCCTTTGTCCAAACATCTACTACTTTATTATATCTTTCTGTTCTCGTAATTATACCTTCTCTGTGCTGTTTTAGAATCTCCTCAGCTTCACGCCTAGCAGCCTCAATAATTTCTTTTTTCTTTGATGGTAGTTTTAAATCTTTAATAGATATTGTTACCCCTGCCCTTGTTGCATATTCAAATCCCAAATCTTTTAACTTATCACACAAAATCACCGTAGCTTTGGTTCCTGCGCGATGATATGCCTCTGAAATCAAGCGTGCAATACTCTTTTTATTCATAACACAATTTACAAGTTCAAAAGGCACTTCTTTGGGCAAGAGTTCGCCTATGAGAACCCTTCCTGGACACGTCTCAATCAACTTTCCATCCATTCTCACTTTTATCTTCGCATGTAGAGAAACCACTCCAGCGTCATAAGCAGCAATCACTTCCTCTGGATCTGCAAAAATCTTTCCTTCTCCTGGTTCAAAGGACCTTATAAGAGACATAAAATAAAGTCCTAGCACAATATCCTGGGTGGGCAATATTATAGGATTTCCATTTGCAGGAGATAAAATATTATTGGTTGACATAAGAAGCACCCTGCACTCAATTCTCGCTTCAATGGAAAGAGGAACGTGCACTGCCATCTGATCCCCGTCAAAATCTGCGTTATAAGGAGTACACACTAAAGGATGCAACTGAATTGCCTTTCCTTCTACAAGCAGGGGCTCAAATGCCTGAATACCCAACCTATGGAGAGTAGGAGCTCTATTTAAAAGGATGGGATATTCTTTGACAATTTCCTCTAACACGTCCCACACAACCACATCTTCTCTTTCAACCATCCTCTTTGCACTCTTTATGGTAGAAGCATATCCTTTTTCTTCTAATTTGTGATAAATAAAGGGCTTAAACAGCTCCAAGGCCATTTTCTTTGGAAGACCGCACTGATGTAGCTTTAGTTTCGGACCCACAACAATTACTGATCTGCCTGAGTAATCGACTCTTTTTCCTAAAAGATTTTGTCTAAATCTTCCCTGTTTCCCCTTTATCATATCACTTAAAGACTTTAGGGGACGTCCATTTGTTCCAGTAATTGGCTTTCCCCTGCGCCCATTATCCAAGAGTGCATCTACTGCCTCTTGGAGCATCCTTTTCTCATTTCTGATAATAATCTCAGGCGCTCCTAACTCTAATAACCGCTTTAATCTATTATTTCTATTAATTACCCTTCTGTATAGGTCGTTTAAGTCACTAGTTGCAAATCTACCGCCATCTAAAGGCACTAAGGGTCTTAAATCTGGTGGGATAACAGGAAGAACTTCTAATATCATCCATTCTGGCTTATTACCAGACTCCAAAAAGGCTTCCACAATTTTTAGTCTTTTAGTTATTTTTTTCTTCTTATTTGCTGAGTTAGTATTAAAGATCTCTTGTTTTAATTCATCTCTGAGTTTTTCTAGATCTATTTCCTCTAAAAGCGTTTTGATCGCCTCGGCACCCATACCAACTGAAACAGCATCTTCTCCGTACTTCTCCAATATCTGAACATATTGATCCTCGCTTAAGAGCTGTTTCTTTTTTAGAGACGTCTGTTTTGGATCTATAACCACATAAGATTCAAAATAGAGGACCTTTTCAACCTCTGCCATGGTCATGTCCAAAAGAAGGCCAATCTTAGAGGGCACAGATTTTAAGTACCAGATATGGGCTACAGGGGCAGCCAATTCAATATGGCCCATCCTCTCCCTTCTCACCTTCGAAGATATAACTTCAACTCCACACTTTTCACATACAATTCCCCTGTGTTTCATCCTCTTGTATTTTCCACAATTACACTCATAGTCTTTCACAGGTCCGAAAATCCTAGCGCAAAAAAGTCCATCTCTTTCAGGCTTAAAAGTCCTGTAATTGATAGTTTCAGGCTTTTTAACCTCTCCATAAGACCATTCTCTTATCTTCTCAGGAGAGGCCATGGATATTTTTATGCCTATTAAATCTTGAGATGTTAGTTGAACATCACTACCACTTTGCATTGTATAAAGTTCATCTAAGGACATAATTTTTTCTTCTCCTTGAAAAAAGTTTTATTTCAAGGGACTAATTACTTTATTTTTAGTCAATTACCTCTATCTTTTTCTTAAGACCTTGCTTTTTTCTCTTATCCACAATCAGTTCCACATCAAGTGCTAAAGCCATCAATTCTTTTACTAACACATTAAAAGATTCTGGCATAGCCGAGGTGAGGTAATTTTGTCCTCGGACAATATTCTCATACATTTTCACTCTACCATGGACATCATCTGATTTAACAGTCAAAAACTCCTGCAACAAGTAAGCTGCTCCATAAGCCTCCAAGGCCCAAACTTCCATTTCTCCTAACCTCTGACCACCAAATTGGGCCTTTCCGCCTAAAGGTTGCTGAGTTACCAGAGAGTATGGACCAGTAGAACGTGCATGGATCTTTTCGTCAACCAGATGATGTAATTTCATCATATATATATAACCTACTGTCACTGGACTATAAAAAGGTTCTCCTGTTCTACCATCATAAAGAACAACTTTTCCATCATCTGGAAGTCCAGCCTTTTTAAGAATTTTCCAGATCTCCTCTTCAGTAGCACCATCAAACACAGGGGTTTTTGCTTGAATACCTTTTTTGAGAGACTTCACCTCCTCTAGAAATTCCTCATCGTCCATCTCATCAATGATTTGATTAATTTCTTTTGAATCAAATATAGCTTTCACCTCCTGTCTCAGTTTGTCTATATCCACCGCCTTTTTCGCCATTTCAGCGAGTTGTTCTCCCAGCTCTTTTAATCCCCAACCAAGATGAGTCTCCATAATCTGTCCTATATTCATCCTTGAAGGAACGCCCAAGGGATTTAAGACTATATCAACAGGGGTTCCATCTTTAAAAAATGGCATATCCTCTTCTGGCAAGATACAAGACACCACACCTTTATTTCCGTGTCTTCCAGCCATCTTATCACCAACACTTATTTTCCGTTTAATAGCAACATATACCTTTACCATCTTAATCACACCAGGTGGCAGATCATCTCCCTCAACCACTTTAGCACGCTTCTTTTCATATATACCTTGGACAAATTGGATCTTTTTGTTGTATTCCTTTAATATTTCATCAACCTGTTCATTCACTTCTTTATTTAAAAATGCCCCTTTTAATTTTTTCAAAGGGATAGATTCAAAGACTGATTTTTTTAAGGGTTTATTGGCTTCTGCCCATACCTTTCCCTTTTCCTGCTTAACAATTGTCTTGGCCAAATTTTTGCCTTTAATTACCTTCCATAGTTTTTCCCTAATAGCAGCTGTTATACCTTTTATATGCAATTGTTCCTTTCTATCAATTTCTTTTAATTCTTCAGCCTCAATTTCCTTCCTCCTATCATCCTTCTCAGTAGACCTTCTATTAAAAACCTTCACATCTATTACTGTTCCTTCTATTCCAGGAGGAACTTTCAAAGAGGTATTTTTTACATCCCTGGCCTTGTCTCCAAAAATAGCCCTCAAAAGCCTTTCTTCAGGAGTTAGCTGAGTTTCTCCCTTTGGTGTGATCTTTCCCACAAGTATACTATCAGGCTTTACCTTAGCACCAATTCTAATTATTCCACTTTCATCTAAGTCCTTTAACATATCTTCGCTAACATTTGGAATATCTCTGGTAATCTCCTCGGGCCCTAATTTTGTATCCCTTGCCACTACTTCAAATTCTTCAATATGAATAGAGGTAAATACATCGTCCTTTACACACCTCTCAGACAATAAAATTGCATCCTCAAAATTATACCCACCCCAGGGCATAAAAGCCACTATTAGATTTCTCCCAAGGGCTAATTCTCCATCCTTAATACATGGGCCATCAACCAAAATCTGCCTTTTAGATATCCTTTGACCACTTTGGACAATTGGAGTTTGGTTATAACAACTATTCTGATTTGATTTTTGAAACTTCTCTAAATCATAAATCTTCACCCCACATGTTTCAGGTGCTATAGATTCATCGTCGTATCTTATTACAATCTTTTGAGAATCCACATATTCTACTACTCCATCCCCTTCAGCCAAAATACAATTACCAGAATCAGTAGCTACAATGGACTCCATACCTGTTCCAACTAGAGGAGGCTCACTTATTAGGAGTGGCACTGCCTGGCGTTGCATGTTTGATCCCATAAGGGCCCTGTTTGCATCATCGTGTTCTAAAAAAGGAATAAGGGAGGAAGATACAGACACAATTTGTCTTGGAGAAATATCCATCAAGGTGACCCTTTTTTTATCTACAACCACAAATTCACCATGTTCTCTAGCAGGGACCTTCTCAGGAATTATATTCCCATCTTCATCTATTTGGTCAGTAGCCTGTGCAATTATATGATTTTCTTCCTCCTGGGCATCCATATATACGATTTCATCTGTTACCTTACCATTTTGGACCTTGAGATAAGGGGTCTCAATAAAACCATATTTGTTTACCTTTGCATATGTAGTCAGAGATACAATGAGACCAATATTTGGACCTTCGGGAGTTTCAATTGGACAAATCCTTCCATAATGGCTAGGGTGAACGTCCCTGACTTCAAATCCAGCACGCTCTCTTGTCAGTCCACCAGGACCAAGGGCAGATAGCCTTCTTTTGTGTGTTACTTCAGACAAAGGATTTGTCTGGTCCATAAATTGAGATAGCTGGGAAGTTCCAAAAAATTCCTTCACCACTGCTATAACTGGCTTTGGATTAATAAGGTCATGGGGCATCAGTGTTGCAACTTCTTGCTGGCTCATCCTCTCTTTAATTGCGCGCTCCATTCTGACCAAACCAATTCTAAACTGATTCTCCACTAGTTCGCCAACAGATCTAACCCTTCTATTTCCAAGGTGATCTATATCATCTGCTGGGCCATGGGTATCTTTGAGCTTAATTAACTTCTTTACAGTAAGTAGTATATCTTCATTTGTAAGTACTCTAAGGTCCATTGGCAAATTGTGTCCCAGCCGCTTATTTATTTTATACCTTCCAACGATTGAAAGATCATAATAGTCTGGATTTGAAAAAATATTTTCAAAAAAGGTCTTGGCCACGTCAGGAGTTGGAGGAGAACTTGGCCTAAGACGTCTATAAATCTCTACCTGCGCACTTTGTTGGTCAGTAGTTCTGTCAATCTCCAAGGTCTTTATAATTGAATCTGATACGTCCATGCCTTTAGTATGAAAGACCTTTAAAATATATTCCTTTCTATTAGACAAAATATCTATGAGTTCAGGAGTTATCCTATCGCCAACACTAGTTAATATTTCTCCTGTATCTTCATCCACAATTTCTTCTGCAATATACTCTTCTTGAAGAGTGTGAGGATCTACTTCTAACCACTCCACTCCTTTGTTGACCAAAACAGCCCACATAGCCTTATTTAATTCCATCCCTTTATGAAATAAAATATTTCCTTCATTATCATACACATCACTATATAGTCTCTCTCTTCTAAAAAATTCTTTTTTAACTTCTCTGTAAACCCTATCTCCAACAATTTTATATTTTTCAGTATCGTAAAAATAATTTAAAATTTCTTCTTTTGTCAGACCCATTGCCTTAAAAAGAATAGTTGCTGGCATTTTTCTGCGTCTATCTATACGCACATAAAGAATATCCTTATGGTCAAATTCAAAATCTAACCATGATCCTCGCATTGGGATGATTCTGGCATTATACAATACCTTTTTACTAGCGTGAGTCTTTCCGCCATCATGATCGAATAATATACCTGGTGAGCGTTGAAGCTGATTCACAACAACACGTTCTGTACCATTAATTACAAAAGTAGCCCTTTCAGTCATGAGGGGAATAGTTCCAAAATAAATATCTTGTTCCTTTATATCGTGAATGGTGCGGGTCTCTGTCTCTTCGTCAATATCATACACAATTAAACGCACCTTCAATCTTATAGGTGCTTCATAGGTAAGTCCTTTAATTAAACATTCCTTTACATCATATTTTGGTTCGCCAATCTCATAACTTACATATTCTAGACGCGCAGTTTTGTAAAAATCTTCTATGGGAAATACAGACCTAAAAGCTGCTTCAAGACCTATATCTTCCCTCCTACTTGCAGGAGGGACATCCTTTTGTAAAAATTCTTTATAAGATTCTTTTTGAAGTTGTAAAAGATATGGAGTATCTAAAACTTCTCTAATCTTTCCAAACTTTTTTATAAGTTTTCCCATAATTTCACCTTAAATATTTGGATTGGACTTAAATTTTAAAATTTTTGATATAAAATCATTAACTTTTAAGTTTCAATTCATGGAGAGACGCATAACCACATGGGGGGAAATAATAAAGGCGGCAAGGTCAAAAAAACCTGCCACCTTTTTTTCTTAATTTATTTAAGCTCAACAGTTGCACCAGCTTCTTCAAGCTGCTTCTTGGCTTCTTCTGCTTCTTCTTTGGATACTCCTTCTTTTATTACAGATGGCACCTCATCCACTTTAGCTTTAGCTTCCTTAAGACCTAAGGATGTGAGTGCTCTAATAGCTTTAATCACAGCAATCTTATTCCCACCAACCTCTTTTAAGACTACATCAAATTCTGTTTTTTCTTCTTCTTGAGCAGCAGCTGCTTCACCTCCTGCTGGTGCTGCAACGCCAGCTACTGCAGCCACTGGAGTAGCTGAGACTCCAAATTTTTCCTCTAGTTCTTTAATAAACTCGGCTAACTCCAGCACTGTCATGTTTGAAATAAACTCAATGACCTGTTCCTTTGTAATCTCTGACATCTGTTCCTCCTTAAATATTTTGGCTTTGGCTTCTTTAACTCTGTTTCTGTTCCTTTATACCTTGAAGAGCGTATAAGAGCCCTCTCAGCAAGTTAGCAAAAAGACACACAAAATTTGTTGGCACACCATTTAATATACACAACATTTGGGATAACATCTCTTCTTTAGAGGCAAGTTTTGACAATTGTTCAATCTTTGCCTCATCTAATAATTCACCCTCAAAGGCTCCAAACTTAATCTTAAAATCCTTATTCTTTTTCTTATACTCACCTAGCACCTTTGCAGCTACAACTGGATCATCATACCCAAAGGCAAAGGCACAATTCTCTTTTAGATGGTCTGCTAAGAGTTCAAATTGACTACCTTGTAAGGCAATTCGGGCAAGTGTATTTTTTACAACCTGAAATTCCACTCCCTTTTCCCTGAGCATTTTGCGTAGTGTTTCCATCTCTGCCACTGTAAGCCCTTTAAAATCAGTAACCAGAATTATACTTGCCTTATCTACCCTTTCTTTTATTTTTTGTATTACTTCTGCCTTTTCTTTACGTGTCTTACTCACATCCACCTCCCACCATAAAGAGCCAAAGCCGGTCTCGGCAGGCAATTTAAGGCTTGAGAGCCACCTGCTGTCTTTGACTCTTATATTCTTTTATGCGCATTTTTTATTATAGAAAACTCACACCCTCTCTATTTTTTCTTAAGGATTTTTTATTCAATGTAACTTGGTATTTTTGTTGCGTCTATTTTTATTCCTGGACCCATTGTTGTAGATATGGCCATCCCAAGGAAATATGCCCCTTTAATACTCTGAGGTCTTGCCTTATTAATACTCTCAAGTAAGGCCTGAATATTCTCCTTAAGTTTTTCAGGCCCAAAGGATACCTTTCCAACAGGGGCGTGTATTATTCCAGCCTTATCCACCTTATATTCCACCATACCTTTTTTTAACTCAGATATTGCCTTACCTATCTCAAAAGTCACTGTTCCGGTCTTGGCATTAGGCATAAGCCCACGAGGGCCTAAAATCCTTCCTACTTTACCCACCTGAGACATCATATCAGGGGTTGCAACGGCCTTATCAAATTCAAGCCACCCATCTTGGATCTTCTGCACAAGATCCTCTGCACCTACCACATCGGCTCCAGCTTCTTGGGCTTCCTGTTGTTTCTCCCCTTTACAAAAGGCAATAACCCTTATCTGCTTTCCAAGGCCATGGGGCAATGCAATTCCTCCTCTGACCATTTGATCTGAATATTTTGGATTAACTCCTAGTCTTACTGCAACATCTACAGTCTCATCAAATGAGGCATATGCTATTTCTAAGGCTAACTTAATGGCCTCCTCTAGATCATATTTTCTATTCTCCACCTTCTTCTTTGCTTCTAAATATTTCTTTCCTCTTTTTGCCATGACTATACTCCACTATTTAACAACTTCTATACCCATGGAACGGGCAGTTCCAATTATAGTTCTAACAGCAGCATCAAGGTCACTACAATTTAAATCAGGCATCTTAATCTTTGCAATCTCTTCAACTTGCTGCATTGTGACCTTACCTACAATATCCTTTTTTGGCTCGCTAGAACCTTTATCAACTTTTGCTGCCTTTTTTAGCAAAACAGATGCAGGAGGGGTCTTTGTGATGAATGTAAAAGATCTATCTTGATATACAGTAATCACCACGGGTATAATCATGCCCTTTTGATCAGAGGTCTTTGCATTAAAGGCCTTACAAAACTCCATAATATTTACCCCATGCTGACCTAAGGCAGGTCCCACAGGTGGTGACGGATTAGCGGATCCAGCAGGAATCTGCAGCTTAATTTTCGCTATTTCTTTCTTTGCCATAATCTTTTTCCCTCACTTCTTAATTATTTTGATCCTCGCACCATAGAGATCCTATCTAAGGTGCTAATTACTGTGTCTTTGATACCTGGACAAAGTCTAGCTCAACTGGGGTGCTCCTTCCAAAAATTGAAACACTCACCTTTAAGGTGCCCTTATCTTGATTTACTTCCTCCACATATCCATCAAAATTAGCAAAAGGCCCGTCTATAACTAACACCCTATCACCAGGCTGAAAATCATATTTTGGCCTTGGTTGTTCCTGTCTTTCTTCAATCAATTTTAGCAAGGCTTCTGCCTCGGAATCTTTGAGAGGCACAGGCCGTGTCCGATGCCCTATAAAACCAGTTACCCTAGGTATACGCCTAACCAAATGCCACGACTCATCGGTCAATACCATTTTAACAAGAACATATCCAGGATAAAACTTTCTGGTTGTGGTCTTTTTTTGACCCTTAACCATCTCAACTACTTTCTCAGTTGGAACTATCACATCCTCAATATAGTCCTTGGCCTTGCCCTTTTTCATCATTTCCCGAATAGTCTTCTCAACCTTATATTCACAACCCGATAGGGTCTGCACAATATACCATTTGGCCTGTTGCTTTTTTTCTTCCATACTGTTTTCTAATTTTAACTCTTTGGTCTTTTAAGACAAAATGAATTGAATTATCTTTGATAGGACTATATCAACAATGCCCAAATACACAGCTACAATTAAAGATAATACCAGAACTGACGAACAGGTGGCAATTGTCTGTTTTTGCGAAGGATATGCCACCTTTTTCATTTCCACCTTAGATTCTTCAAAAAATTCTATAAACCTTTGAATTGGATTTTTTTTCTCTTTTGATGACTTTTTTTTATTTTTTTTCATAGGCACACACAAAAAAATTGGCAGGCCAGGAGGGACTCGAACCCCCAACCACCGGATTTGGAGTCCGACGCTCTACCAATTCGAGCTACTGGCCTGCACTAAAACTTTAATTTATTTTGATTCTTTATGTATTACATGCTTCCTACACCTTGGACAATACTTTCTAAGCTCTAACTTTGAAGTATTTCTTTTATTTTTCGTGGTAGAATAATTTTTAGATTTACACTCAGTGCAACGCAGTTGTACTTTAATCCTCATCTTCTTACTCCAATATCTCCGAGACTACACCTGCACCAACAGTTCTACCGCCTTCTCTTATTGCAAACCTAAGTCCTTTTTCCATCGCTATAGGAGCTATCAACTCCACTTCAAATTGCGCATTATCCCCAGGCATCACC
>Ga0256842_1002001_pt1 | contig 15299 bp, 14 predicted proteins | sample 4559240metaG_FD_185973 | JGI IMG/M metagenome (GOLD analysis project Ga0256842, IMG submission 185973) | Hydrothermal vent microbial communities from Guaymas Basin, Mexico - 4559-240 | ecosystem: Environmental > Aquatic > Marine > Hydrothermal vents | place: Mexico: Guaymas Basin | collected...
TTATCGGATTTTATTACAAACTTTCTGGTTATTCTGTAGGGCTTTTCCTCCAAAGACCATCGGTCAAAGGAGATATTAAAATCTTTGTAAGTTTTAATGGTAGCAATGGGGATTTTGCCCTTGGTCAGCCAATAGAAGTACTTGTATACGCCCAAAATACTTCAAAATCTGAAAAAGAATTAGTTATAGAGGATTTTTCATTTAAAGTGATGAATAAAACAGGAAGAATCATATATTCGTTTTTATACTCATCAAAAATCGAAAGAAAGATCGGAAAATTCGAAAAAGTACTTGTCTTTGACCTTAAAAGGGAGAAAATTCTTAACAATTTGAAGGAAGGAGAATATACAGCAACCGTTGAGCTAAAGCTTAATGGTTCTTCAATTACAGTTCTGAAGAATTTCAAAGTTAGGAACAAACTAAAACTCCTCATAGCTGGATATCAACCTTTCTTTTTCGTTGGAGAAATACCTTCTTTCAATGTAGAGATTTTTAATGAAAATTTCAAAAATGTAAACATATTTGCAAAGGAAATAAAACTTGAAGTAAGAAATTCAGAAGGTAGTGTTGTGTGGTCTAGGATATTCAAATTAAATCAACAATACAATTTACCAGCTCAAACCAGATATTTTATAGCCGAAATAAATTCGATGTTGAAGTTTGATAAAGTCGGGATATATAAAATAGACGCCTCTTTGAGCTACGAAGAAGGAGAACTGATATTTTCAAAGACCTTTCAACTTATACCACGAAACAAACTCAGCATCGATAATGTGAAAGTCTTGGTAGAAAGCCCAATATATATCTCTGTAGGCGATGCAGCTGAAATCAACATATACCTATACAATGAGTCAAAAGAGAACCGATTTATTTTGATAAAAGAAGGAAGATTCTTTCTTGAAGGTCCTGAGATAAACTCACTTGGTAATTTCAATGATGTTAGAGTATGGCTAACTGGAAACGAGAAGATAGCTATATATAGCACAACGTATGCCTTCAACTCACCGGGGATTTATAAAGTCATTGCTTTTTTACAAACTGATAACGGTGATTTATATAAAGAACTTACTGTTAAAGTAGGAGGTGCTGGCAAATGAGAGTAAAAAACTGGATGACTAAGAGTGCTCCCGTTATAAGAAAAGATTCCAATATACGAGAAGCATTGAAAGTCATGGATTTGTACGGTATGAGAGAGCTTGCAGTAGTAGATAAAAATGGGCGGTATATAGGTATCTTGAATAAGGAGGACATAATAAAGCAATTACCTGAAAAGGTAATCGAGGATTTTGCAGTCCTAGGGGAACTTTACCTACACCCCGAAGATACGATAGAAGCAGCATTTTTAGCCTTTATGGAAACATCTGAGGAATTTATCCCCGTTGTTGATGATGACTTAAAGGTTATTGGGATGATAACCCTCCAAGATGTCCTTGAATCCATGATAGAAATAACAGCCATGGATGAGCCGGGTTGCAGGCTATCACTCCTTTTAGAAGATAAACCAGGGAAATTGTTTAATGTAGTAAAAGTTCTTTCTGAAAATGGCCTCAATATCCTTTCACTTCTCACCTATAGAGAAGAGGAAGAGAAGAGAAGAGTTGTAATTAGAGTGGGAGCCTTGGATTGTGATGATGTTAAAGCAGCTTTAGAAGAAGCTGGAATAGAATATGATTCATTAATTGAGGAGGAAGGCTTCTGATGGAAGCTTTTATTCAAGGACTTGTACAAGGGTTGACCGAATTCCTACCTGTATCAAGTTCAGGACATCTAGTTTTCTTATCTAAAGTATTTGGCTTTAGAGGAGACCTCTCTTATGTTGCGATGCTCCATCTTGGAACCTTTTTTGCTGTTTTCATATTTACTTTTAAAAAACTTATGTACGTTTTGAAAAGATGGAAATTAATAGTGATGTTGATGATTTCAACTATACCAGCAGCCATCGTTGGAGTCTTCTTTGAAAACTATGTAGAAGAGGTCTTCAGCTATTCGGTATTGCCTCTATCTTTTTCATTAACAGCTGTTTTTCTTTTATTTGCATCAGTCTTTAACGGGAAAAAGGCGATGGATGATATGACGTGGTGGGACGCTCTTATAATTGGTATAGCCCAAGCTATAGCAGTAATTCCTGGGCTTTCGAGAAGTGGTTTAACAATCGCTGCCGCTATAATAATTGGTTACAGAAGAGAAGATGCACTATATTATTCTTTCTTAATGTCCTTACCAGTAACATTTGGAGCCGGCGTTTTAAATTTTGAGGGGGCGGGGGCCTCAGGGCTGGTAGGACTTCTATTCTCTTTCATTTTCGGGCTCCTTGCCCTCTTCTTACTAAAAAAAATTGTAATTATGAACAAATTCCATCTTTTTGGGTATTACTTACTTGTCATTGCTATGATTTCTTATTTTGTGAGGTGAAAAGCTGTGAAGGCTGAAATCTTTATAATTGGAGGCACCATTGACATACCCGGAATTGTAAATGCTCCCTATTCAACCGCCCTTTACCTTGAAGATGATAATCATAGGATATTGATAGACCCAGGGAGCTTCGTCGTTCACTCTTCTCTTGAAGAAAAGCTTGTGGAAAAGGGACTTAAAACATCTGACATAACTGACATACTCCTTACCCACTTCCATCTTGATCATGCATACAACACCATATTCTTTGAAAACGCTGTCATATATCTTCACGAAGCTTATAAAACAAAAAAATATGAAAAATTTGGAATGATAGTTGGAAGGCTATATACAATGGTTCTTAAAAGTTGGAAGGAAGTTAAGGAATTGAAGGGTGGAGAGAAGCTATTTGGCTCAGTAGAGGTCATTCACACACCATGGCATGCCAAAGAACACCTGTCGTTTATAATAGAAACAGAGAATATGGGTAAACTCTTTCTTCCAGGAGATATATGCTTCACTCGACTCGATTACTATGAGATGTACAAAGGTTACAGAAACGATGAAGTATCTAAATTTATTTTAGAAAGATCCAAAGAAGTTGATTTGATAATTTTCACCCATGATAGGCCACTAAAACCCTTTTCTTGATGAAAGTTAAAAAATGGCTTATAATGGAAGGGCAAGGAGGTGTTATTAATGAAGATCGCAATCGCTTCTTATGAAGTCTTTCCCTTCGCAAAGGTCGGTGGACTTGCTGACGTAGTAGGTTCCCTCCCTAAAGCTCTCAGGGAACTCGAAGAAGTGGAAGAAGTAGTTGTGTTCATGCCAAAGCACAAAATAGTTGACAAAAACGCTGAGAAGTACAAATACAGCGTAGAACCTGTTAAAGGAGGAATACCAGTATCTGTCCTTAAAACAAACGAGAAATTCGATATATTAAAAAGCAAAATTCCAGGATCAGATGTAACGGTTTACATGATAGCCAACAACTATTACTACTCCTCGGAAAAAGTTTACGAAGGCCCAGATCCAGCAGAACCGGAGATTTTCTTCTCAGCAGCGGTTCTTTACGCTTTGAAGGAGCTCGATTTCAAACCTGATGTTCTGCATGTAAATGATTGGCACACCGCATTAATTCCAGTTTATCTAAAAACAGTTTTCAGAGACGATCCATTCTTCGAAGGAATCGCTACTGTTCTAACCCTGCACAACATAGGTGCTCCTTATCAGGGAAGAATAGATAAGTCATATATGGAATTTGCTGGACTGCCAGATTACCTCTACAACATCGATGGTCTAGAGTTTTATGGTCAAATAAATCTTCTTAAAGGTGGAATTTTATTCGCAGATGTCATTAACACCGTTAGTCCTACCTACGCACAGGAAATTCAAACAGAGGAGTTTGGTAACGGCTTAGAAGGTGTACTTAAAGTAAGATCGGCGGATCTTTATGGAATCCTCAACGGAATCGACATGCACGTCTATGATCCTTTACTCAAGGAAGCAGGATATGAAACATTTGACATAAAAGACTATGACAAAAAGAAACCGAAGAACAAAGAAACTTTAAGAAAAGAATTTGGTCTTGAACCAACGGAAGCTCCTTTAATAGGTATGATAACAAGGCTTGTTGATCAAAAAGGGTTAGACTTAGTATATGAAATATTCGACTACATTATGCTTCTTGGAGCACAATTCATAGTTCTTGGAACTGGAGAAAAGAAATACGAAGATATGTTCATCGAGATGGCAAAGAAATATCCAGGTCAAGTTTCGGCTAATATAACATTCAATAACGAACTTGCCGCCAAAATATATGCATCCTCTGATATGTTCCTAATGCCATCAAGATACGAGCCGTGCGGACTCGGGCAGATGTTCGCAATGAGATACGGAACGGTACCAATAGTTAGGTACACAGGAGGACTAGCAGATTCTGTGAAAGAATACAATGAAGAAAACAAGGATGGAACAGGTTTTGGGTTTACTCTGTACGATTCAGCTCATCTTCTGAAATCAATAGCAAAAGCTGTTTACTACTATTACTCCGATGATTGGGATAATATAGTTAAAAACGCGCTTTCTCAGGACTTCTCATGGAGTAAGTCAGCCAAGGAATACCTTGAACTTTATAAAACAGCAATGAACAAGATAAAATCCTGAGGGGGTATAAAATATGCCAGAATTGAGAAAAGATCCGGTTATAAAAAGATGGGTAATAATAGCAACCGAAAGGGCCAAAAGGCCCCACGATTTCAAAAGGGAAAAAGAAGAAATAAAGGCGGGATTCTGTCCATTTGACTACGGTAACGAACACACAACTCCACCGGAGATATTTGCTTTCAGACCTCCAGATACCGAGCCAAACACCCCAGGATGGTGGGTAAGGGTTGTTCCCAACAAATTCCCAGCTCTTAATCCTCAACTTGAGATAGAAAGATATGGGGTAGGTATGTACGACGCAATGACAGGATTTGGGTTCCATGAAGTTATCGTCGAAACGCCTGATCATTTCGCTACACTAGCAACTCTCGATTACAAGCAGGCCCAAGAAGTGGTATGGGCTTATAAGATAAGGTACAATCAACTCAAGAAAGACGAAAGAATAAAGTACATATTAATCTTTAAAAACCATGGAAGAGACGCTGGGGCTTCGCTCCAACACCCCCATAGCCAACTCATTGCACTACCCATTGTCCCAAAAAGAGTGGAAGAGGAACTACAAGGATCGAAGGAATATTATGACTATAAAGAAAGATGTGTCTTTTGCGACATGATAAGAGAGGAAAAAAGAGACAAAGAAAGAATAATCGAAGAAAATGAATTCTTTATAGCTTTTGCTCCCTTTGCATCAAGATTTCCCTTTGAAACTTGGATACTGCCAAAGAAACATAACCATGACTTTGGAGAGATAACGGAAGAGGAAGTCAAGTACCTCGCAAGAATTTTAAAAAACACATTATACAGGATATATGTAGCCCTTGATAATCCACCATACAACATGATGATCCATACCGCTCCAACCAACGGGGAAGGAAAGAAGCATTATCATTGGCATATAGAGATTGTTCCGAGACTTACAAAAGTGGCTGGATTTGAGTGGGGTTCTGGATTTTACATAAATCCTACTCCACCGGAGAATGCAGCTAAATTCCTACGGGAAGTTGAAATAAAAGAGGAATAACTCTACATCAAGGAGGAGAGATGGCATGGAAGTTCTTAAGGTTAGCTCAGGTTCAAATCCTAACAAAGTTGCCGGTGCTATAGCCGGAGCAATTGCTAAGTCAGGGAAAGTCGAAATTCAAGCTATCGGGGCTGGGGCGGTAAACCAAGCTATTAAGGCTGTGGCTATCGCCAAAAGGTTTATGGAAGAAAAGGGACAGGATCTTTACATGGTGCCCGGTTTCATCGATGTTGTAATCGACGGTCAGAGAAGGACAGGGATATCCATAAAAGTTTTCCTTGCGGAGGGAAAAAAGTAATTAGAGGGTAATGGATGATCCTGTTCTCGAACACGTTGTTAAATCATGCATAGAAGACTCGAGACTCCTCGATATAGTTAGGAACGTAGCAAGAATGTCAGAAGAGGAGAAAGAGGTTTTTTTAAAAAAAGTGTCTTTGTACTTCATGAATAAATCGTCTGAAGAAGATATTGAAGCTTATAAGTTTTTTAAATTCATTTTACAGGGCGACAATGCAAAGAAAATACTGGAAAGGGTGAAAAACAATGAAAGAAGTTCAAGGTGAAGGACTCCCAAAGCCGGTGGGAGCATATTCTGTTGCGGTTGTAAGTGAAGCTGCTAATTTAATTTTTATCTCCGGGCAGCTTCCAATAAAAGATGGTGAAGTTTTCAAAGGTGATTTAAAAGAACAAGTTAAGATAATCATGGAAAATTGCAAGATGATATTAAAGGCAGCTGGCAGTTCCCTTGACAAAGTTCTTAAGGTAACGGTTTATATCAAAGATATGTCGAAATTCGGCGAGTTCAACGAAGTTTATGCCACATATTTCAAAAAGCCTTATCCTGCAAGAGCTGTTGTAGAGGTCAATAAGCTTCCTAAAAATGCCGACATTGAGATAGAAATGATAGCTGAGAAATAATGTGAATTTTAGTACTTGATTTTATGGGTAAAGGTAATAAAATTTTCTGCATGGAGGGATCTGAGATGAGAAAAGTTTTCCTCATATTTTTTGTGATGGTACAGATCTTTACAATGGCTTCACTGCTAAAATATGTGCCAGATAACTTTGTAACATTGTCTTATGTTCCAGATATTGGAAAGTTATACAATGATATTAAGTCAACTGAAATTGGCGATTCATTTTTGAACAACCTCGGTCTTGAAAGTATGATAGATTCTTTGATAAGGTCTCAAGCTCAGGCTTATGAAATAGATGCTGATAAGTTATACGAAGTAAAAGAGGTACTCAACGTAGCTGGAAAAAATTGGATGGCTTTTATAATCGGGCCATTTGAGGAAGCTGATAAGATAAAAGACTACATTGAAAACACTGGAATTCTACCAGACAGCACAGATGTGCAGGTTTATGTAGAGAAGCTTGATAATAACCTTGTTTTTTATACTCGAAAAGGCAATGTTGACGTTATTTCAATACTCAAGAAAGAAGAAAATAACGTTCCAATCTGGGTGAAAAACACTTTGAAAGACAGTAAAGTGGATATGGTTTACTACAGTGCAGAAAAAGGCGTTTTTGAATCTTACTTTAAGGTTTATCTTAAAGAAAATGTTTTAGTAGAAGAAGGAATAGGGAAATACTTTGATGAAGATGTAAAAGAAAAACTTGAAAACATCTTACAAGGAAAGAAATTTAGCCTAGATGATGTGGTAAATGGGGAAGGATTCTTACTTGTTAACGTCAAAGATGGAAAGTCTATATTAGATCTTCTTCAAGTTTTAGGAATATTAGATCTGTTAAAAGAGGAAGGTTTGGATGTAAGCATTGCAGAAAAGTTTGGAGGAAAGGTTTTTGTTGGTGCAGATTATTCTGAGGCAATAGAAGATATGCTTTACTCAAATGAGGAAAGTACCCCTCCTATTTTAACAGGATATGTTACCTTTAACGGTGATCCCAAGCTCATATTAGAAGATAAAATCAAAAACTGTAAAAAGGAAAAAGATTATTATCTATGTGGCGACATGGATATAGCTAAAGTGAGTTTTAAATCCAATAAGGTTGAATTCAATTTCCCAAGTGATCTTACAACAACTTCTGATATAAATAAAAAAGTCTTTCAAAAGGTATATAAAGGCATTGAAAATATTATGGTTTACCTTGATTTTTCTGAGGTGTTAAATAATCTGTTCGGTCTTGATACCAACAGTTACTTGATGTTCAAAGTTTGGACAGAAAAAGGTGAGATGAAATCTCATGGAGAATTAAGATGAAGGAGGAGGTGTAAGAAAAGTGAAGAAATATGTGTATTTTTTTGCAAATGGGAAAGCAGAAGGAAACGCAAAGATGAAGGATATCCTTGGAGGTAAGGGCGCAGGTCTTGCTGAAATGACCAATCTTGGTGTTCCTGTTCCTCCAGGATTCACAATCTCTGCTGAAGTGTGTAAATACTATTACGATCACGAAAGAACTTATCCAGAAGGTTTGAAAGAACAAGTAGAAGAAGCCTTGCACAGACTTGAAGAAGTTTCTGGAAAGAAATTTGGAAGTGTCGAAAACCCACTCCTTGTTTCTGTAAGATCCGGTGCAGCAATTTCAATGCCTGGAATGATGGACACAGTCCTTAACCTTGGGCTCAATGACGAAACTGTAAAGGGTTTAGCAAATCTTACCAACAATGAAAGGTTCGCCTACGATGCTTACAGAAGGTTCCTTCAGATGTTTGGAGATATAGTTATGGAAATAGACAGACATAAGTTTGAGAAAGAGCTGGAAAAAATGAAGGAGGAGAAGGGAGTAAAACTTGACACAGAACTTGATGCGGACGATCTTAAAAAACTTGTTGAGAGGTTCAAAGAGATATACAAGGAAGAAGGAAAAGAGTTCCCACAAGATCCTTGGGATCAGCTTTGGAAAGCAATAGATGCTGTCTTTGGAAGTTGGATGAATGAGAGGGCAATTACATATAGGAAAATAAACGGAATCAAGGAAGATGAACTCTTAGGGACCGCTGTTAACGTCGTTATGATGGTTTTTGGAAACATGGGAGAAGACAGCGGAACCGGAGTTGCTTTCACGAGAAATCCAAACACTGGAGAAAAGAAACCTTATGGAGAATTTCTCCCCAATGCACAGGGTGAAGATGTTGTTGCAGGTATAAGAACACCTCTTAAACTTGAGGAACTTAAAAACAGGCTTCCAGAAGTTTACGAACAGCTTATGGACGTTATGCAGAAGCTAGAAAAACATTACAGAGACATGCAAGATATAGAATTCACGGTTGAAAAAGGAAAACTTTATCTTTTGCAGACAAGATCCGGTAAGAGAACAGCTAAAGCCGCTATAAAGATAGCTGTTGATATGGTTAAGGAAGGGTTGATTACTAAAGAAGAAGCTGTTTTAAGAGTTGAACCAAGGCATGTTGAGACTGTGCTTCACCCAATGTTCGACCCTGAGGAAAAGGCAAAAGCTAAGGTAATAGCCAAGGGACTTCCAGCATCACCGGGCGCAGCTTCTGGAAAAGCGGTATTCGATGCAAAAGCAGCTGAGGAATGGAAGAAAAATGGCGAAAAAGTTATCCTTGTAAGACCCGAAACAAGCCCAGAAGACGTTGGAGGTATGGCTGCGGCTGAAGGAATCTTAACTTCCAGAGGCGGAATGACTTCCCACGCGGCAGTTGTTGCAAGAGGTATGGGTAAACCGGCAGTTGTTGGAGCGGAAGAAATACTTGTTGACGATGTCGAAAGAGTTCTCAAAGTAGGAGACGTCGTCATAAAAGAAGGAGAATGGATCTCTATAGATGGAGCTACCGGAGAAGTTCTTCTTGGTAAAGTTAAAACCATGGAACAGCAAGGGCTTTCCGGTGAGCTTGCAGAGCTTTTGAGCTGGGCTGATGAAATTAGAAGACTTGGCGTTAGAGCAAACGCAGATATACCAAGAGATGCAAAGGTTGCAAGAGAATTTGGTGCAGAGGGTATTGGACTTTGTAGGACAGAGCACATGTTCTTCGAAAAGGACAGAATACCGAAAATGAGAAAAATGATAGTGGCAAGAACCAAGGAAGAGAGAGAAAAAGCTCTTGAAGAGCTTCTTCCACTTCAGAAGGAAGACTTTAAAGGTCTCTTCAAGGAGATGGAAGGCTACCCAGTTACGATAAGGCTTCTTGATCCACCACTTCATGAATTCCTTCCAAAGGAGGAAGAGCAACTTGAACAGGTTGCAAACGACCTTGGTATAAGTGTGGAAGAACTCAAAGAAGTCGTCGAAGCACTCCATGAGTTCAACCCAATGCTTGGACACAGAGGATGTAGGCTTGCAATTACTTACCCAGAAATTGCCGTAATGCAGGCAAAGGCGATAATAGGTGCTGCAATTGAACTTAAGAAAGAAGGAATGGAAGTAGAACCTGAAATAATGATCCCACTTGTTGGTCATGTAAACGAAATTAAGTATCTCAAAGAAATTATTAAGGAAGTTGCCGATAAGATGATAGAAGAAGCAGGAGTTGATCTCAAGTACAAGGTAGGAACGATGATTGAAGTTCCGAGGGCCGCCGTTACAGCTGATCAGATAGCAAAAGAGGCTGAGTTCTTTAGCTTTGGAACGAATGACCTTACACAGATGACCTTTGCATTCTCAAGAGACGATATTGGAAAGTTCTTACCAGAATATCTTGATAAGAAAATACTTGATATTGATCCATTCAAAACAATAGACAGGGATGGAGTCGGGGCACTTGTAAGAATGGCATCTGAAAAAGGAAAGGCAACAAGAGCTGACCTTAAAGTTGGAGTCTGTGGTGAGCACGGCGGAGACCCGGCGTCTATAGAGTTCTTCAACACTATTCCACAACTTGACTATGTATCTTGTTCGCCATACAGGGTTCCAGTAGCAAGGCTCGCAGCAGCACAGGCAGAGGTAAAGCAGAAAAAGAAATAACGTGAACATTTGTTAAAAATTAGGGCGCCATGTGGCGCCCTTTTTAATTTCCCGTAAATCATCCCCCAAACTGAACTATGCTTATAATAATATCATTCACATTTGTTCCCGTAGGACCAGTCATTAGAAGAGCATTTGCTACTTTTAACGCAGTGTAAGAATCGTTATTTTCCAGAAGAGTTTTTGGATCGAATCCTTTGTTTCTTAGAATTTTAGCCGTGCTTCCATCTACAATTCCACCTGCAGCATCTGTTGGTCCATCGGTTCCATCGGTTCCAACGCTGGCAAAAGTTATGCCCTCTATACCTTCTATTTCTATCGCCAAAGAAAGGGCAAGCTCTTGATTCCTTCCACCTTTTCCATTTCCTTTCACAGTGACAGTCGTTTCACCTCCGGCAATAACTGCTGCGGGTTTTTTAATTGGAATATCGCTTTCCTTCATATCCTTCAATATTGCTGCGAAAACCTTTGCAACTTCTCGGGCTTCTCCCTGGATTCGGGTAGAAAGAAGAAGAGTATTATACCCTAACCTCTCTGCCATTTCCTTTGCGGCAAAACAAGCAGTTTTTACGCTGGCTATTATACTATGCTTTGCGTTATCCACGGATTTTGGTGTTTCTATTGAAATAGCCTTTTTTACTAAGGGGTTTATACGTATATTATATCTTTCTATCACCTCAAGGGCTTCTTCTGACGTAGTAGAATCAGGATAAGCAGGTCCTGAAGCGATGATATCAAGCTTGTCTCCTAAAACATCGGAAAGAACCAGAGCAACTATTTTTGCGGGGGAAACTATTTTTGCAAACCTTCCACCCTTTACGGCCGATAGATGTTTTCTAACCGTATTGAGCTCGTAAATGTTTGCACCTTTTTTCATCAATTCTTTTGTAATATTTACGATATCCTCAAGCGTTACACCTTCAAGAGGATATTCAAACAGAGCCGATCCACCGCCTGAGATTAAGAAAAGAAGCGTGTCCTTTTCTTTTAGTCTTTTCGCCATCTCCATGGCTCTTTGAGTAGCTCTTAAAGAATTATCATCAGGATAGGGGTGGCCTGCTTCGTATATCTCTATCAATGGCGCAATTTCTCCTTCGCTGTGATCATATTTCGTTATAACTACACCTTCGATGATTCTATCTTTAAGGACTTCATATGCTGCTTTTGCCATGCGCCAAGCGGCCTTCCCTATAGAAAGAAGATATATATTACTCTTAAGCTCCATCTTAGAAAGAGCTTCTTTTACAGAAACGTCGGGAAGAGACTCTTCTATTGCGTAATTTATTATCCTCAAAATATTTTCCTTTTTATTCACACCATCCACCAACCTCTTTTGGAAATGGTGCAACCTTTAATCCTTTTGTATTCTTGTCTCTAAACTTGTCGTTACTAAAGATGATTGCACCTTTTTCCTTTGCTATGGATATTATAAGATCATCTGCAGGAGAATAGAGGAAAACGTTTTTTGACATAATAATATTATCTATCTTATCTCTTTCAGAAAGCGGGAGTACATGACGCACATTTTTATCGAACACGAAGTAAAATGGGTAAAGAACTGGTCTGTATTTTGCTATATAGTCAAAAAATAAATAAAGAGAATTGGTGCAAAGTCCCGCACTCCAAAGAAGATTGCTACCATCTATAACAACCGGTTTTCTTCTTTTATGCGTAGCTACAACGTATACATATGGATCCACCAAGCCCTCAAGCTCTTTTCTGAAATCATATGAAATTTCACAAGCTGCTTGAAGATCATCTATAAAACCTTTTTCCATAAAGAAAACATCAATATATTTTGCTTTGTCTAAAAGCTCTTTGAAAGGAATCTCTTTTCTCTTGTGAGATGGTTTTCTGTCTTTTAACACCTCAAAAACTTGTTTTAAATATTTTTGGTCTATTTGAAGGATTATAGATGCTCTTTTAAGCCTTTTCACCACAGAACCTCTGCCATAAATGAGTTCTTTCAGACCCATTTCAAGGATGTCTGGTTCAATACCACCAATTAGCTCTGAGAGCTTCCCATCAAAGATTACTTTTAAATCCTCTTTATCTTCTTCCGTCCAGTTATCTTTTTGTAAAATTCTTAAAAGCTCTTCTCTCATAGCTCTTGTATGGTATAATACACCTTGACCCGGTGCTCGGGTCAAGGCTTTGTGCCTGATGCTGGGCTCCGGGAATCTAGAAAACGGAGGTGTAGTGTAGTGGGACTTGATCCAGAAAAGAAAGCTGAGATCATTCAGGAGTTCAGGATCAACGAGAAAGACACGGGATCTGTTGAAGTGCAGATAGCCCTTCTTACTGCAAGAATAAGACACCTTACAGAGCATCTCAAAAAGCATCCCAAGGACTATCACTCAAGGAGAGGGCTCATGAAGATGGTGGGTAGAAGGAGAAAGCTCATAAAGCATTTGAGGAAGAAGAAGCCAGAGGTTTACAAAGAGCTTATCGAGAAGTTAGGACTAAGAAAATAAAAAATCAAGGTGGGGGGAGCGGGCATCATGCCCGCTCCTTTTCTTTGCAAGACCTGAGGAGGTGAAATTTTGAAAGTCTGGGAAACTGAAATCTATGGACGAAAGCTAAGGGTTGAACATGGAAAAGTGGCAAAGCAAGCTGACGGTTCCGTAATGGTGAGAATGGGGGATTCCGTTGTTTTGGCAACGGCTACGATGTCTGATAAGGCGGTTGAAGGAATTGATTTTGTTCCTTTAACCGTGGAGTTTCAAGAAAAGTTCTATGCCGCCGGGAAAATCCCTGGAGGATTTATAAAAAGGGAAGGAAAACCTTCAGAGAGCGCTATTCTATCGGCAAGACTTATAGACAGGCCAATAAGGCCTCTTTTTCCAAAAAAGTTCAGAAATGAAACACAGGTTATCGTTATGGTTCTTTCCGTCGATACAGATAATCCCCCAGATGTCTTGGGAATAACTGCGGCATCTCTTGCATTGAATGTTTCAAGGATACCCTTTGAGGGCGTCGTAGCTGGAGTGAGGGTTGGATATGTCGATGGTGAGTTTGTCGTTTTCCCAACGGAAGAACAACTTGAGAGAAGCAAACTCGACATAGTAGTCGCTGGAACTAAGGATGCTATAACAATGGTGGAAGGTGAAGCTTCTGAAGTTAGTGAAGATGAGATGGTAAGAGCCTTGATGATTGCCCATGAAGCGATCAAAAAGATCGTTGAATTTGAAGAGAAGATAATAGAAGACCTTTCCGTTGAGAAATATCAGCCAGAATACCCGGAGCCACCAGAAGGTATGGTGGAAGAATTTTTGAAGCTTGTCGATAAGGAAGAGTTTGAAAAAAGGCTTCTCATAAAAGGAAAACACGAAAGAAGTGAAGCTCTAGAGGAATACAAAGAAAGTCTTATTGAAAAATTCTTCTCTGAAATATGGAAGGTGGAAGATGAAGAAGAAGTCGAAGATCTTAAAAAGTTCTTGGACGAAGCTTATGAGGATCTGATAAGGGAAAGAATGAGAAGACTTATAGTGGAAAGAGAGATAAGAATAGATGGAAGAAAGCCCGACGAAATCAGGCCAATAACTTGTGAAGTGGGAGTTCTTCCAAGAACCCATGGTTCTGCACTCTTCACAAGAGGGGAAACACAGAGTCTGGGAATAGTAACGCTTGGAGCACCGATGGACGAGCAGATAATAGATACCCTTCTTGAAGAGGGAACGAAAAGATTCATGCTCCACTACAACTTCCCGCCGTTCTCAACGGGAGAGGTAAAGCCTTTAAGAGGACCTAGTAGAAGGGAAATAGGCCACGGGCACCTCGCAGAAAGGGCTTTAAAAGCTGTCATCCCCGATGAAGACACATTCCCCTATACAATAAGAGTCGTCTCTGAAATTTTAGAATCCAACGGTTCAAGTTCCATGGCAACGGTATGTTCTGGTTCTATGGCACTTATGGATGCTGGAGTTCCAGTAAAGAAACATGTTGCAGGAGTTGCAATGGGACTCGTTATTGAACCAGACAAAACTGTCATTCTCACTGACATACTTGGTAATGAAGACCATTTTGGAGATATGGACTTCAAAGTTGCAGGAACAAGGGATGGAATAACAGCTTTCCAAATGGACTGTAAAGTATCTGGTGTATCTGAAGAGCTTTTAAGAGAAGCTCTGGAAAGAGCCAGAGTAGCAAGAATGTTCATACTCGACAAGCTGTATGAAACCATTCCAGAGCCACGGCCTCATGTGTCCAAATTTGCACCAGTTATAAAGATGACACAGGTTGATCCGGAAAAGGTTGGAGAAATAATTGGACCAGGAGGAAAGGTGGTTAAGAAAATAATAAAGGACTTTGACGTTGAAGTATCCATAGATGATGAAACAGGGAAGGTTAAAGTTATTGGAAAAGACGAGGAAAGCGTTGATAAAGCTATTGAGTATATCCAGGAAATAGTTAAAGAGATTGAGGTTGGAGCGATAGTCATAGGAAGGGTTACAAGAATTGAACCTTATGGAATATTCCTTGAGATTCCACCGGGAAAGATTGGACTTCTGCATCAAAGTAAAATGGGAGCAGATCCAAAGTCTTTCATGAAGAATATAAAGGTTGGAGATATGATGGAAGTTGAAGTTATTAATGTAGATGAACTTGGAAGACTCCAATTCAAAAGGCCGGGTGTTTCTGAGCCAAAACCACAAAGAAAGCACTATGGTCATCAACACCACAGAAACGATTCAAGAAAAACCCAGAGAGTCCATGAAAAATTCGAAAGAAAACAGGAGGGAGAATAATTGATAGAAAAATTCAAAATAGGAGATATAGAAGTATACAAAGCAAGTGTTGATTTTGTTGAATCAACATCAATTGCGTTTGT
>Ga0256842_1002002_pt1 | contig 15298 bp, 14 predicted proteins | sample 4559240metaG_FD_185973 | JGI IMG/M metagenome (GOLD analysis project Ga0256842, IMG submission 185973) | Hydrothermal vent microbial communities from Guaymas Basin, Mexico - 4559-240 | ecosystem: Environmental > Aquatic > Marine > Hydrothermal vents | place: Mexico: Guaymas Basin | collected...
AGGAAATACCCAGTCCCATTTCGAACCTGGTAGTCAAGCTCTCCATCGCTGATAATACTGCATCTTTCAGGTGTGGAAACGTAGGTCGCCGCCAACTTTTAAAGACTCTTTTTTTATGTGCTTTTTTCTCTGAATGGGTTTATTTTAATTTAGTATTAACTAAATTTTAGACTATTTAGGCTAAAATATGCGAAGATTTTTACAAAATAAATTAGAGGATTTTATATGGGAATAATGATTCAAAAAAGAAATGGTCGTTGCGAACTTTTAGATATTACAAAAATTCAAAAACATACATCATCAGCCATTGAAGGACTTGATGGTGTTTCTCAAAGTGAACTAGAAATAGATGCGAGGATTAAATTTATTGATGGTATGAGTTCTATTGATATTCAAGATGCTTTGATAAAAACTGCAGTTGAGAAAATAGATATAGATGTACCAAATTGGACTTTTGTAGCAGCAAGACTTTTTCTTTTTGATCTTTATCATAGAGTTGGTAAAGCAACTCATGGTATAAAAGGGGATGCTTATTGTCACTTAAAAGATTATATAAAATATGGGCAAGCAGCACAAAGGATTATACCAAATCTTGAAGATGGATATGATTTAGAAGATTTAAATAATTATCTTGATCCAAGCAGAGATTATCAGTTTACTTATCTTGGTATGAAAACTATATATGATAGATATTTACTTAAAAATAATGATAAAGAGCCTATTGAATTACCTCAACAGATGTTTATGGGTATAGCTATGTTTTTAGCTCAAAATGAGAGTGATAAGCAAACAAAAGCAAAAGAGTTTTATGATGTAATATCAAAATTTGAAGTTATGGTAGCAACACCAACTTTAAGTAATGCTAGAACTCCACGACATCAGCTTAGCTCTTGTTATATTGGATCAAGCCCTGATAATATAGAAGGAATTTTTGATGGATATAAAGAGATGGCATTGTTGTCTAAATTTGGTGGTGGAATTGGTTGGGATTGGAACTCAATACGAAGTTTAGGTGGAGTAATAGATGGTCATAAAAGTGCAGCAGGAGGTACAATACCTTTTTTAAAAATAACAAATGATTTAGCAATTGCAGTAGATCAACTAGGTACTAGAAAAGGTGCAATTGCTGTATATCTTGAACCTTGGCATATGGATATAGAAGATTTTATAGATCTGAAGAAAAATTCAGGAGAAGAAAGAAGAAGAGCACATGATCTTTTTCCAGCACTTTGGATAAATGATCTTTTTATGAAAAGAATATTAGAAGATACTCATTGGACTTTATTTGATCCTTATGAAGTAAGTGATCTTGCAACTTTAAGTGGAGAAGCATTTGAAAAACGATATATTGAGTATGAAAATGATCCTGATATTACAAAAAATCAAATGAAAGCAAAAACTTTATGGAAAAAAGTACTTACAAGTTATTTTGAATCTGGATCTCCATTTTTATGTTTTAAGGATAATGCAAATAAAGCAAATCCAAATGCACATACAGGAGTAATAAGAAGTAGTAATCTTTGTACTGAAATATTTCAAAATACAAATCCAAATCACTACTTAATTCGTCTTGAGATGGTAGATGGTACTATTTTAACATTTGAAGAGGATGAGGATGTAAAAGTAGATTTAGGTATAAAAAAAGCCAATAAAATAACAGCATTAGATAGTATAAATGGTATAAAGATATTTATTGTAGAGAAAGAAAAGATAGATGGAGATACTGCAGTTTGTAATTTAGCAAGTGTTAATTTAAGTAAAATAAATACAAAAGAGGATATAGCAAGAGTTGTTCCAATAGCTATAAGAATGCTTGATAATGTAATAGATCTAAATTTTTATCCATTAAAAAAAGTAAAAGTAACTAATCTTAAAACAAGAGCAATAGGATTAGGGATTATGGGTGAATCTCAAATGTTAGCAGAACAAAATATAGCATGGGGAAGTAATGATCACTTTAAAAAGATAGATTCTATTATGGAAGCTATTAGTTATACAGCTATCGATTCTTCATCAAATATAGCAATTGAAAAAGGAAGTTATCCTACATTTAAAGGAAGTGCTTGGAGTAAGGGTGTTATGCCATTTGATCATACTCCAGCAGTAACAAATGCACTTATACAAAAAGATCTTTTTGATACAGGATATGATTGGGATAAATTAAGAGAAAAAGTAAAAAAAGATGGTATAAGAAATGGTTATCTTATGGCAATAGCACCAACTAGTTCTATATCTATTTTAGTAGGAACTACTCAAGCAATAGAGCCTGTATTTAAGCGAAAATGGTATGAAGAAAATTTAAGTGGTCAAATTCCAGTTGTTGTGCCAAAGCTTTCACCTGAAACATGGAATTATTATACTCCAGCATATGAAGTTGAACAAAGTAATATTATAAAAGCAGCAGCTATTAGACAAAAATGGATAGATCAAGGACAAAGTACAAATATATTTATGTCTTTAGATAAAGCAAGTGGACGATATTTACATGAACTTTATACTTTAGCTTGGCGTCTTGGTCTTAAATCAACATATTATTTAAGAAGTCAGTCTCCTGAAGCACAAAATAGTGTTATGGATAGAAGTACAGAGTGTATAGGATGTCAATAGGAGTACAAAAATGGATAGAAAATTAATATACAACCCAAATTCAACAGAGAATTTTAATGATAGAAGAACATTTGGTGGAAATCCAGATGGGATGATAAATTTTACAAAATGTAAGTATGAATGGGCATTAAATTTATGGGATACTATGGAAGGAAATACATGGTTTCCAAAAGAGGTACAAATGACTCAGGATGCAAAAGATTATAAGTATCTTACACCTCCTGAAAAAAGGATGTATGATTTAGTATTATCTCAACTTATTTTTATGGATTCTTTACAAACAAATAATTTAATGGATAATATAAATCCATATATAACTGCACCTGAGATAAATGCAATTTTATCTCGTCAATCATACGAAGAGGCAAATCATAGTAAATCTTATGCAGTTATGGTAGAGTCAATTTCAGATAATACAGATGAGATATATGATATGTGGAAGACAGATGCAAAACTTATGGAGAAAAATAATTTTATAGCAGGAGTTTATCAGAACTTAGCGGGTAATATAGATGATAAAAAGATAGTTTTAGCTATGTTTGCAAATCAAATTTTAGAAGGATTGTACTTTTATGCTGGATTTGCAGCTATGTATGCACTTGGAAAATCGGGTAAGATGTTAGGAAGTAGCCAGATGATAAAGTTTATACAAAGAGATGAAGTGACACATTTACTTTTATTTCAGAATCTTATAAATAGTACAAAACAAGAAAGACCTGAACTTTTTACACAAGAGTTAGAAGAGGAGGTGCGAGCTATGTTTAGACAAGCTGTTGATCTTGAGGCTTCTTGGGGAGCTTATGTAACAGATGGTCAAATTTTAGGACTTACAAAAGATATAATAAGACAATATATAGAATATTTAGCAGACAGAAGACTGGAAGCTGTAGGATATGATATAGAATATGGTGTAAAACATCCAATTCCTTGGGTAGATGCATATAGTAGTTTTAATGATCAAAGAACAAACTTTTTTGAAGGAAATGTTATAAACTATTCTAAAGGTAGTATAGATTTTGATGATTTTTAATATAAGATCCAAGAATATTTGGATTTTATATTATATTAAAATTTAAAAAATATTAAGCAAAACTTCCTAAACTCATAAGTTTAGCATATCTTTTTTCTTTTAGTTCTTCTAGAGATAATTTTTTTAATTCTCGAACTTGATTTAAAAAATAATCCCCTAATGCTTTGATAGCTTCTTCTTGATCTCTATGAGCTCCTATTAAAGGTTCTTCAATCATATCATCAATAAGTTTATAATCTTGTAAATCAGCTGGTGTTATTTTTAGAGCATTTGTTGCAGTTTCTACTTTACCTTGATCTTTCCAAAGAATTGAAGCACAACCTTCAGGAGATATAACTGAATATATACTATATCTCATCATGGCTAATTTATCGCCTATAGATATAGCTAGTGCTCCACCACTTCCACCTTCTCCTATAACTACACTTATAATAATAGTATTAAAATCACTTAACTCATATAAATTTCTAGCTATTGCTTCACTTTGACTTCTCTCTTCAGCTCCAATACCAGGATATGCACCTGGAGTATCTACTAAAAATAAAAGAGGCAAATTAAATTTTTCAGCTATTCTTGCAGCTCTTAAAGCTTTTCTATATCCTTCTGGATTAGGCATACCAAAATTTCTTCTAATTTTATTTTTAGTACCTCTACCTTTTTGTTCCCCTATAACTACACATTTTTGTTCACCAATATAACCAATATAACAAATAATTGCAGTATCATCAGCATAGTGTCTATCTCCATGTATCTCATAGGCATCTGACATAAGAACTCTTATATAATCAAGTGCATAAGGTCTATCTGGATGTCTTGCTAATTTTAATTTTTGAAAATCAGAAAGATTTGAATATGTTTTTTTTACTTCATCTTCTAATTTTTTTTGTAAAATAGATACCGCATACTCATCAGCTCTTGTTTTAGCAACAACTATCTCATCTTCTATTTTTTTTAATTTTTGTTCAAAATCTAAATATGTTGCCATTCTTTTTTCCTTAGTTTTGGAATTTTTTCATAATAACAACACCATTTGTTCCACCAAAACCAAACGAATTTGACATTACAATATTTAATTCACTTTTTCTAGCAGTATTTGGTACATAGTCTAAATCACAGTTTTCATCAGATTCTATTTGATTTATTGTAGGAGGTATAATTCCTTCTTGCATAGCTTTTATTGATATTATTGCCTCAATTGAACCTGCAGCTCCTAAACAATGTCCAATTTGTCCTTTTGTTGATGTAACTGGAGGACAATTTTCAATTCCACCAAAAAGTTCTTTTAATGCTGCTGTTTCATTTTTATCATTTACAGGTGTTGATGTACCGTGTGCATTTACATAATCTATTTTTAATTCACCACCATTATTTTGTTTTGCCATTTTGTATGCTGCTTTCATAGCTCTTAATGGTCCATCCATAGTAGGAGTTGTTATATGATTTGCATCTCCACTTTCACCAAAACCTAAAATTTCAGCATATATTTTTGCACCTCTATTTTGAGCAGATTCTAAAGTTTCAAGTACTAATGCTCCTGAACCTTCTCCAATAATAAAACCATCTCTATTTTTATCAAAAGGTCTTGAGGCTGTTTTTGGGTCATCATTTCGAGTACTTAAAGCTTTCATAGCTGCAAATCCACCAACACCAGCTCCACAAACTGCAGCTTCAGCACCAACAACAAGCATCTTTGAAGCTCCACCTAAAGCTAATGTTTTATATGCATCTGCAATAGCATGAGTTCCAGCTGCACAAGCTGTAACAGCTGAAAGATTTGGACCTTTTAAATTATGTTGTATTGATACAAAACCTCCTAGCATATTTACAAGAGCAGAAGGGATAAAAAATGGAGATATTTTCCCTGGACCCCTTTTGTCAGCTATAATTGAATTTTTTTCAATATTTGGTAATCCACCAATTCCTGAAGCTGCTACAATTCCAAAATCAGCTGATATATCATCATTAACTTTATTTGTGGTTTCATCTGTAAAACCAGCATCTTTTATAGCTTCTTGTGCAGCATGAATACCTAATTGTATAAATCTATCTGCTTTTTTTGATTCTTTTTTACCTAAGATTGCTGTAGGATCAAAATTCTTAACTTCACCAGCTATTTGTGAAGAGTATTTTTCAGGATCAAATAGTGTAATTCTATCAATTCCTGTTTTACCTTCAATAATTGCTTTAAAAGATTCTTCTACACTATGTCCTAATGAATTTATCATCCCAATTCCAGTTACTACTACTCTTTGCATACTATTAATATCTCCCATACTATATAAACTAAATAAAATTTAAAAAAATAAACTTTATTTAATCTAAAAGATTAGCCCCTAAAATAAGGGGTTAATTTTTTTTACTTATGATCTTCTATATATTTAATAGCATCTGCTACAGTTAGGATACTTTCTGCATCTTCATCTGGAATTTCGATATCAAATTCCTCTTCAAGTGCCATTACTAATTCAACAACATCTAAAGAATCCGCACCTAAATCTTCAATAAATTTTGAATCTTCTTTTACCTCTTCTGGATTACAATCTAACTGATCTACTACTACTGCTTTTACTTTTTCTAACATTTATATTCCTTTTTTTATAAAATTTCGTTGTAATTATATCATATTATTTATAAAAAATATTTAAATTTTGATTTAAACATATAATCCACCATTTACTTTTAATATCTCACCTGTTATATAGCTTGAATGATCACTTAATAAAAATGCAACAGCATCTGCTATTTCACTAGTTTCTCCAAATCTTCCAAGAGGTATATTCTTTTCATAATTTTCTTTTATTTCTGGTTTTAATTCATCTGTCATATCGGTTCTTATAAATCCTGGTGTTACTGCATTAAATCTAATACCTCTAGTGCTTCCCTCTTTTGCAAAAGATTTAGTCATGGTATTAACAGCACCTTTACTTGCACTATAGTTTACTTGACCAGCATTTCCCATTTCACCTACAATTGAGCTTATATTTACAATAGACCCAAATCTTTTTTTAGACATAAGTTTTAAAGAATCTCTACAACCTATAAAAGTAGATTTTAAATTTGCATCTATTACATCATCAAAATCACTTATACTCATACGAATAGCTAATTTATCTTTTGTAATTCCAGCATTATTTACAAGATATGCTAAAGATCCATCACTATCTATGATAACTTTTAACATCTCTTTCCAGTCATTCTCTTTTGACACATCTGCACATACAACAGCTGCATCTCCACCATTTTGTATAATCTCTTCCATAACAGCATCAGCTAAAGATGGATTACTTCTATAATTTATCCATACTTTTAAGCCATATGAAGCTAAAGTTATAGCTATTTGTTTTCCAATACCACGACTAGCACCTGTAATTAGTACATTTTTTCCACTAAATTTCATATATTTTCCTTTTTATTTATTGTGACGATAAAGATAATTTAAAAGTAAATTTTGTAAATTATTTTTTAAATTTAAATCAAAATTATTTAGAGTTATTTCACATTTTTTTGATAAATCATCAGCACTTTTTTTTGCACCATTAAGCCCAAGTAAATTTACAAATGAATTTTTTGCACTATCATTTGATGTTGTTTTTCCAGCTTCCTCTTCAGATGATATCTCATCTATTATATCATCTTGTATTTGAAATAATAGTCCTAAATCTATCCCAAAGTTATATAAAGCTTCTTGGGTTTTTAAAGGTAAGTTTGCTATTGTAGCACCCATTTTAAGAGATGTTGCTATTAGTTTTGCAGTTTTATGGATATGCAAAAATTCTAATTGATCTAAAGTAATAGTTGTATTTTCAAAGTAACAATCACACGCTTGACCTATAATCATACCATCAATTCCACCATCACTACTTAGTGACTTTATAAGTTCTATTTTTATATCACTGCTAAGTGGAGCATTTGAAAGAAGATAAAAACTATGTGTATTTAAAGCATCTCCTGCAAGTATAGCTGTTGTTTCATCATATTTTGTATGCAATGTTGGAAAACCTCTTCTTAAAGAAGCATTATCCATAGCAGGTAGATCATCGTGAATTAAAGAATATGTGTGTAAGAACTCAATAGAAAGTGCTACTTGTAAAGCATTTTTAACTAAAAGTGGCTCATATGCATCAACTATACTTAAAAGTAACATAGGGCGAAATCTTTTTCCTCCAGCTTTTAACATTAAAGATAGTGCATCTTCAAAAATAGGATGAAAAGATTTTGAAGATGGAAGATTATCAAGTAGATAATCTTCAAAAAGTTGTAATAAAGTGTCAGTTTTCATAATCTAACTTTTAGAGAAAGGGTTCATTCCACCTATCATATTCATAGCCATAGCTTTTTTCTCTTCATCACTTTGTTTTATTACATCATTCATAGCACTAATTAAAAGAATTTGTAAAGAATCTTTATCTTCTAAAAGTGAATCATCTATATCAAGATCTATAACTTCACTATTACCATTAATAGATAATTTTATCATACCACCACCAACAGTTGATGTAAAAATTTTATTTTTTCCATCCTCTTTTGCTTTTTGTGCTATATCTTGAATATTATTCATCATATCACCAAGATTCATTTTGCTAAAATCAAATTCATTACTCATATTCACTTCCTATTAATTCATTTGTAATCTCTACAATATTATTTTGCTTATCTACATGTACAATGGTTGGTTTATAATTGTTAAGTTCATCTTCACTATATGAAGCATATGCTATAACTATAATTTTATCACCAATTTCTACTTTTCTTGCAGCTGCACCATTTAGACAGATCTCTTTAAGTCCAGCTTTTCCTTTTATAATATAAGTTGAAAATCTTTCACCATTATTTATATTAACAATCTCAACTTTTTGTCCAACTCTTAAATTTGATGCTTTTAAAAGATCTTCATCTATAGTAATAGATCCTACATAATTTAAATTAGCATCTGTAACTACTGCTCTGTGAATCTTACTATACAACATATCAAATGTCATTTTTTTTCCTAAATTATTAACTTAATGCTTGAGGTTCACCCCAAAATTGATCAGGTATCATATACTCTTCTACTGGTTTACCACCTAAAATATGCTCATCTATAATTCTATCTATTTTCTCTTTTGTAAGTTGCACATACATAATATGACCTGGTTCCATTATCATAACAGGTCCCATTTGACAACGCCCAAGACAACTAGTTCTTATAGGTTGAACAGGTCCCATAACACCTTTTTCCATAAGTCTTTGCCCCATATGGTTAAAAAGATCTTTAGTTGCATCACTTACACAAGATGGTTTAGGCATACCAGGAGGTGAACTTTGCTCACATTTGAATATATAGTATGTTGGTTGTGGAATATTTGGCATTTCCATTTTATTATCCTTTTTTTATAAAATATTTATTTTGGTGAATTTTATCTCATAAATCTTAATAAAAAGTTAATCTTGAGATTTACTCTTCTATTAAATGTACTTGATTTCGTCCATTGTTTTTACAATAATACAATCCATCATCAGCTTTTTTTATCATATATTCAAGATTATTATTTAATCCATAATATACCCCAATAGAAACAGTAAAACCAAATTTTTTATCACCTACTTCTAAAATATTATTTTCAAACGATACTCTAATTTTTTCAAATAAAGTTATTAAATCATCTTTTGAGATATTATCTAAAAGTACACAAAACTCCTCACCACCAACTCTTGCCATAAGATCAGAATGTCTTAGGTTTTGGTTTAAGATAGACACCACCTCTTTAATAGCAATATCTCCAATATCATGTCCATAAGTATCATTAATATTTTTAAATTTATCAATATCAAACATAGCAACTGCTACATTTTTATTTTCTCTTATTGCTTTAAGTACTATTGCTTCTCCACTATCAAAAAAATATCGTCTATTAAAAGCACCTGTTAGAAAATCTTTATTTGCCATATCTCTTGTTTTTTTAAATAGCTCTAATATCTCTAAATTTGAGTTTATTCTTGTATTTAACTCAACTTGAGTATATGGTTTATTCAAATAATCATTTGCACCTAATTTTATAAATTGTGTAGATATTGTAGGTTTATCACTAACACTTAAAGCTATAATACCTAATTGATCTTTTTTATATAATTTTCTTATCTCTTTTGTAAGTTCCATACCATCCATTATAGGCATATTATAATCTGTTAAAACTAAAGAAAATTTATCTTGATTTTTAGGATCATTTAATATATCTAAAGCTTCTTGACCATTTAAAGCAGTTGTTACATTTAGTTTTAAATGTTCTAGCATCTGTTTTGCTAGTATAAGTTGAGTAGGAGAATCATCTACTAAAAGAATATGTGTATCATAGTTGTGTAATACTCTTAAGATAGTTTGGGTTATAAATTTAATATCACATTTAGGAGTTTTTGATATATAATCTATAATATCACTTTTTAATATCCAATTATGTATCTCTTGAGAATCATTATTTAATATAGCAATTGTTGGAATATTTTTTTTCAATACAAAATTTACGGCTAAACCATCTTTTATATCTGATAATTGATAATTGATTAAAGCTATATCTATATTTATATCTGGATTTAAAACAATTTTTATACACTCTTTATAACTTATAGCTTTTAATATAGTAATATTTTGAATATTTTTTAATAAATTTTCTTCTAAATAGTTTAATGCAGTTTGATCTTCATCAACAATTAATATATTTTTATTATTTATTAAGTTCATTAACTATTCCTATACTTTAAATTATAAATAACTATAAAATTACTTAATATATTTTAGCAGAAATTACATTAAGATTACATTAAAGTTACATTAAAGTTACATTAAAATTTCTAAATTTAGATTAATTTTTAAGATAATTTAATATTTTTTTTAATTTCTTTTTAGAAATATCAAGTTTTAAAATAACTCTTAATATCGCTTTTTTTACTGTAGGCTGTCTAATTGCTCCTATTAAATAACCTTTTTGTAATAGATTGGATTGTATTTGTAATACTTTTTTATTATCATCTATAATAATTGGTAATATTAAAGAAACTGTTTTTATACTTAATTTTTTATACACTAAGTTATGAAATTTATATATTTTTGTTTTTAATTTTTTTTTATGTTTTATAATATATTGTAAATTTATATAAGCTAAAGCTATATCAAAAGTAGAAATAGCAGTACTATATATAAGAGCTTTTGCTCTATTTTCAAGATAAGATACGATATGATTTGAGGCTAAAATATAAGCACCATAGCTACCATATGCTTTACCTAATGTTCCCATTTTTATATGATTTGGTTTGATTTTAATATTATGATAATCAAACCAACCTAAAAGATTTTTTCCAATTACCCCTGAACTATGTGCTTCATCTACAATTAATATAGCATTATATTTTAATGCTATAGTATTAAATTGTTTTGGTGCTATATCTCCACTCATAGAATATACACCCTCTATTGCTATTACTACTCTTTGGGTATTATTGATTTGATTTTCTTTTATTTTTGTCTCTAAATCTTTATAATCATTATGTTCAAAAAATATAACTTTATCTTGAATTAAATTTGTAGCTAAAATACCACTTGCATGATACTCTTGATCAATAAATAAGATATCTTTTTTTCTAATTAATGATTCAATTAATCCAATATTTGCTAAAAATCCACTACCTAAACAGATACCATTTTCAAAATTATTTATTTTACAAAGTAATTTTTCAAATTTTTTGTGAATATTACTATATCCATTAACCAATGGTGATGCTTTTGAAGAATTAAACTTATCTTTTTTAACTATTTTATATGCTTTTTTTAAAAGCTTTTTTTTTGAACTCAATCCTAAATAATCATTACTAGCTAGATCGATTAAATTTTTATTAAAAATTTTTCGTGTTCTTAAACGATCTGCTTTTTTAAGAGCATCTAGCTCTTTTTGATAAAAATACATCTATTTGATTTTTTTATTGTATTGATATAGATCTATTGTATATTTTACTTGTATCTTATCATCTAGTTTAGTAAAACTAATAGGATAATTTATATTAATATCAAGATTATTTTTATTTAAATTTTCTATCATTGTAAAAAATTCATTAGGTGTTTTTATATATGATACAACACTAAAAGAAAATTTCGTATACTCTTTATTTTCTTGAGATATAAATCTAATTATAGAACCATCTAAAAGATTTTTTTGTAAATATTTTATAGACTTTGCTATTGGTATAAATTTAAATTCTACATACTCCTTTTTTTCTATTGTTTTAGTAGTAACCAATTTTACTTTTGCTTTTAGTATAATATTTGTGATAGTATTTGCTTTATTGTTATGCTGTAAAACAATCTGTACATTTTTATAATATTTTTTTAATATATCTTCTAACTTTTCTATTGATTTACTATTAATTATAAAATTTGCAACTATTGTTAAACTATCATTTTTTATTTTTAACTCTTTTAAAACTCCATCATAAGCAATAGTATCAAATATTGTTAATATATTTTCAATTATTTTAGTATTATTATTTATATGATTTGGTAGTAAAATAGGTTTTTGTTTTATCTTTTTTTCTATAGTTTTCTTTTGTTCTTTTATTTTCATTTTCGTAACTTCTGGTTTATTATGTGATAATTTAAAATACAATACACCAGCAGTAGCTAATAAACTAACTATTACAATACCTAACCAAAATAATTTTTTATTTGTTTTATCTTTTTTTCTTGGTTTTATAAAACTATTATTTTCCCCATCTATGGTATTTATCATAGAGTATAAGATATTATCTATATCTATTTGTTCGTAAGATACTGTTGCCATAAGAGATTGGTTTATATTATCTAGTTGTTCAACATTTAATTGCTCTTTAATATGAAAAATATTTATTTTTACTAAAAATTCTGCATTTTTAATAGTTTTATAATAATTTTGAACAACATCATTTAATATTTGCTCAAATTCTAAATAATATATCTCTTCATATAGTTGATGAACCACTTTGTTATTATCATAAAATTGAGATTTTTTAATATCTTCAAATTTCGTTACATTTTTTATTACACAAAAGGCTACATTTGAATCTGTATCTAAAATAAGTATATAAAGTTTATTATTATAAGCAAAACAATTTAGTGAATTTGATATTTTTGAGCTACTATTAGAATGGACAAGCTTAAACAATACACTAAAAGGCGATATTAAATAATCTATTCCACTTTGTTTAAAATAATGAATATATTTTATAAGGTCTATTTTTAAAGTAGAAATACCACTATTATTATCCAATGCAATATATTCATAATCAGATCTATTAGAATCTTTTTTTAAACATAATTGTTGATCTACTGTATCATATAAAGTTATTAAATATGTATTTTTAATCTTTTCTTGTAATGTTTGTAATTTTAACTTTATATCACTTGACATCGTATTTTTATCATATGATACAAATGTAGATTGATTTTGTTTTATTATTTTATTATCTTTTAAAATAACTTGATCTATTTTTATTTGATTATCATAATTGATTATATTAACAAATTGTTTTTGATTTTTTTTAAACATTTTTCTACCTATATTTTACTTAATGGATGAGAACTATTATACTGTTTTAATTTTGTGTTTGTGTTTAATTTTGTATAAATTTTAGTAGCTTTTAAACTACTATGTCCTAAAAGCTCACTTATATCTATAATTCTTGCCCCATTATTTAATAAATCAGTTGCAAAAGAGTGCCTTAGTTGATGTGGTGTTACTTTTAATCCTATAGTTTTAAATATCTTATCTACTTTATATTGTAATTGTCTTATACTTAATGGTTTATTATTTTTTTCAAATAAATATATATTTGATAAATGTAAAGCAATATAATTTTGCAGCATCTTCCATATCATATTATTTGCAGGTATCTCTCTTTGTTTAGATCCTTTACCATCTACTAAAATAGAGTGGTTTTTTATATTTTTTATTTCTAATGTAGCAACTTCTGAGATCCTAAGTCCAAAAGAATAGATAAGCAATATTAGAATTTTTTTATCTATATCAAGATGGTCAATGGCATCATATATATCATTTTTTTCAATAGGTTTTGGTAAAGTTTGCTCACTTTTTACACTTGTAGCTCCATGTAAAGTTATATTTAAATTTTTATTATTAATAAGATATGATATAAAACTTCTTATACTAGATAATTTTTTATTTATTGTTTTATTACTTTGCATTGATATTTTTAACCTATATTTTGTAATATTAAAAAAAATTATATTATTTTCTTCATAAATATCACTTAAATATATTGCCTCTTTTATAGGTGTGTGATAAGTTTTTATAGTTAAAGATGAATATTGTTTAATATTTTTTAAATAACTACAAAAATCTTCTAAAAAAACTAAAAACTTTTTTTGCATTTTATTTTTTTATATCTCTTACTAATTTAATTTCACTTTTCCTAATAGATGGTTCTATGCCTGTTTCTCTTAAGCATCTCCATAAGTTTGACCATACTATTTGTTCTATATCAAATCTTTCATCATACACCTCTATATGATAAACAAGTTTATATCTTACTTCCCATTCATCTATATATTTTAATCCTGTTTTTGGTTTTGGATCTTTTGTTATTCCATCTATATCATTCATAGTTTTAAGCAATATAGCTTTTACTTGCTCTGGATCATGTTTCATATTTATATCAATTGTTATAACTTGAGCTAATTTATCAGATTTTGAAAAGTTTGTCAAAGGTGATTCACTAGCTACTGCATTTGGTATATTTACAAGTCGTCCATCTCTACATTTTACAGTAGTAGTTCTCCAATTTATATCTACTACTTGACCTTCTGGATAACCTTCAAACTCTATCCAATCTCCAATATCTATAGAGTTTTCAATATTTAGTGCAAGTCCTGAAAATATATTATTTATATTTGCTTGTACAGCAAATCCAATAACCATAGCTAATACACCCATAGATGCTAAAAGACTTGTTAAATCTTGAAATAAAATATATTTATATACTATTAAAAATGCAGCAAGATATATTAAAAATGTTATCATATTTTTCAATAATGGAGGAACATTTTTATTTGTTCGTTTAGATAATGGTAACCATATTATATGATATAATAAACTATTTATTAAAATTGCATTTATCATAATACGAATTATATTTATACCCAATGCTAGAGTTTCAAGGGCTGGTCTATCTATATAGTTTCGTGCAAAATCTATTATAAATACTTCTCCTGCAAAAAGAATAGCATATACAAGAATAACTTTTATAATAAAAAATATAAAATTTATTTTTAAATTATATAGAGAAAGAAACTGTTTTTTGAATAAAAATTTTATAATATAATTAAGTAATATTAAAATAGTTATAGAAATAAGAACAATATATTTAGAATTTTCATATGATATATAAGAGTTTACATCAAAACTTTTTTGATCAAATACTATTAGAAGATTTACATTTGAGATATTGTAATTGTTAATACCAATTTGTGTAAGAAGTGGATTTGCTAATGCATCTACTTTTTTTATATCTTGAAAAAAGTTTGCAGTTCTAATTTTCAATGAATCATCTGTAAATATCTGCTCTTTTTTTATATTTTGTACAAAATCATCTCCACTATAATATTGTAAATTTAATATATCTGGTACTAGTTGTAACTCTTGT
>Ga0256842_1002003_pt1 | contig 15298 bp, 14 predicted proteins | sample 4559240metaG_FD_185973 | JGI IMG/M metagenome (GOLD analysis project Ga0256842, IMG submission 185973) | Hydrothermal vent microbial communities from Guaymas Basin, Mexico - 4559-240 | ecosystem: Environmental > Aquatic > Marine > Hydrothermal vents | place: Mexico: Guaymas Basin | collected...
TCCCCGTCGCGGGCGAGGGCACGGAGGCGGGCGCGGAGATCGGCGCGGGCCCGCTCGAGGGCGCGGCGGTCGCCGCGGGCCCACAGGTGCAGGTAGACCTGCAGGACGACATAGAACGCCCCGGCGCCGAGGAGAAAGATCCCGAACCCGGTGGCCGGATCGATGCTTTCCTGCCCGAAGGCGAAGAAGGCGGCGGCGAGGATGCCGACCGCCAGCATCGGGCGCATCACCCGCCAGCCCATCCGCCGGAACCAGGCCGCCTCGGCCCGGACGAGGGCCTCCCGGCGCTCGTGCTCGGCGAGGGCCCGGCCCGCCTCCGCGAGACCCGGCTCCCCGGCGGCCGCGGCCAGGTCGTCGAGAAACTCGCCGAGGGACGGGAGGTCCTCGCCCTCGAGCCGCTCCCGGAGACGGTCCGCGGGCCGGTCGCTCACCCCTTCCGTCCGCCGCCGCGCCGACGGCCCTTCTTCTCCGGGACCAGGACCTTCCAGAAGCAGAAGCCGGTCAGGCCGAGCACGCCCGCCCAGGTGAGGCCCATGAAGATCACCGCGCCGACCGTCATGCCGCACCTCCCGCCGCCTCGGCGGCCCGCCGGCGCCAGATCGCCCAGGTCATCAGGCCGAACGTGAAGAGGAACGCCAGCATCGTCACCCGGGTGATCCAGATCGCCGTCTTCCGGTAGCGGCCCTCGAAGGCGATCGTCACCTGGAGGGAGTGGGCCGGCTCCCCGGGGGGCGGTTCCCAGGAGAGGTGCTGGAGCTGGAGCCAGCGCTGCAGCTCGGCGGGCCGGACCCTCTCGAGGAGGGCCGGGTCACCGGCGAAGCCGGAGATCGCGACCGGGGCCGCCGGGTGGATCGTCACCTGGAGCCAGCCCCGGAGGTCGTGGCCGGCGTCGTCGATCACCTGCCGCAGGTGCTCCTCGACTCGCTGGAAGTCCGCGTATTCCGGGTCGCCTTCTCCCGGCGCGTGGTGGGAGAAGGAGCCGTGGATCTCCGCCCGGCCCTCGATGCCGAAATGGAGGCTCGGGCGGGGCACCAGGCTGTCGGAGAGGATCGCCCCCATGAACCACGTGACGAAGATCACGACCAGCAGCGGGGGCGTCACCCACTTCATGATCGGCTTGAAGAAGCCGGGGACCGTGATGTCGGCCCCCTTGTGCAGCTCCTTCCAGCCCCGGTCGATCCCCCAGATCCAGGCGAAGATCACGATCTCGAAGATCGCGAAGACGACGAGCCCGATCGTCCCCGACCAGAAATCCATCTCGTCGAGGGCGCCGTACTTGTAGAGGAACACCACCGGGAAGGCGCCGAGCAGCCAGAACGCGCCGACGATCCCGGCGGACGAGGCCCGGGAGAGCCGCGCCTCGTCCTGGAGGAACGACATCACCACCTGGCCGATCGCCACCGACGACGTGAAGGCGGCGAAGAACAGCAGCAGGAACCAGAGCGAGCCGAACAGGTGGACGCCGCCGATGCCGCGCAGGATCTCCGGCATCGAGACCATCCCGATCGCGTAGGTCCCGGCCGAGGCGATCTCGGGGACCCGCTCGACGCCGAAGTAGACCGCGGCGGCGGGGATCGCGATCATGCTGCCGAAGATCACCTCGACGAACTCGTTGACGGAGGCGGTGGTGAGGCCGGTGAGGGCGATGTCGTCGTGCTCCTTGAGGTACGAGCCGAACACCTCGAGGGATCCGAACCCGATCGACAGGGTGAAGAAGATCTGCCCGGCCGCCGCCAACCAGACGTCGAAGTCCAGGAGCGCCTTGAAGTCCGGGTTCCAGAGGAAGTTCAGCCCGTCGAGGACGGACGACTTGATCGTCCCGAGGGTCAGCACCCGCACGCCGAGCACGAGGCAGAAGAGCAGCAGCAGCGGGATCGCGATCTTCGCCAGCAGCTCGATGCCCCCGGAGATGCCCCGGTAGAGGATCCAGACGTTCAGCACCAGCGTGACCAGGAAGAACAGCAGGGCGACCCCGATCCCGGAGAAGTAGTTGTGAGTCGGCGCCATCCCGAGGAACTCGTCGAGGAAGACCGCCAGGTCGACGACGTGCTGCCCGTCTCCCACGTACGTCCCCTTGAGGGAGAACCAGGAGTACGCGAGGCACCACGCCTCGATGTAGGCGTAGTAGATGATGAACACCATCGGCAGGGCGACACCGATGACGCCCGCGTACTTCGCCCAGGGCTTTCCCCCGGTCATCCGGTCGAAGATGCCGGGGATCGTCCCGTGACCCCAGCGGCCGCCGAGCCGCCCGACGGTCCAGGCGACCCACATCATCGGCAGGCCGAACAGCAGCAGCGAGACGACGTACGGGATCATGAAGGCGCCGCCGCCGTGGGTCGCCGCCTGCCCCGGGAAGCGGAGCAGGTTGCCGATCCCGACGGCGTTTCCCGCGGCGGCGAAGATCAGCCCGATCCTGGTGCCCCAGCTCTCGCGGGGGGCGGGGGAATGGCTCATGACGTCTCCCTCCGGGCGCAGGACTCCCGGTCGTGGTGCGCGGAGGGGCAGGTTAGGGAGCCGGGGAACCGGCTGTCAACCGCGGCGACCCGGGAGGGGCCGTCGACGCCGTCAGCGAAGCAGGACGTCGAACCGGCCCATCGCGACCAGCATCTCCCGGACGGCGGCCTCCATCCCGAGAAGGGTGGCCCGGGCGACGATGCTGTGCCCGATGTTCAGCTCCTCCACCTCCGGGATGTCGGCGATCGGGCCGACGTTCTTCACCGTGAGCCCGTGGCCCGCGGCGACGACGAGGCCGAGCTCGCCGGCCCGGGCGGCGGCGGCGACCAGCGCGTCGTAGGCGCGGCGGGCCGCCCGCTCGGTGCGGGCGATCGCCCAGGCGTTGGTGTTCAGCTCGATCGTCCCGACCCCGAGCTCGGCTGCCGCCTCGACCTGGCCGAGGTCCGGGTCGAGGAAGATCGAGACGTCGATCCGCGCCCGCCGGAGCGCCCGGACGTGTTCCCGGAGCCGCTTCCGGTGCCGCCGGACGTCGAGGCCTCCCGTCGTGGTCAGCTCGCCGGGCTTCTCGGGGACGAGGGTGACCAGGTGGGGGCGGTACTTCCGGGCCGCTTCCAGCATCGGCTTCGTCGCGGCCATCTCGACGTTGAGCCGGCCCCGGACCGCTTCCCGGAGGCGACGAAGGTCCTCGTCCTGGATGTGCCGGCGATCCCCGCGCAGGTGGCAGGTGATCCCGTCGGCGCCGGCGAGCTCCGCCAGGACGGCGGCGGCGACCGGGTCCGGCTCGTCGGCGCGCCGGGCCTGCCGGACGGTGGCGACGTGATCGACGTTGACGGACAGCTTGACCATCGCGAACCCTCCCTCCCGCGGGCCGGCGCTCAGGCGCCGAGTTCCCGCTCGAAAACGGCGCAGATCTCGTCGACGAGCCGCTCGACCACGTCGGCGTCGACCGCCTCGATCATCACCCGTGCCTTCGGCTCCGTGCCCGAGTACCGCACGACCACCCGGCCGTCCTCCCCGAGTTCCTCCTCCGCCCGGTGGATCGCCTCCACGAGGGCGGGCACCGACTCGATCGGCGGCTTCTCCCGGACGCGGACGTTGCGCAGGAGCTGGGGGAAGCGGGGAATCTCCGCCAGGGCCTCGTCCAGGTCGCCGGCGCCCGACCGCCAGAGCCGCGCCAGCGTGAGGGCGGTGAGAATCCCGTCGCCGGTCGGGGCGTAGTCGAGGAAGATCACGTGCCCCGACTGCTCGCCCCCGAGGGCGTAGCCCCCCTCGCGCATGGCCTGGAGGACGTAGCGGTCGCCCACCGGGGCCCGGAGCATCCGGATGCCGCGGGAGGCGAGGGCCTTCTCGAGACCCAGGTTGCTCATCACCGTGGCGACCACCGTGTCGCCGGGGAGCCGGCCCGCCACGTGAAACGCCCGGCCCGCGTACCAGAGGACGAAGTCCCCGTCGAGGATGGCGCCGGAGGTGGAGGCGGCGATGCACCGGTCGGCGTCCCCGTCGAACGAGAACCCGAGGTCCGCCCCGTGTTCCCGCACCGCCCTCGCCATCACCTCCGGGTGGAGGGAGCCGACCCCGTCGTTGATGTTCCGCCCGTTCGGCTCGACCGCGAGGGGGATCACCTTCGCTCCCGCCGCCCGGAACGCCTCGGGGGCCAGCTCGAAGGCGGCCCCGTGGCCGGCGTCGAGGACGACCGTGGTGCCGTCGAGCCGCGTGCCCTCGAGGCACCTTCCCAGGAAGTCGAGGTAGCGGGCGTGGAGGGACGGGTCGGGCGCGAGGCGCGTCTCCTCGGGCGGCCCGGGCGGGAACGGCTCCGCGTCCAGCCTGGCCTCGATTCGCGCCTCGACCTCGTCGGGCAGCTTGCTGCCCCCGTGGTCGAACAGCTTGACCCCGTTGTCCTGCCACGGGTTGTGGGAGGCGGAGATCATCGCACCCCCGTCGAACTCCCCCTCGCGGACGAGGAGGGCGAGCCCGGGCGTGGGGAGCACGCCGGCGCTGGTCACCCGGCCGCCGGCCGCCCGGACCCCCTGGGCCAGGGTCGAGGCGATCCAGCGGCACGACTCGCGGGTGTCCTGGCCGATGCAGATCGACGGGGTCTCGATCCCCCGTTCCTCGCGCAGGGTCGAGACCAGGGCGCGGCCGAGGCGGTAGAGGGTGGCCGGGTCGAGGGGTTCCTCGCCGGCCACGCCGCGCATCCCGTCGGTGCCGAAGCGTCGTCGCATGGGTCGCTGTCTCCTCAGGGGTGGCGCTGGCGCCGGACCCGCACCCGGGGCGGATCGATGGCCAACACCTCGACCCGGGAACGGGAGAACGGGTCGAGTCCCTCGATCGGCAACCGCACCGGGAGGCGGCGCACCTTGCCGTCGGCGGGCAGGTCGTCGGTATCGACCACCGCCCGGAGCCCGTCGGCGATCCGGTCGGCGAGGTCGGGGGTGATCTTCAGCTTCACCGTCACCTGGCCCGGTTCCACGCTCCAGCCGGTGCTCGTCGGCGCCACCGGGACCTCGAACTCCATCTCCTGGCGAACCTGGTCGATCTCGACCCGGACGTCCACCGTCGGCGGTTCGATCACGACCCGTTCCGATCCGGGAGCGTCGGGAAGGACGAGATGGCGCCCCCGGAAGACCCGGGAGGCGTCCAGTCCCTCGATGGAAATCGGCTCGGTGCGAACCTCGTCGAGGGCCGCGACGAAGGACCGCGGTCCGGACACGCGGACCTTCGGTGGTGTCACCACGATCCGGACGACCTCGTAGTCCGGGGCGGGCTTGTCCACCAGTTGGGCCTTCACGGCCACGGAGCGGGTCAGCTTCTTCTCCAGTCGAACCCTGACGCCCGGGTCCAGCAGGCTGACCCGCAGCCCGCGAGGAATGTTCTGCACCTCTTCTGCCCGGATCTTCTGCTCCACCTCCGCCGGCGTTCCACCGTTTCCTGCCGGCGGCCGGGCGTGGACCCGGACGAACACCGCCCCGGCGTCCATGGACCGCATGGTCGTCGGGTCACCTTCCACGCGCAGGCGGATCTCGCTTGGCTGGAAACCGGTGACGATCCAGTCGGGCCCGGGAGGATCGACCTGCACCGGGGCCGTCAGCTGGCGGATTGCCGGCCCCTGGCCGACGGCCCAGGCCCAGAGCATGTACGCGAGGACCAGGGAGCCGATCTTGAGGCCCAGGTTGCGCCGCAGGAGGTCGCGGATCATGCCGCCTCCTCCCGGGGCCGGTCCCCGCGGCGCCAGAGCCGCTGCCAGAGGGAGAGGACCTCTCCCTTCTCGCCCAGGTAGTGCTCCTCGAGGAAGGCGACCAGCGAGCGGGTGTCCAGGTCGGTGTGGAGCCCGCCCTCCATCGCGACGGAGATGATCCCCCGCTCCTCGGAGACGACGATCGCGATCGCGTCGGACTCCTCGGAGATCCCGATCGCCGCCCGGTGGCGGGTCCCGTACTCGTGGGAGATCCCGGGCTGGGTCGAGAGGGGCAGGAAGCAGCTCGCCGCCTTGATCCGGCCGTCGCTGATGATCACCGCCCCGTCGTGGAGGGGCGTCTTCGGCGTGAAGATGTTCATCAGGAGGTCGTAGGAGACGATCGCGTCCATCTCGATGCCGGTCTCGATCAGGGTGCGCAGACCCTGGGTCCGCTCGAGCACGATCAGGGCCCCGATCCGCTTGGACGCGAGGGCGGAAGCGGCGAGGGCGACCTCCTTGATCACCCGCTGCCCGGTCTCCTCCTGGGTGCGGAAGCGGGCGAACGGGTTGCGGCCGAACCGGGCGAGGGCCTGCCGGATCGGGCCCTGGAAGATGACGATCACCGCGAACCCGCCGTAGTAGAGGAGCTGGCCCAGCACCCAGTGCACCGCCTTGAGGGGCAGGGGACCGGTGGGGAGGGTCGCGAACCAGAGCCCGACGACGACGAGGAGCCCCCAGGCCATCTGCACGGCCCGGGTCTTCCGCAGCAGCTGGAGCAGCTGGTAGATCGCGAGCCAGAGGATGGCGATATCGAGGAGCGAGAGCGGGTTCCAGAGCTGCTCCAGGCGCAGCAGGTCGACGAGGGGCCCGATCACGGCCGCGCCCCCCCGTCCGCCCGGGGGGCGAGGACGTCCGCGATCGCGATCGCCTGGCGGGTGGCGGCCACGTCGTGCACCCGGAGGATGGCGGCCCCGCGGAAGGCCGCGGCGACGCCCGCCGCGAGGCTGGCGGGTACCCGCTCCGCGGGCACGGAGACCCCCGTCCGGGCCCCGAGGAACCGCTTTCTCGATACGCCGAGCACCAGGGGCGCTCCCAGGACCGTGAGGCCCTGCAGCAGTCGAAGGATCTCCTCGTTTCCGGCGAACGACTTTCCGAACCCGATGCCGGGATCGAGGAGGATTCTATCACCGGCGATCCCGGCGGCGAGGGCGCGATCGCGGCGCTCGGCGAGGTGGCCGGCGATCTCCCCGAGCAGGTCTTCGTAGCTCGTGTCGTCCTGCATCCGGTCGGGGGTTCCCCGCATGTGCATCAGGATCACCGGGCAGCCGGCCCGGGCGACGACCCCCGCCATTCCCGGGTCGCCGAGGGCGGAGACGTCGTTGACCAGGTCGGCCCCGGCCTCGAGCGCGGCCGCCGCGACCGCGGCCCGCCGGGTGTCCACCGAGATCCGCGCCCGGGGAAACTCCCGCCGGATCGCCCGGATCACCGGGACGACCCGCCGCGTCTCCTCCTCGGGATCGACCGGGGCCGCGCCCGGCCGGGTCGACTCCCCGCCGACATCGAGGATCTCCGCCCCCTCCTCGAGCATCTCGGCCGCCCGTGCGATCGCCCGGGCGGGGTCATTCCACAGGCCCCCGTCGGAGAAGGAGTCCGGGGTGACGTTCAGGATCCCCATGATCCGGGTGCGTCCCCGGAAGTCCCAGGACTCCCCGTCGGAGAAGCGGATCGCCGGGCTCGGCGCGTCGAGCCGCTCGAGGAGATCCACCAGGCCGGGGGGAACCGCTTCCCGCAGGACCCGGGCCGGTCCGGCCAGCACGGTTCCCCCGGGGCCGTCGAGCCGGGCGATGCCGGGAGACGTGGCGCGCGGGAGGTCGGTGCCCGGCGGAACGCGCAGGAGCCGGCACGGGAGCGGCAGCTCGCCGACCCGCTCCGCCAGCCCCGCTGGCGCGAGGAAGAGCGCCGCCTCGCCGGGGGCGGCCGCGTCCAGGGCGAGGGGGTGACGGACCGCCATCGGGGATCAGCTCGGCTGGGGGGCCGGATCGCCGGGAAGGGCGCCGGGTTCGTCGTCCTCGCGGGCGGCCTCCGGGGTGTCGCCGGCCGTCGCGGCCTCCGCCCCGAGGCCGCCCCCGGGTGTTTCCTCGATGTCCGGCAGGGTTCCGCCCTCGACCAGGATCCGGATCTGCTCGGCGTCGAGCACCTCGCGCTCCAGGAGGGCCTCGGCGAGCCGGACCAGCGCGTCCCGGTTCTCCGCGAGGAGGGACCGGGCCCGCTCCCAGGCGTCGGTGACGATCTTCCGGACCTCCCGGTCGATCTCGATGGCGGTCGCCTCGGAGTAGTCCCGGTGCCGGGCGATCTCCCGGCCGAGGAAGATCTGCTCGTCCCGCTTCCCGAAGGTCAGCGGACCGATCTTCTCCGACATCCCCCACTCGCAGACCATCTTCCGGGCCAGCTCGGTCGCCCGCTCGATGTCGTTGCCGGCGCCGGTGGTCTGGTGGCCCATGAACATCTCCTCGGCGGCCCGCCCGCCCATCATCACGGAGAGGGTCGCGAGGAGGTACTCCTTCGTGTAGGTGTGCTTGTCGTCCTCGGGGAGCTGCTGGGTGACGCCGAGCGCCATCCCTCGGGGGATGATCGTCACCTTGTGCAGCGGGTCCGCGTGGGGCTCGAGGAAGGCGACGAGGGCGTGGCCGGCCTCGTGGTAGGCGGTGTTCCGCTTCTCCTCCTCGGAGATGATCAGGCTGCGGCGCTCGACCCCCATGATCACCTTGTCCTTGGCGATCTCGAAGTCCTCCGCCTCGACCTTCTTCTTCCCCTTGCGGGCGGCGAGGAGGGCGGCCTCGTTGACCAGGTTGGCGAGGTCGGCCCCGGAGAAGCCGGGGGTGCCGCGGGCGATCACCGACAGGTCCACGTCGTCGCCGAGGACGATCCGCTTCGCGTGCACGCGGAGGATCTCCTCCCGGCCCCGCACGTCGGGCCGCCCGACGACGACCCGCCGGTCGAACCTGCCGGGTCGGAGCAGGGCCGGGTCGAGGACGTCCGGGCGGTTCGTCGCCGCGATCAGGATGACGCCGTCGTTCGACTCGAAGCCGTCCATCTCGACGAGGAGCTGGTTCAGGGTCTGCTCCCGCTCGTCGTGCCCGCCGCCGAGGCCGGCGCCCCGGTGGCGGCCGACGGCGTCGATCTCGTCGATGAAGATGATGCAGGGGGCGTTCTTCTTTCCCTGCTCGAACAGGTCGCGCACCCGGGAGGCGCCGACGCCGACGAACATCTCGACGAAGTCCGAGCCGGAGATCGAGAAGAACGGCACGTTCGCCTCGCCGGCGATCGCCCGGGCGAGGAGGGTCTTCCCGGTGCCGGGGGGACCCATCAGCAGGACGCCCTTCGGGATCTTCCCCCCGAGACGCTGGAACCGCTGCGGGTCCTTGAGGAACTCGATGATCTCCTGGAGTTCCTCCTTGGCTTCCTCGCAGCCGGCCACGTCGGCGAAGGTGACCTTCTTGCTCGACGGGGTCAGGAGCTTGGCCCGGGACTTCCCGAAGGAGAGGGCCTTGTTCCCGCCGGACTGCATCTGGCGCATGAAGAAGATCCACACGCCGATGAAGAGCAGCATCGGGGCCCAGGAGAGGAGGCTGACGAGGAAGGTCCCGTCCCGCGGCCGTTCCGCCTCGACCGTTACTCCCTTCTCCCGGAGTTCGGCGAGGAGCTTCTCGTCCTTGACCGTGTAGGTCGAGAACGCCGTGCCGTCCTTGAGCTTCCCCTCGATCTGGTAGCCGAACTCGTCGCCGGTGATCCTGACCTCGGTCACCTGGCCGTCGTCGAGCCGGTCGTAGAACTCGGTCTGGCTGATCACCGTCCTGGCCTGGGGCCCCTGGGAGAAGAACCGGATGACCACGACGAGGGCCACCAGGATCACGACCCAGACCAGGATCGTCTTGACGTGCTGGTTCACGAAAACCTCCGGGCGACCGCGGGACCGGCGGCGGCCGTCTCCACCTTATTACAGTAACTTCGAACCGTCTTTCGCGCCCGTCCAAGGCGTTCCGGGGGCGGTCAGGACGCCTCCTCGACGTACCCGATATAGGGCAGGTTCCGGTAGGTCTCGTCGTCGTCGAGGCCGTAACCGACCACCCACTTGTCCGGGATCTCGAAGCCGACGTAGTCGACGTCCACGTTGACCGTTCGGCGGGGCTTCTTGTCGAGAAGGATCGCCGTCCGCAACCGGGCGGGCCGGCGGGCCCGGAGGCGGGAGAGCAGGTGGGAGAGGGTGACGCCCGTGTCGAGGATGTCCTCGATCAGCAGGAGGTCGCTTCCCTCGATCCGGAAGGGATGCGTGAACGCGAAGTCCGCTGCCCCCGGCCGGCTCGGCACCTTGTGGGTCTCGAGGAAACCGATCCGGACCCGCCGGGGGATCCGGCGCAGCAGGTCGGCCGCGAAAACGAACGCTCCCTTGAGCACGACCAGGGCGGCGATCTCCGCGTCCTCCGGGGTGTCCCGGGTGATCTCCTCCGCCATCTCGCGGACGCGGCGGGCGAGGGCGTCCTCGGGGATCAGGATCTCGGGGGCCAGGGTCCTCATCTCGCTCTCTCCAGGAGGATGCGCCCGGCCTCCCGGCGGGCGGTCCAGCCGCCGGGGAGGTCGAGGCGAGTGCCCGGACCCTCCGCCCGGGCGAGCCGCAGCAGCGCCTCGAGGTGGGTTGCGGCCGGCCGGATCGAACCGGCCGGGTCTCCCTCGAGGCACCTGCGGAGGATGCGCCGGGCGAGGGCGGGAGGCAAGGCCCCGAGGGCCCTCCGGTCGAGGACGGAGATCCCCTCCTCCCGCACGAGGAGGATCTCCCGCTCCCGCTCCGCCGCCAGCGCCTCGAGGAGGTCCTCGTCGTCCGCGGCGAACCGGGCCGCCCGGGCGAGGGCCGGGACGGAACCGGGGCCGAGGGTGCGCTCGAGGACGGGGAGGAGCTCTTCCCGGACCCGGTTCCGGCGGATGGCCGGGTCGGCATTGGTCTCGTCCTCCCGGTGGGGAAGGCCCGCCTGCGCGAGGAGGCCCCGGAGCGCCGCCCGTCGCACGCCGAGGAGGGGTCGCCACAGCGGGGGCGCGTAGCGGCGCATCCCGGCGAGCCCCCGGGTGCCCGTCCCCCGTCCCAACCGGTCGAGGAGGGTCTCGGCCTGGTCGTCCATCGTGTGACCGAGGGCGACGAACCGGGCGCCGGTCTCCCGGGCGATCTCGAGGAGGAAGCCGAGCCGGACCCGGCGGGCCGCCTCCTCGGGGGATTCGCCCCGGAGGGGTCGGGCGTCCCGACGGTCCGCCCGGCAGGGAAGCCCGAGTTCCCGGGCCAGGTCCTCGACGAAGGACCGGTCCGCCGCTCCCGCCGCGCCGCGGAGCCCGTGGTCCAGGGTGGCGACGGTCAGCCCCCAGCCCCGGCCGGGCGCGAGGGCGGCGAGCAGGTGCAGGAGGGCGACCGAGTCCGCTCCCCCGGAGACCGCGACGACGACCGGGTCGCCCCGGGCGGGGGCCGGCGGGTGGCAGACCTCCTCGAGGAGGGCGGGGGGGACGTCCGGGAGGGAGATCGGCATGGGGAAGATGGTAGCGGTGCCCGGATTCGAACCGGGGACTCCGCGGTTATGAGCCGCGTGCTCTACCGCTGAGCTACACCGCCACCCGTTGCCGCGGCCGGCGCGGTCCGCCCGCGCCGACGGGCCCCGATGCTACGGACGCCCTCCCGGGGCGTCAAGTTGCGGGCTCCGGGTCCTTCCCGGCTCCCGCGAGAGGGGGGATACTGGGAACATGGATGCCGGGAGGACGGTGGTGATCACCGGCGCGACCGGGCTGGTCGGCCGGCACGTGGCCGCCCGCTTCCGGGAGGCCGGCTGGCGGGTCCGGGTCCTCACCCGGGACCCGGACCGGGCCCGCCGGATCCTCCCCGGGATCGACGCGGCGGAGCCCTGGGACCCGTTGCGGGGGCGGCTCGAGCCCGCGGCCCTCGCCGGGGCCGACGCGGTGGTCCACCTGGCGGGGGCGCCGGTGGCCCGCCGCTGGACCCGGCGGGTGCGCGAGGAGATCCGGGCGAGCCGCGTGGACGGGACCCGGCTCCTGGCGACGCGGCTGATCGACGCGGCCCCGCGGCCGGGGGCCCTGGTCTCCGCCTCGGCGATCGGCTGGTACGGGGACCGGGGAGAGGCGGAGCTGACCGAGGACGTGGCCCCCGGGGAGGGGTTCCTCGCGGAGGTCTGCCGGGACTGGGAGACGGCGGCCGGGATCGCCGCGGCGGCGGGGGTGCGGACGGTGGTTCTCCGGATCGGGATCGTCCTCGCCCGGGACGGCGGGGCGCTGCCGCGGATGCTCCCCGCGGCCCGGCTCGGCCTCGGCGGACCCCTGGGATCCGGTCGGCAGTTCTGGTCGTGGGTCCACGTCGACGACGTGGCCCGGCTCGCCCTCTGGGCGGCGGAGACCCCGGGGATCGAGGGGCCGGTGAACGCGACGGCCCCCGAGCCGGTCCGCCAGGCCGCCTTCGCCCGGGAACTCGGGCGGACGCTCGGGCGGCCCGCCTTCCTGCGCACGCCGGGGTTCGTGCTGCGGCTCGTCCTGGGTGGGTTCGCCCGGGAGCTGCTGGCGAGCGCCCGGGTCGTGCCGGCCCGGGCGACCCGGGAGGGGTTCCGCTTCGAGCACCCGGGCCTCGGAGAAGCCCTTCGGGACCTGCTTGTGCGGCGATGATCGTCTCCGCCAGCCGCCGGACCGACGTCCCGGCGTTCTACCTGGAGTGGTTCCTCCGTCGGCTCGCGGAGGGACGGGTCCGGGTGGCGAACCCGTTCCGCCCGAGCCAGCAACGGGTGGTCTCCCTCGCCCCGGACGACGTGGACGCGATCGTCTTCTGGACGCGGGATCCGGCCGCCCTCGTCCGCGCGACGGACCGGTTGGAGGAGCTGGGGCACCGGCGCACCGTGGCCCTGGTCACGATCACCGGCCTCGCGGGCACCGGGCGGGGCCGGGTGCTCGAGCCCCACGTCGTCCCGACGGACCGGGCGGTGGAGGGGTTCCTGCGGTTGGCGGAGCGGTGGGGCGATGCCCGGCGGGTCGCCTGGCGGTACGACCCGGTGATCCTCGGGCCGCGGGACACGCCGGAAGAACACCTGGAACGGTTCGCCGGCCTCGCGGGGCGGCTCGCCGGCGCCACCGACCGGGCGGTCGTCTCGTTCCTCGACCTGTACCGGAAGACGGAACGAAGGCTGGCCTTGGTCGGGTACCCGGTCGAGATGCCGGAACCCGGCGCGCCCGTGCTGCGGGAGCTGGTCGCCGGGCTCGCGGCGATCGCCCGGGAGCACGGGATGTCCCTCGAGCTCTGCGCCGAGCCCCCGGTCTACGAGGGGACCGGGGCGCGCCGGGGGCGGTGCATCGACCCGGATCGGCTCGCGGCCCTCTGGCCCGACCGGCCGTTTCCGCGAAAGAAGGACCCGGGCCAGCGCCCCGACTGCGGCTGCTGCCCCGCGGTGGACGTCGGGATGCCGGACACCTGCATCGGCGGGTGCGCCTACTGCTACGCGGTCCGCTCCCACGAACTCGCCCGCAGGAACCGCGCCCGCCACGACCCCGCCGCCGAGTCGATGCTCCCCCTCCCGCCCCGTGACGTCCCGTAGGGGCGCAGCGTGCTGCGCCCGTGTGCCGCGAAGCGGCACCCATGGCCGGGCCTCCGACCCGGCACGGGTCCAGCACGCTGGACCCCTACGCGTTGTGCGTCCCGTCGGTTCCCGTAGGGGCACAGCGGGCTGCGCCCGGCGCGGCGCGGAGCGCCGCCTACCCTGCCGCGCCGAGGGATTGGAACCCGGGGGAGCGGGGTAAACGTCCTTTCTGCAAGGGGGGTGTTCGATAACCCTGGATCCCGCAACTCGAGAGCGGGGTAACTCGATCTCCTGCAATTCGCTCTTGCCTCGAACCCCGCGAAAATTGCAAATCCCCGGGTTATCGAACACCCCCCTTGCAGGATTCGCCGTTATCCCGCTCGTTCCCGGACCCCCGTCCCCCCCTCCTTGCGGGATTCGCCGTTACCCCGCTCTATCCCGGGCGCGCACCACCGCCTGCTCGCGGGATTCGTGGTCGTCCCGCTCCCCTGTCGGCCGCGCTTGCCCGGACCCGCGCGGGGGACGACCTTCGGCCCCGGAGGTTCCCGATGCAGACGACCCGGATCGACCGGCGCCTGGTCTGCCGCACCTGCGGCGCCACGTCCGACGACACGCGGCTCTACATCTGCCCGTTCTGCCACCAGCGGGTCTGCCTCGACCACGCGTACCGCATGGGGGGCAAGCTCTTCTGCTGCCGCGGCTGCGCCGAGGAGTTCTTCTACTCGGAGGAGCACTGGGAGGACGACTGATCTCCCCTCGTTGACGCGGCTTCCTTCCCCTGCTACCAAGGCCCCGTTCGCCCCCGAGGAGGCCCGGATGCGCGGATCACGGCGGAAGAGCATCCTGGCGGCGACCGCCGCCGCCCTCGCCCTCGCGGCGTGCCTCGCCGTCTCCGGGCCGGCCGAAGGCGCCGGCTTCCGCAAGGGGCCGTACCTGCTCTACCCGGGAGACCCCTCCCGGATGACGATCCTCTGGCAGACCGACGGGACGCCGGGCCACGCGGCTCTCGCGTGGGGCCCGACCTCCGCGTGCCGCCGCACCATGGAAGAACTCGCCGAGGAAGGAGCCGGCCCGGACGGGCACCTCTTCCGGGCGACCCTCACCGGCCTCGAGCCCGGCAGGCTCTACCACTACCGGGTGACCGTCGACGGGGCGACGCGGACGGGGTCCTTCCGGGCGGCGCCTCCCGGCGCCCGCGGCGCCGTCACGTTCTACGGTCTCGGGGACACCCGCAGCCGGCCCGACGTGATGAACGCGGTCCTGGCGAGGCTCCTCGCCGACGTCGACGAGGATCCGGTCCACCGGCAGACCTTCTGCCTGCACGCCGGCGACTGGGTGACCCGTCCCGACGAGGCGTCGTGGGACCGGGAGTTCTTCGCGCCGGGCTTCGCTGCGAGCCGCTCGTTCCTCTCCCGCCTCGCGGTGATGGGCTGCCGCGGCAACCACGAGGGAGACGGGACGCTGCTGCGGAAGTACTGGCCGTACCCGTACCGGGACCCGGCCGCCTGCTTCTACTCCTTCGACTACGGCCCGGTGCACGTCACGGTCCTCGACGACCAGGCGGACCTTTCCGCCGACAGCCGGCAGGTCGCCTGGCTCGAGGAGGACCTGGCCGGCTCCGACCGCCCGTGGAAGATCGTCCTCCACCACGTGCCGGCCTGGAGCGCCGGGGGGCACCAGCCGAACGAAACGGTGCGGAAGGAGCTGGCGCCCATCTTCCGGCGCCACGGCGTCACCCTGGTCGTCGCCGGGCACAACCACTGCTACGCCCGCTGCGAGGTGGACGGGATCACCTGGCTGACCCTGGGTGGCGGAGGCGCGCCCCTCTCGGTGCCGGACACGTCCGCTCCCGGCGTCGTGAAGGCGGCCCTCACGTACCACTTCGCCCGCTTCGAGGCGGACGACAGGACGATGACCGTGACGGTGTTCCGGCCCGATGGTTCGGTCGTCGAGCGGTTCGAGCTGGTGCGCGTGGTCGCCGCGCCGGTCGACCAGCGCGTGGCGGAGCCGGTTGCCGGTGCCCGGGGGCGGTGATGCCGAAGACGAACCAGGTGCTTGG
>Ga0256842_1002004_pt1 | contig 15297 bp, 19 predicted proteins | sample 4559240metaG_FD_185973 | JGI IMG/M metagenome (GOLD analysis project Ga0256842, IMG submission 185973) | Hydrothermal vent microbial communities from Guaymas Basin, Mexico - 4559-240 | ecosystem: Environmental > Aquatic > Marine > Hydrothermal vents | place: Mexico: Guaymas Basin | collected...
ATTTATGCCCCATGTTGCCAAAAGAAAAATGGGGATTGTAAGTCGTGGTGGTAGCTTGATGGCCGCGTGGATGATGCACTATCACAAAGAGAACCCATTTTATGATGCTTATGATGCTATATTAGATATTTGTCGTAAATATGATGTGGCACTTTCATTAGGTGATAGCTTAAGACCTGGTTGTTTATTTGATGCTTCTGATGATGCACAACTAAGTGAACTTAAGATTTTGGGAGAACTAACTCTTAAAGCTTGGGAAAAAGATGTTCAGGTGATGATAGAGGGACCGGGGCATGTACCACTTAATCAAGTAGAGCGAAATATGAAGCTTGAGAGAGAGTATTGTCATGAAGCACCATTTTATATATTAGGGCCACTTGTTACAGATATTGCTGCTGGATATGACCATATTAGTAGTGCGATTGGTGCTGCTGTGGGTGGTTGGCATGGTGCTAGTATGCTATGTTATGTTACACCAAAAGAGCATTTAGGACTACCTAATGCTGATGATGTACGAGAGGGAATTATAGCTTATAAAATCGCGGCTCACGCTGCTGATATAGCAAGAGGGCGTCCTGATGCTCAAAAGGTAGATGATGAGATGAGCGATGCTAGATATGGCTTTGATTGGAATAGACAATTTGAGCTATGTCTTGACCCTGAAAGAGCCAAAGAGTATCATGATGAGACTTTGCCACAAGATGTATTTAAAGAGGCAGAGTTTTGTAGTATGTGTGGGCCAAAGTTTTGTAGCTATAAGATTACTCAAAGTATCGTAGAGAAACATGGCGAAGATATGAAGAGTATAAACGATTAAATGGTATGATTGAAATATCTATTTTTATTAAAAAAGGAAAAATATGCATAGTTTGAGAATAAATGTGAATAATGAAGCCTATAATCATCTAATATATATATTAAATGAGATGTCTAATGTTGAAATTACAGAGGATAAAATTATAAAAATGGATAAAAAAAATAGATTTTTAAAAAGAGTTAAAAAATCTGATAATGATATAAGAAATGGTCATATTAGTGATTTTAACTTTAATGAGTTTAAAAAAGAGTTAGATGAGTTATAAACTAAAGCAGACAGATAGTTTCAAAAAAACTGCCAAAAAGTTTTTTAGAAAACATAGAAATTTAATTAATAAATTTGAGACTGTTACTTCTCAATTAAATATTAATCCCTTTGATAGTAGTTTAAAAACTCATAAACTCAAAGGAAATTTAAATGGGAAATATGCTTGTAGTTTAACTTATGAGTATAGAATAATTTTAACAATAGAAATTATAGATAAAGAGATTTATCTTATTGATATTGGAACACATGATGAAGTTTATTAAAAATTAAATTTAAAAAAAGGAAAAAAATGACAAAAGAACAAGTATTAGACGCATTAAAAAATGTAACTTACCCTGGTTTTTCAAAAGATATTGTAACTTTTGATTTTGTAAAAGATGTAGAACTTGATGGAGATAGAGTATATTTATCTCTTGATATTACTTCAAGTGCCAAAGAAGTTAAAGAACAATTAGTAAGTGAAATTGATGTAGAACTTAGAAAAATTGGTGCTTCAGAGGTTATTACAAAAGTAAAGCAACCACAAGCCCCAAGACAATTAAGTAACTCTGTAAGTGGTAAAAATATCGCTCCACAGGTGAAAAACTTTGTAATGGTAAGTAGTGGTAAAGGTGGGGTTGGAAAATCAACTACATCTGTAAATCTTGCAATTGCTATGGCGATGCAGGGTAAAAAAGTAGGTCTTCTTGATGCTGACATCTATGGACCAAATATCCCTCGGATGATGGGTGTACATAATGAAAAACCTGAAATTAATGGGAATAAAGTACTACCTATCAAAGCTTATGGTGTAGAGATGATGAGTATGGGTTCACTTATGGAAGAGGGACAATCTCTAATCTGGAGAGGTTCTATGATTATGAAAGCTATTGAGCAATTTCTAAGAGATATTTTATGGTCAGAATTAGATGTATTAGTTATAGATATGCCTCCAGGAACTGGTGATGCTCAACTTACACTTGCTCAATCAGTACCAGTAACAGCAGGTATTGTAGTAACTACTCCTCAACAAGTAAGTCTTGATGATAGTAAAAGAAGTCTTGATATGTTTGAAAAACTTCATATTCCAATTGCAGGTGTAGTAGAGAATATGAGTGGATTTATATGTCCAGAGTGTGATACTGAATCTGATATATTTGGAATGGGTACAAGTAGTGAAATGGCAGAGAAATTTAATACAGAGATATTAGCACAAGTTCCAATTGAACCTGCTATTAGAATAGGTGGAGACACAGGTAAGCCAATTGTATATAACTCTCCTGATAGCACAACTGCTAAAAGATACCAAGAGTCAGCTAGTAAATTATTAGCTATTCTTGAACAAATAAATGAAGATGGTGGAGTAAGTAATGAAGCAATTCAACCAACAACTCCAGCTGGTGTAAGTGCTTGTAGTACAGGTTCTTGCTAACATATATTATAAAATCAAAAATACCAAAGCTTAGGCTTTGGTATAAATAAATATCTTACCTATAATAAATTATGTTATAATACTAATATGAAATAGCGAGTAACTAATAAATGAAAATAGATATTAGTGATGCTATTGTATTAATCATCTCATATTTTATACGCAAAATCAAACAACAAGTACATACAATATTACCAATGATTGCAATGATGATAACTTTTCAATTTTTTATTGTAAAATATCCTATTAATGAATCAATATCTACTATATTTTATCTACTTCTTTTAATTCCTGCAACTATGTTTATGCTAGAGGGTATTAAATTAGCACTTGTGCCACTTGTTGAGAGTGTAGCATTAAGATTAGTTCAAAACAATCATCTATTTTTATTTATAAGTTCACTATTTTTATCTCTTATTGTTGGTATGGCTATGGTGTATGGTATGATACGATTTTTATTAGATATTAAATTTAAAGATGGTATATATTCATATAGTAGCAGTTGGTGTAGGTATCGGCTCATCTTTGGGTGCATTAAATGTAATATATCATTTATTACCAAGACTAGATACTAAAATTGGTGCGATTGCTATGGATTATGCCTCTGTTGGAGTAGGACCTATTACAATTATTATGGTAGCATCTCTTTTAAGAAATTTTCATATAGAATTAGACCAATATTCAAGTTTTTTAGGTATATTAGCACTATGTTGGCTATATAGTTATATTTCCATATTAATTTTTAGTTATATTAAAGGTAGGTAATGAGTAAAAAAGTATATTTAACAAATTATATGATTATTAGATGTATTGTTGAGAGAGGTAAGGCTCAAAAGGTATTTGAATCTACACAAAATGTAGGAGCAATATCGGCAACAATATATTATGCAAGAGGCACAGGAATTAGAGAGCAGATGGGACTATTAGGAATTACCGTTGAAGCAGAAAAAGAGGTAATAGAAGTAGTAGTCCCCAAAGATATAGCAGAACATATCTTTGATGTAATGGTAGATGTAGGAGAGTTACATTTACCAGGAAAAGGATTTATATATATGAGTGAATCTATTAAGGCACTTACTTATATACCATCAAGAGAGGAATAATAAAAATATTAGATATAATATATAAATTTTTTATTAGGGGTTTATATGTCTAGTTATGCTCAAATTCTTGTGATAATAGGTGATAATTATAGTCTGATGATTTTTATATTTATAATGTCTATATTAGTCTTGGCTTTTTTAGGTGGTGTAATTTATCTTATTAGTAATAGTTACCTCCAAAGTAAAATAAATAAATATATTAATGAAAAACTTGGTGATGAGTGGAAAAAAAATATTCAAAAAGATATAAAAAATGCTATGTGGAAATTAAAACTCAACTATCTAATAAGAAGAAATATAGATAAAAAGGATAATGATTATGATGAGAGGTTTAAGCCATCTATATTTTTAGAGCTTTATAGAGATAGGGACAAATAATGAATATAGATAAATTAAATCAAATAGAGATAGATTTTGAGATAAAACCAAATCAAAAGAAATATCTATTTTTATATAAAAAAGATAAGATTGATTATATATACAATACCTCAGCCCTAGAGGGAAATGCTATGACATACCCAGAGGTTGAAACTCTATTAGAGGGTATTACAGTAGGTGGGCATAAGCTTAGTGATGAACAGATGATACTCAATCAAAATAGAAGTGTTAATCTTTTGATAGAGATGATAAAAGAGGATAGATTTGATATAGAGAAAACTACTCTTTGTGCTTTACACAAAAAAGTGGCTTTTGAAGAGGCTCTTATATGGGGAGAGTTTCGTGATGGTAATGTAAATATTGGTGGTACAGAATATAAACCTCCGATTTATCAAGAGTTAGATAAAATATTTATAGATGGTATATCTAAAATCCAAAAGATTAAACACCCTATTATAAAGGCTATTATATATTTTCTATTTGGTGCAAAGAGTCAATTTTTTTATGATGGAAATAAGAGAGTAAGTAGATTAATGATGAATGGGATTTTATTGAATTATGGTTATCCTATATTTAATATAAAAGTCAAAGATAAATTAGAGTTCAATACTCAAATGATAAAATTTTATGATAGTGATAATATAGAACCAATCTTAAAGTATTTAGTAGATTATTACATAAAACAAAATAGATTTTTGGTAGAGTAATGAGATATATGAAGATAAAAATATATTTCGTAAATATAGATTTAATTTTGACCTATCTCAAAAGATATATAAGTTTAATTTCTATCTATTTGAGACTGCTTGTGAAGAGTTACCCTATGTAATAAGTGTATTTTATAAGCTTTTTAATAATATTGGTTAATGGTACAATTAAGCCATTATTTTGCAAGGATATACTATATTAGTACCATTTATGCTATAATTATAAAAACTTAGGATTAATTATGATAGAGATTGATGAGAATTTAGATGAAGTAATGAGTGAAGAGTTTGCAAAAGGGTGTATGGTTATTTTACAATTTACATCTGAAATTTGTGATGCTTGTGTAGCGTTGGATATGGAGTTGGAAGAGATTGATGAGAAGTATGAAGATATAACTGTTTTATCTATTGATTGTAATGAAAATGATGATATTGTAGAGAGTTATGATATATTTGAGACACCAACTATGATAATATTTAATAGTAAAAAAGAGATGATATATAATGGTGTGGGTGTAGTACTTTATCAAGATATTGAGAAGATAATAGGTAGATAATAATGAAATTTATAAAAGTAGTAATATTATTATATCTGCCGTTGAATATATTATATGGTGATATTTTTGATAATATACTCTCTCCTAATAATGAGAAAATCATAGAGTATCAAAAAAAGCAAAATAGCCTTAATAGTGATAAGCTCAAAAAGAGTTGGATAAATCCTGTTACACTTAGCTACTCCAAGACATATTCAGAACAATTTAAGAGTGGTAGAGTAGATACTGGTAGTTTTAGTATTGGGATTAATCAACCGATATTCAAATCAGGTGGGATATATTTTGCTATGAAATATGCTGATGTTATTGAGGGATTAGGTAGTACTAATATTGATATAGCTAAAAAGAATATGATAGTAAATGCACTATCAACTCTATATAATATATCCAAAATCAAGCTACAAAAAGCTAAATTATCACTACTTATCAAAAACGATAATATAGATATAAGGCAAAAAAAAGATAAGTATAATAATGGATTACTTGATAGTAGCTTTTTAGACCAAGCCATTATCAAAAAAAATAGTGATGAGATAGCCCTATTAGAACTAGATTTAGCAATAGTAAAACTACAAAACCAATTTAGTCTAATTAGCAATAAAAACCCAAATAAAATCAAACTACCTAAACTAAAGCTTATCAAATCATCAAGATACAAAGGCAAGAATTTAGAACTTGTCAAAAAAAGATTTGAAGCCAAAGAGAAGAAATATAGCTCTAAAATGACATGGACACAATATCTACCAACTATATCTCTTCAAGCTAGATACACCGATAGCGACCCATCTCCACTATTTAATAGCCCTAATATCAAAGAGGCATATTATACCTATGGATTTACTATATCTATGCCTTTGAGTATCAATAGCCTAAGAGATATAGAGTCATCAAAAGTAGCCTATATGGAGGCTCAAACACGATTGATAGAAAAAAGAATAGAGATAGATAATGAGTATAAACTAGCTCTTAAAAACCTTGAAATATTAAACAAAAAAATAGCATTGAGCAAAAAAGATGAGAGATTATATAGAAAACTATATCGCTCTACTAGAAACTTAGAAAAAGCAGGAGAGAAGACAAAGTTTGATACACAACTTATGCTAAACTCTCTTAATATCAAAAAGTATGATAGAAAAATTTATAAATTAGATATAGAGTTGCAACTGCTTTCTCTTTATGCTAAAGTTATATGATTTTAAATATTATTATAATCAAATCTCGTGGATTAGTAAATGATTTTGTTATTGATGGGTTTTATCTATATGTTGCTAATAGTGATGGTTCTGTTGAGATTTTTGATATTAGAGAGCAAAAAAAGGTTTCTGAGATTTTTATAAAACCATACAAAAATGTAAGAGGAGAAGAAGCCATATTATATCAAAAGTAAATTTTTAATCTATTGTGTGGGGCTTAGTGATGATGCTAAAATTGGGATTTACTCTAGCAATGAAAATAATGATTTACAACTTTTTGATGTATCTAGTGGTAAAAAGTTAGATGTATTAAAAAGTCAAGACTGCCATCTACAATTAAATTTTTTAATGATAAAGGTGTTTTTTCTGCTGCGTATGGGTATAATATATTATTGGAGTTTATAATGGTGGGTTTAAATCCACCATTATAAGTTAATTACTCTGCTGAAGAGTTTGTCTCTGTTGTAGGTGTAACTGTATTTGTTACTACTTCTACTACCTTTGATGCTTCATCTTTTAGAGTATTAATTTGAGCCTCTAGGCTATCTTTTGTCTCTTTAGCTTTAGTTTTTAGAGTATCTATTTGAATCTCCAAAGTTTTTTTGCTATCTTCTGCTTCTTTATTGAGAGTCTCAATTTGAGTTTTTAGTTTCTCATTCTCCTCTTTTAGAGTAGTAGCATCTTTAACTGATTTTTCAAGTTTAGCTATTTTCTCTTCTACTCCCTTATTATCTTCTATAGTCTCTTTGAGTTCAGTTATCTCATCTTTAAACTCTGATATAGGTGCTATATTGCTACCATACTCATATACTAATTCTCCACCCTCTTTACCTTGGTATAGTGAGCTTCCTGTATATCCTAATAAAACAAGAATAAATAGTAATCTTACAAATCCTGCATTAATAATCATAGAGATTAATTTAAAGAATAGTACCACTGCACTACCATAAACTAAATATGTACCTATTAATTTATGCTCTTTTAAAACCTCTTTTCCATCACTAGATAATAGACTATAAGCATTTTTACCATCTACACCACCTGTAAGATATGCTCCAAATACTATTACAGTAAGTAAAACTATCAAAAGTAGAGATGTTACACTCAATGCTCTCTTTTTAAAGATTGTATTGAAAAGTTCAATTAATAGTATAATAATTGGTAAAACTATAGCAAAATGAACAACTGCTGGGTGGATTAATTCTGGGATTGGCATAGGTAACTGCACTGCTGGAATTTCTAACATGGGTAAATTTATCATTTCTGATTTCCTTTATATTTTGATAACTTATTTTAAGATATATTAATCTTAAATATTTACTTAACATTATAACACAAAAATACTCAAAACAATTTGATATTAAATAGGTTTTACAATTACAAATATTACAATAGCTATTGATAATAGTGTTGGGACTTCGTTATATACTCTAAAAAACTTGCCATCTTTATATCCACTATCATTTAAAAGCTTCACTCTTAAATACTCTAGCGAAAAACTATAAGCGATTAAAAGCACTGCAAAAAATAGTTTAAGGTGCATCCAACCACCACTAGAGAGAATACCACTATTTAGATATAGCATTGTACCACCACTAATAATTGTAGCCCACATAGCAGGTAATCCAATATATTTATATAGTTTATACTCTTGGATTTTGACTACCTCTACAAACTCTAACTTCTCTTGATGTTCGCTATGATAAACAAAAAGTCGTGGTAGATAAAAAAGCATTGCCATCCAACTCATAAAACTAATTATATGAAATGATAAAATCCAACTATAATACTCCATTTTACTCTCCTTTTATTTTAATATCTGATATTTGGGTTATCTCTTTTTTACCTTTATATATAGTAATCTTATCTACTACTATATCATAATAATACCCATTTTTTAGAGATGATGCCACTCTATAAATATATATCTCATCTTTCCCATCACTAATAATAGCACTATTTTTTATCTTTTTGATTACTTTAATATTTTTGAGTTTTACTCTATTTTCTAAATACTCTACCCTCTTTAACTCTTTGATAGAGCCAATCTTTAGTTTATTAACTCCATTAATATAAAATGAAGCATATATTGGCAGATGGTCAGAGTACTCTTTCCTATTAATATATCCCTTTTTTGTAAAAAGATATTTTGATTTAAAGATATTAAATGAGCCTTTTTTATACTCAATCTTTCTATTATCTAACATATTAGAAGGAATAATAATACTATCAGGAGTACCTTTTTTACCATAAAAATTTAAAGACCATCTTTGATATTTAGGTATATCTAACCATAAATTATAGTGTAGATTTTTATCTTTTTTAAGGGTATTTATATCTACTAATTTAGTATTTTTAATAGTATGGAGATAATTGTTTATTCCTGTTTTAGAGTTAGTATCATTAAATTTAGGCTCTATTGTTTGATACTCATTATAATTACTATTAAAATCACCCAATATTATATACTCATTTTTAATATTTGATAATCTATCTTTAAGTGCTTTTGCATAGGCTACTCTTTTGGACTCTTTACCACCATGATATTTAGATTTCCAATGATTTATAAATATAGTAAGAGGAGTCTTCTTAATATCCAAAGTAACCTCTAATATAGTTCTCTTATTATTAGAGTTGCCTATTTTTAACTCTTTGGAATTTATAATTTTATATCTTGATAATATAGCAGTTTTTACAGTAGATTTACTTTTATTAGCGATAGCATAATACTTATATGGACACCCTACCCTTTTAAGTCTTTTTCTTAAGAGTTCTAAAGCATTTAGATTTTCAATCTCCTGAAGCCCTATAATATCTCCATCAATATCACAAATAACCTCAGAGATATTATTAAGCTTTTTATTTAGAGTAGCTCTATTCCAACCATTTTTATATGGAATATATTTTTTATACTCATTTCCATTCTTTTTTAAATCAAATAGATTTTGTACATTATAAGAGGCTATTTTGAGATTTTGACCTGCTAATATCATAGGTATAATTAATAGTATCCAAAATCTCATATCAAACCTATGCCCCAATTCCTAAAATAATAAATTGTACATACCAAATAAATACAGAAGCAATATAACCTGCTAAAATAGTCCAAGCATATTTCATATGAGAACTAAATGTATAAATTCCATGTAGTTTTCCCATTACTCCCACACCTGCAGCAGAACCAAATGATATTAAACTTCCACCAACTCCTGCTGTAAGAGTAACTAACATCCATTGAGCTTGTTCATTCGCACCCATATCAGGAGATGATTTAAGCACAGCACTCATAACTGGTACATTATCTACAATAGCAGATAAAAATCCTACTCCAATATTGACAGTTGTTGCTCCAAATTGAGAGTATAGAGCTGTAAAATACTCTAAGAAACCGATAAAATGAAGCCCACCAACAGCAGCTAAGATACCAAAGAAAAACAGTAGTGTATCATTTTCTATTTTAGCGATATAAGAGAAGATATTGATATTATCATCATCATCTTCACTACTCTCATTTAATTTATAAGTATATAGCTTCAATATTGATAAACCAAACATCATACCCCACATAGCAGGAAGATGTAACACTTGATGAGATATAACAGCAGAGAAGATTGTAAAGGCAAACAATCCTATAATAACTTTACCACCTCTTAATAATTCTACCTTTTTTTCTGTATCAGAAAATGGAGGAGTACCCTCTGGTATATATCTACTAAGTAAAAATGCTGTAATTCCCCAACCTAAGAATGAAGCAGGGAACAAGAATAAAAATTCAACAAAACTACCCTTTCCATCAACCCATACCATCAAAGTTGTAATATCACCAAATGGACTCCACGCACCACCAGCATTTGCAGCAACTACAATATTAATCGCAGATGGTACAACAAACTTTAGATTATCTTTATCTATTGTAATAAGTACAGTAGAAAGAATAAGTGCTGTAGTAAGGTTATCAGCAACAGGAGAGATAAAAAATGCTAAAAATCCAGTTATCCAAAAAAGCTTTTTATAATCATACCCTTTTGATACTAGATTAAAACGAAGAACAGAAAATACATTTCTATCTATCATCGCCTCAATATATGTCATTGCAACAAATAAGAAGAAGAAAATCCCAGAAATTTCTACAATCAAAAGATTTATTTCATGATGTAGATGATTACCATCAAGTCCATTAATAGCATAATAAAATCCTATTAACATAAATATAAATGTACCAGCAAACAGTGCAGGTTTAGCCTTATTAATTCTATATTTATCTTCTGTGGCGATAAAATAATAGGCAATTATAAATATGGCTAGTGCCATAAAACCTACCCAAGTTGTTGTTAAATCAGTTCCGTGCATACTCTCAATCCTTTTCCTCTTTTATTGATGATATATTATCATAAAATCTATTAACTCTCTCTATAATGAGTCCCTAATGACTCTTTTCTCCATAGTGCTGAGTTTATTATCGCAGTTGCTGTATTTAGTCTAAGTTCTAATAATCGTCCTATATCTCTACTTTTAAGGTCATATATCGCATTTTTGGCTTTTAAAAGCCCCTCTTTTGTACGAATAATTCCTACATCTTCCCACATAATTTTTCTTAGCTTATGTTTGTATTTTTTATCATTATCTTTATGCAAGATATTAGAGTAGTCCTTATCAAAGTATGGTATTTTGATATTTTTCTCCTCTTTGGATAATATTAAATCTGCTACTATTTTAGAAAATACTAACCCCTCTAAAAGTGAGTTTGAAGCTAGTCTATTTGCTCCATGTACTCCTGTCCTTGATGCCTCTCCTATTACATAAAGTGATTCTATTCCCTCTACACTTCCATCTAATTGGGACTTAATCCCACCTACTGCATAATGAAAAGCTGGTGATATTGGTACTCTATCTTTGGGAAAGTTATATCCAAGAGAGGCAAATGTTTTGGTGATATTTGGGAAACGACTAGCAAAGAATTTTGCATCAAACATAGAAAAATCTAAATATACCTCATCATTATTCTCTTTTTTATAGTTAAATATAGCACGAGAGACAATATCTCTACTAGCAAGTTCTCCTCTATCATCATAATCAAAGAGTATTCTTTTGCCACTACTATTGACAACAAAAGCACCCTCCCCTCTCAATGCTTCTGTAAGCAGTAGTTTTCTAGCATAAGGACTTTTGACAAATACAGTAGGGTGAAACTGCATCATCTCCATATCTTCAAGTTCTATTCCCTTTTCTACACATATACCATGAATATCTGAACTAACTGTCCTTGAATTTGTATTATACTCATATAACGAACCAATCCCACCTGAAGCTATTATTACATGTTTTGCAAATATTGTAACAGGGCGATAATTTACAGATGCCTTGACACCATAACATCTACCATCACGAATAAGTAAATCATAAACAAGAGTATTTCTTTGAAGTTTGTGATTATTTTTACTCATTAAAAAATGGTGCATATATCTACCTGTTGCATCTCCTCCTGCATGGATTATTCTTTTTGCTGAGTGGGCTGCTTCTTGTGTATATGATATGCTACCATCACTATTTTTATCAAACTCCATACCCTTTGATATAATATCTTCTGTTACAAATTTAGAACCATTACTCATAATCTCTACAGCATCTTTGTCATTATGATATGTACCTGCTTTGATAGTATCATCTATATGAGATATAATATCTTTGGCATCTAGTGTACTTACCATTCCACCTTGTGCATAAAATGTATTACACTCCCATGGCACATCTTTACAAACCACTAATACATTAAGATTTTTAGGAAAATTCAAAGAGGCATAAAGCCCTGCTAATCCTGCACCAATAATCAATACATCATACTGCTTCATCTACTCTCTTTTTTATCTACAAATATAGGGTTAGTTTTATAACCACAACTTGATATTCCCAAAAATAGCACCAAAATTAATAAACTAACTCTTTTCAATCTCATCAATTATCTCTTTAACTCTTTTTTTATCAATCTTTATGCTCTTATCTCCCGATTTTTGAGCATATAAATCTCTTACAATCTCTTCTATCTCCAAACTCTTCTCTATATTAGCATATAAAATCTTAAGAGCCTTTTCATTGGTATAAAAATTTTCTCTTTTATAATTTTTGACTAATGGTATTATATACAAAAGCGCTAAAGTAGAGATAACTCCTAACATAAAAAATAGTATTAGTTGAGATAACTCTGTATGCTTCTCTACCTCTTTAATAATTACTTTTGGTGGTTGTGCTTTTGTAACTACACTAGATATTTTTGCCTCTCCACCAACTACCTCTATTTTATACTCTGGAATAATAAGTTTATCTAATTTTGCTTTGGCTCTATTATAAAATATTATCTCTTGTGATGGTATTGTAAAGTTGCTATCTGCGATAAAAACAAATGATTTTTTATATCTACTTACAATACTTCCATCTTTTTTGAAACTACTTTTAATATCTGCATCATCACTAAACATTGTAATACCATCTATATTATAATTAATCTCTCTTAATGTATCTAATGAGCCATTTCCTGATATTTGAATTTGTAATTTAACTGGTTTGTTAGCATCTACTTTTTGCTTGTCAATGGTAGTAAATATATCAAATTCACCTACTAATGATGCACCATTTGGAATAGGTCTAACCTCTATATCAATAGAGTTTGAAACAGCTTTATTCCATTTCACAGGAGCAAATAATCTAAACATATCTCTTGTATTAGATGCAGGTGTGGCTACTTTGATAACTGCTGGAGATATAGTAAGATTTCCATCTTTTTTGGGATAGATTTTATAACTCAACTCTTGTACTATAAAATTACCATCTCTATAACTTTTCTCTTTTGACTCTTTATCATTTACCTCAAAATTTGTAAATCTAGGTGGAGCATAATCAAGCTTTTTAACATCAAGATTTGATTTACGATAAAACTTCATAACCACACTCAATGGCTCTCCTACCATTACACTACTCTTAGATGCCTCTATCTCAATTCTAAAATCACGACTATTAGAACTTTGTCTATTATTTTTACTCACCTCTATATCTATAGGCTCTGTTTTTTCTACATCTCCATCAACCTTAACTTCAAAAGCAGGGATAGTCATATTAACATTTGGATAGAAATTAAATGACAAAGACTTTTTGATAGTAGTCGTTTGTACACCATTTATCCAACTATATGATGATTGCGTAGAAGTACCAATATCCTCTACACTATAACCTAATATAGCCTCTATATCAGCAGGGAATTCTACACTACTCCCTATAGCTTCAATAGTTACAGATACCATCTCTCCTTTTGAGACAGATTGTGAGCTTACTTTTGTTATGACTTTTCCTAATAATAGACTATTTATAAATATAGCTATTAAAACTATTTTACCAAGGGTTTTCATTTGAGTTCCTTTTTTTTGAATTTGTTGCTTGATACATCATTGGAGGCATCTTCTCTTTGTTTAACCTTCGCATTAATCTTTTTAGTTCTTGTTTTTTAAACTTCTCTTTTTTGGATAGTTTTTTAGGCTCTAATTGTTTGGATTTATCTTTTTCGCCATCTTTAGCACCCTCTTTTTTCTCTTTTTTACTATCTTCTTTTTTCTTCTCTCCATCTTTTTTATCACTATTTTTATTTTGCTCTTTCTTCTTATCTTTGGATTGTTTTTCATCCTCTTTATTTTTTTTATCTTTATCTTTGTCTTTATTTTGATTATCTTTTTTATCTTGCTTTTTATCTTTGTTGTTCTCTTTTTTCTTATTTTTATCTTTGTTGTTCTCTTTTTTCTTATTTTTATCTTTCTTTTGTTGTTTTTTCTTCTCTTGCTCTTTTTTCTTCTTCATCTTCTTAGCAATATCCAAATTCTTTTGAGTATCTTTATCTTTTTTATATTTAAGTGCCTCTTCATAGCTTTTAATAGCCTTATCTATATCTTTTGATTTGAGGTAACTATTACCTAGATTATGTAATCTTTGAGAGTTATATTCAGGAGTTGCTTTATCATCTTTGGCATTTTTATACTCTCTTATAGCACTCTTATAATCACCTTTTTTATAATAACTATTAGCTATATCATAAGATACCTCTTTTGATTTACTATCTATATTTTGATAATGATTTATCGCTTTATCATACTCTTTTGCTTCATAATTTTTTTTTGCATCTTCTATCTCTCTAAAATCCATTATAGATGAATTAGAGATTGATATTAGAGATATAAATAAAATAAGTTTATATATCATTGAACCCTCCATTAACTTCTTAAAATAGTACAAATAGTAGTTAAATGGAAGGTAAATCTAGTGAGACTTATTAGCTTCAAACTCTATAACTCTCTTTGATACCTCTACAAAATCTATTACCTCTTCACTACTTTTAATCTTATCTCTACTCTTATAAGCAGAATAACCATAAGCCATAGGCGTAATATTCTCACTAGAGTAAAATGCTTTTTTAGCATCAATCCACTCTCCACTACTCTTATCAGTTATCCATATCTTAGCTTTATCTATCCAATCTATTTTTTCATCTTCTACCCATAGCACCAAGCAACCAATATCATCAAAAACATATTTTTTACCACTACTAGGATTTTTTAACTGTATAGTATTTCTCCTATCACTTACCACCATTACACATCTAGCACACATATCTCTATCCCAATGTATTTTAGATGCTCCATTATTATCTTTTTTTTGACAACTAACAGATAAAAGAGATAATAAAATCAAAATTAATTTAATTTTCATTTCGCACACTTCTCTCTATCAATATTAAATGAAAACAAGACTTTATGGCTTTTAGCACTAAGATAATTATATTTTATATCAATCTCGGCTTCTAAAAATCTCTTAGAATTTTTACAAAC
>Ga0256842_1002006_pt1 | contig 15295 bp, 13 predicted proteins | sample 4559240metaG_FD_185973 | JGI IMG/M metagenome (GOLD analysis project Ga0256842, IMG submission 185973) | Hydrothermal vent microbial communities from Guaymas Basin, Mexico - 4559-240 | ecosystem: Environmental > Aquatic > Marine > Hydrothermal vents | place: Mexico: Guaymas Basin | collected...
TGGTCAATCCTTTAAATTATTATCTAAGAAATGTTGGAATATAAATTGTAGAGCCGTATACGAGACCCGTATGTACGGTTCAATGAGAGGGAGGTAATTCTTAGCAATTGCTTCTCTACTCTATTAATAATGATATAATAATATACTAATAAAGGATATTAAAAAGGGGGAGTTTTATGATTAAAAAAGGATTTAAATTTGGAATGCTTTTACAAATTGCAGTAGGACCTGTCTGTATATACATATTTAATGAATCAGTTAGAAAAGGTGTTTTAAGTGCATTTGTAGGAGTAATAGCAGTGGTGCTAATTGATGCATTATTTATAGGATTATCAATTGTTGGAATTTCAGCAATAGTTAAAAAGAAAGAAAAATTATTAAAAATATTTGGTTCATTAGTTTTAATAATATTTGGTATAAGAATGATAGTATCTGCACTTCAAATTACAGAATTTAACAATATTAATCTAATTGAAATTAATTATTTAAAAACATTTATAACTGTATTGTTTTTAACTGCATCTAATCCACTTACAATTATATTTTGGTCTGGTGTTTTTTCAACAAAAATTATTGAGGAGAAGTTTAATAGAAATGATGAAATAATGTTTGGAATTGGAGCTGTATTTTCAACTTTCTTATTTTTAAACTTTATTGTTGTTTTGGGTCAATTTACAAAGAATTTTTTATCATTAAAATATATTATGTATTTAAATATTCTTGTTGGTTTAGTTTTAATTTATTTTGGATTAAAACTTGTATTGAAGCCATTAGTGAACAAATCTAAAAAGAAAGGTGTATTAAATGAGCATATATCAAAAAATAATCATTAATAAAAAAGATGTAGATATATTAAAACAAGCTGATGATAAAATGAAATTGTTAATTGAATCAGTAGGAGATATAAATAGAGAGTATATAGAAAACTCATTTATTGCACTTGTAAATTCAATTGTTTATCAACAAATATCATTTAAAGCAGGTAATTCAATATGGAATAAATTTGAAAATTTAGTAGATGAAATAACTCCTGAAAATTTAGATAAAATTGATTTTGAGGATTTAAGGAGTTGTGGACTTTCAAAATCAAAAATCAAATATATTAAAAATATTGCTGATGCAATAATGAATAATGAATTAAAAATTAATGAATATGATGAAATGAGTGAAGAAGATATTTATGAGGATTTAATTAAGATTAAAGGCATAGGACCGTGGACAATTGAAATGTTTTTAATTTTTTCACTAAATAAAAAAAATATAATGAGTTATGGAGATTTAGGGCTTAGAAAAGGTATAGAGTGGCTATATGGTATTAAAGAAGATATCACTGAAAAAGAGTTTAATAAATATAAAAAGAAATTTTCTCCATTAGGAACTTTGGTTTCATTCTATTTATGGGAGATAACTATTAGAAATTATTTTAAATATAAAAATATTTATAAATTAAATTTAAAAAACAATGTTGTATATATGAATTCTAAAGTTGGAATAATTGAAATTCAATCTAGTGATGGTAAAATCATAAGTCTTGATTTTGTAAATGAAAAATTATATGCTGAAAAATCTGAAGAAGTACTAGAAAATGCGAAAATACAGCTTAATGAATATTTTAATGGAGAAAGAAAAAAATTTGATTTACCATTAAAATTAGATGGAACAGATTTCAGATTAAAAGTTTGGAAAGAACTTCAAAATATACCGTATGGTATTACATGTTCTTATAAAGATATTGCTATTAAAATAGGAAATAAAAACGCTTTTCGTGCAGTTGGTGGAGCAAATAATAAAAATAAAATTGCTATAATAATTCCTTGCCATAGAGTAATTGGATCAAATGGAAGTTTAGTAGGATATGAAAGTGGAGTTGAAAGAAAAAAAGTTTTATTAGATCTTGAGAAAAAATATTATATGGAGGTGGAAAATAAATGACAGAAAAAGAATTAATGTTAGCAGGTGAACTCTATGATGCTTCTGATGATGAATTAGTTAAAGACAGATTTAAAGCTAAAACAATATGTCAAAAATATAATCAATTGCTTCCAGAAAATATTAGTGAAAAAGAAGAATTGTTAAAAGAGTTATTTAATTCAAATGAAGAATGTACAATTGAAGCAAATTTTCAATGTGATTATGGTTATAATATTAAATTTGGTAAAAATTTTTACATGAACCATAATTGTGTTATCTTAGATGTAAATACTGTAACTTTTGGAGATGATGTTATGATTGGTCCAAACGTTCAAATTTACACTGCTACTCATCCTATAAATGCTGAAATAAGAAATAAAGGAAGAGAACTAGGATATAAAGTAATAGTTGGTGATAATGTTTGGATTGGTGGCGGAGCTATAATTTGTCCGAATATAACAATTGGAAATAATGTAGTGATTGCAGCAGGAAGTGTTGTTGTGAAAGATATTCCTGAAAATGTTATTGTTGGAGGAAATCCTGCTAAAGTTATAAAAAGAATCATTTAGGTAATTGACAATTGAAATTGAATAATGTATATTTGTAGTACCCCCTATATATAGGGGTAGGAGTGTGAATATGAAAAAAAGAGTAGCATTAATATTATTAGCTGTATTTATGATGGTCTTTGGAATTTACCGAGGAGAAATGGCTGTTGTATTTAATAAAGCTGTTAATATATGTTTGGAGTGTATCGGAATTGGCTAATAAAAGAAAAATAATTCAGGGTATTACAACTTTTGTTTATAATTTTAATCTTAAAGGTTTTTTTACTGGAGAAATTTATACTGGTAAACTTAAAAACGCTTGTGTTCCAGGACTTAATTGCTATTCATGTCCAGGTGCAGCTGGAAGCTGTCCAATTGGAGCTCTTCAATCAATACTAGGAAATTATAAATATCAATTTTCATTTTATATTTTTGGTTTCTTAATGCTAATCGGGACCATATTGGGGCGTTTTGTTTGTGGATATCTATGCCCATTTGGTTTATTTCAAGAGTTATTATATAAAATAAAAAGTAAAAAATTTAAAATTAAAAGAGTATTTGTATATACAAAATATTTTATTTTAGCTATTTTTGTAATTGCTTTACCATTATTTCATACTAATGTAATAGGTCTTGGTGATCCAGCATTTTGTAAATATATATGTCCAGCTGGAACTATAGAAGCAGGTATTCCACTTGTTTTATTAAATAAACCTCTACAAGGTATAGTGGGATGGCTTTTTGGATGGAAACTGTTTATTTTAATAGTATTTATTATTGGTTCTGTTTTTTCATTTAGACCATTTTGTAAATTAATATGCCCACTCGGTGCTATTTATTCTCTTTTCAATAAGGTAAGTGTTTTTAGATATGCTTTTGATGAAGCAAAATGTATAAATTGTAATAAATGTGTTGAAACATGTAAAATGGATGTTATACCACATTTAAATGTTAATGATATTGAATGTATTCGTTGTGGTGAGTGTATAGAAGTTTGTCCGACTAATGCATTGACTCAGATTGTAGTTTTAGGAGATGGTAAAAAAAATGAAGAAATTAATTAGTGTTTTGATTATAATGCTTTTAGCATTATTTACTGTAGGATGTATTGAAAAAGTAGATAATAAAGAAGTGACAATAGATGAAAATCAAGTAGAAAGTAATGATGTTCAAGAACAAGTAACTGATAATACGAAATTTGTATCTTTTAAAGGTGAAGATATGGAAGGAAATGAAGTAACTGAGAAAATCTTTAGTGAAAATAAATTAACTATGATAAATATTTGGGGAACAACATGTCCACCTTGTATTAATGAAATGCCTTATATTGAAGAAATTAATAATGAAATGAAAGATTCCGGTTTTGAACTTATTGGTGTAGTTGCAGGTGGTAAAGCTTCAAAAATAGATGCAGAAGATATTTTTAATAAACTAGATTTACATTATAGAAATTTATTACTTGATGATAAATATCTTATGGCACTTAAGGTACAATATGTACCAACAACTTTTTTTGTTAATAGTGAAGGAGAAATTCTTGGAGAAGCACATATTGGTGCGATAAGCAAAGAAGAATATTTAGAAATAATAAATGGATATTTAGAAAAATAATATTATTAATAGTAAATCACCTGTATTTTAGGGTGATTTTTTTATTATTGGAATCATTGTTAAATTTTAGATTAAAAGATTGTTTTATTTTAGTTAATCATGTATAATTACTATGAAATATATTTCAATTAATACTAATCTAAATACAGGATGAAGAATTCGGGAGAGAATTATTAAATTAATCACCGAAGGAAGAAGCTTTTTATGTTGTCAATAGAAAGGGAATTTCTCAGGTAAAAAGGACCGGTTTTGGACTAACTTCTGGAAAGCTGTTATTAAAAGCAGCACCGAAGGTGCAATTTTATCTTTTGATAAAAGAAACTCTCAGGTAAATTACAGAGCATACGACATTTATTTTGTTGTTTGCTTATTTTTATTTTTTGGAGTATTTATATAAAAAATGTTAAATATTTAGCAATGATTACAACTTTAGAATAAAGGGAGGATTTTATGTGCTGTGAAGATTTAAAAGAAGAAATTGAAATAAGTGAAGAACAATATTTAAAAATTGATGAAATTTTAAACATGTATCAAGATCCAGAAGGTAATTTAATATCGATTTTACAAAAAATTCAGAGTGAATTGAATTATATTCCAAAGGTAGTAATATCATATATTTCTGAAAAAACAAAGATATATGAATCGAAAATATTTGGGGTTGTTACATTTTATTCTCAGTTTAGAATGGCACCTATTGGTGAAAATTTAATTATGCTTTGTCAAGGAACTGCATGTCATGTAAATGGTTCAGAAAAAATTGGTGAGACAATAAAAGAGTATTTGAATATTGATGTTGGAGAAACAACTGATGATAATCTATTCACTTATACAAATGTTGCATGTCTTGGTTGTTGCTCTTTAGCTCCTGTTATGATGATAGGTGATAAAACATATGGAAATTTAACTACTGATAAAGTGAAGGAAATACTAAAAACAATTCAGAAAAAAAATTAGGAGGAGGCTAGACATGAAAATAAAAGTTGGAGCAAGCAGTTGCGGAATCGCTGCTGGAGCTAATAGTTTGATTGAAATTTTAGAAAGTGATTATAGTAATATTTCAACTGAAATTACAGGATGTATAGGTTTATGTTATTTAGAGCCTATTATTGATATATATGATGAAGATGATAATTTATTTAGACATGTAAAAGTAACACCTAATGATTTAAAAGAAATAATAGAAAACCCTAAAAGTGAAAAAACTTTAATAAAAAAGGAAGATGAAGATATATTAAATAGACAAACAAGAATAGTAACTGAAAATTATGGCTATATTAATCCTGAAAAAATGGAGGATTATTTAAATGCGGGTGGATACAAAGCTATAGGAAAATGTGTGAAAAATTTAACACCTAAAGATATAATTGAAGAAATGAAAATTGCTGGATTAAGGGGTAGAGGTGGAGCTGGTTTTCCAACATGGTTTAAATGGAATGCAGCTTTAAATTCTAAAAACGAAAAAAAATATATTGTTTGTAATGCTGATGAAGGCGATCCTGGTGCATTTATGGATAGATCAGTTTTAGAAGGGGATCCTCATAGATTGATTGAAGGAATGATGATTGCAGGATATGCAATAGAAGCTGATGAAGGTATTGTCTATGTTAGAGCTGAATATCCTCTTGCAATTAAACGTTTGCAAAAAGCAATAAATGATGCTAGAAACTATGGTTTACTTGGCAAAAATGTTTTTGGAATTGAAGGATATAATTTTGATATTAGAATAAAAGCTGGTGCTGGAGCTTTTGTATGTGGTGAAGAAACTGCATTAATTGCTTCTTTGGAAGGTGAACGTGGAATGCCAAGATTAAAACCACCTTTTCCTGCACAAAAAGGTTATTTAGGTTTACCAACTAATATTAATAACGTAGAAACTTTAGCAAATGTTCCGTGGATTATTAATCATGGTGCATCAAAATTTGCTAGCTTCGGAACAGAAACTTCTAAAGGCGCAAAATTATTTGCGTTAACTGGAAAAGTTAAAAAAGGTGGACTTGTAGAAATTCCAATGGGAATGACTTTAAGAGAAGTTATTTTTGAACTTGGTGGCGGAATAAAAAATGATTTAGAATTTAAAGGCGTTCAAATGGGTGGGCCTTCTGGAGGCTGTTTGCCAAAAGAAATGCTTGACTTGCCTATAGATTATGAATCAATTACTAAAACTGGTGCAATTATTGGCTCAGGCGGAATGGTAGTTATGGATGAAACAAATTGTATGGTAAACATGGCTAAATTCTTTTTAGAGTTTACTTGTGACGAATCATGTGGAAAATGTACTTATTGTAGAGTTGGAAATAAAAGAATGCTAGAAATATTAACTCGAATTACTGAAGGAAAAGGTAAATTAAGCGATCTTGATTTATTAGAAGAGTTAGCTATAAAAGTAAAAGAAGGATCACTTTGTGGTCTAGGTCAAACAGCTCCAAATCCAATATTAACTACATTAAAATATTTTAAAGATGAATATTTAGAACATATTGAAGAAAAAAAATGCGTATCGGGCACTTGTAAAGATCTTATACATTATATAATTAATCCTGAAAAATGTGTTGGATGTACTTTATGTAGTAGAGTATGCCCTGTTGGTGCGATTGATGGGAAAGTTAAGGAAACACATTTCATTAATGAGGATTTATGTATTAAGTGTGGAAAATGTTATGATACATGTAAATTTGATGCGATTTATATCGATTAAGGAGTGATAAAATGCCTAAAATATTAGTTAATATAGATGGAAAAGAAATAGAAGCTTTTAAGAATCAAACAATTTTAGAAATATGTAAAGATAATGATATTGATGTTCCAACATTATGCTATAATGAAAAATTAGAAAATTTTGGAGCATGTGGTTTATGTGTTGTTGAGATAGAGGGAGCAAATAAATTATTTAGATCATGTTCAACAAAAGCGCAAAATGGAATGATTATTAAAACTACTAGTAATAGAATTCGTGAATCTAGGAAAACAACTCTCGAACTTTTATTATCGTATCATACTGGTGATTGCAAAGCACCATGTACTTTAGCTTGTCCAGCCAATGTAGATGTTCAAGGTTATGTAGGACTTATTGCTAATGAAGAATATGGTGAAGCATTAAAATTAATTAAAGAGAAACTACCATTTCCAGCTTCAGTTGGAAGAGTATGTCCTCACCCATGTCAAACTGATTGTAGACGTGATACTATAGATAATCCAATTTCAATTGCTTGGTTAAAAAGATATGCTGGAGATATTGATTTAGCAAAAGAAGAGCCGTATTTGCCTAAATTAGAAGAAGAAAAAAATAAAACAATTTCAATTATTGGTGGTGGACCAAGTGGCCTTTCAGCGGCATTCTTTTTACGTAAAAAAGGATATAAAGTTCGAGTGTATGAAGCAATGCCTGAATTTGGTGGAATGTTAAAATATGGTATTCCATTATATAGACTTCCAAAAGAAGTATTATTAGGTGAAATAAAATTAATTGAAAAAATGGGTGCTGAATTAATACCAAATATTAGAATTGGTAAAGATATAAGTTTTGAACATATTAGAGAAAACTCAGATGCTGTTTATGTTGCAATTGGAGCATGGAAAAGTTCAATAGTTAGATGCGAAGGTTCAGATTTAAAAGGTGTTCATGGTGGAATTGAATTTTTAAATAAATTTGCTATTAATGATCCAATTAAAACTGGAAAAAGAATAGCTGTTATTGGTGGAGGAAATACTGCAATGGATTCATGTCGTACTGCTATACGACTTGGAGCGGAAAAAGTATATGCTATTTATCGAAGGACAAAAGATGATATGCCAGCAGTAGATATAGAGATTGAAGAGGCATTAGAGGAAGGTGTGGAATCAAAATTCTTATTAAATCCAGCAGAAATCATTAATGATGGAAATGGGAATGTTAAAGGAATTAAATTAGAAAAAATGGTAAAAATAGGAATGGATGCAAGAGGCCGATCAAAAGTTGAACCTACTGGAGAATATGAATACCTTGATGTTGATTCTGTAATTATGTCTATTGGACAAAAATTAGACAATAATGGATTAGAGACAATCGAATTAAATAAAAGAGGAAATATTGAATCAAAAGAAAAAACTTTTGAAACTAATTTAGATGGTGTTTTTGCTGGTGGAGATTGTATTAATGATGGTGCGGATATTGCAATACATGCTGTTGCAGATGGAAAAGATGCTGCAATAATTATTGAAAGATATTTGAATGGTGATGTTAGACCAATTAGTGATAAAAATTATTCAAAAAGAAAGAATTTAACTTTAAAAGATTATCCAACTATAGTAAAACAAGATTATACATTTATGGAACATGAAACTCCAGAAACTAGAAAACATAATTTTGAAGAAGTAGTTCACGGCTATACTCCTGAAGATGCAATTAAAGAAGCTGAAAAATGTTTAGAATGTGGATGTAAAGAAGTTTTTAAATGTGATTTATTGAAATATTTAAATGAATATGATGTTGATCCAGAACGTTTAGAAGGTGAAAAATATATCTACGAAATAGATGATAGACATCCATATATTATTAAAGATTCAAATAAATGTATCCATTGTGGAATGTGTGTAAGAGTATGTGATGAAATAATGAATGCTGGTAGTTTAGGATTAGTTAATAGAGGATTTAAAACTGTTGTACTACCTGCACTTGATAAAGCTCTTGATCAAACAAATTGCTTAGGCTGTGGGCAATGCGTTAATGTTTGTCCTACTGGAGCACTACAAGAAAAAATGGATATTAAAAAACCTATACCAGTAATACCTGATATAACCAATACTGTTTGTTCTTCGTGTTCGATAGGTTGTAAAGTAAATATCGAATCAAAAGGCAGCTTGATTTTAAAAGCGATTCCAGATTATTATGATGAAACAAGTGGCGGTTTATTATGTGCAAAAGGAAAATTTGAATTTAATTGCTCAAATGATAAGAATAGGTTATTAAAACCGTTAATACGAAAAAATGGTAAACTAGTTGAAGTTTCTTTCCAAGAAGCAATTTTATATGCAGCAAGAAAAGCTCAATCGTTAAATTTATTAAATGGCGGAAATAAACTTGGTGTTACAATTTCGGATAAATTAATGAATGAAGAAATTTATTTGGCAAAATTATATGCTAATGAAATTTTAAAAAGTGATAATGTATTTAATTTGAATGGTAGAAAAAGTGGACTTAAAGAGATTTTAGGTATTGACGCATCAACTAATACATTAAATGAAATCAATCATACTGACGTAGTAATCACAATAGGTGCTGATCTAATGAAAAATAATACCATTGCTGGAATAAAAGTAAAAAAAGCTTTTGATAATGGTGCTACTATTATAAATATTAATAGTGAATATACTAAAGCAGATGATTGGGCTGATATTTCAATTATTGAAGATAACATTTCTGAAAATATTAAAGATATTTATTTAGGACTTGATAGTAAAAAGAAAGTATCTAAAAGTGTTAAAGCAATAATTGATATTTTAAATAATAAGAAAAAAATTATGTTTATTTTTGATGAATCAAATGTTACGACTAATGATGAAATTATTATAGCCTCAATAGCAAAACAAACTAAACATTTAGGTAGTCCAAGAAATGGCATTATTAAATTAAGAAATCAAATTAATAGTCAAGGACTTGTTGATATGGAAGTTTCTATTGATGCGGATAAATATTTACAAAAAATTGTAACTAAAGATATTCTTGGATTATTTGTTATTGGAAATGAATTACCTAAAGACATTAGATTAAATCAATTAGATTTATTAATAGTTATGGCAACTCATTTAACTGATGAAATAGAAAAAGCTGACGTTATAATCCCAATGGCAACATTTATTGAGTCAGAAGGAATAATAACAACTAATGATAGAAGGATTTTAAAAGTTAATAGAGTAATTGATTCGAAAATTGGTTATAGTAATTTAGAATTAATTATAGAATTAATGAATGTTTATAGTACGAATTTCAAATTTAAAAATGAAAGTGAAATACAGAGTGAGATATGCAAAAACATTCACAATTATGATGGTTTATGTAAAGTTGATTCTAATGATGCATATTGGCCAATAGATGGATGTAGAATACTATTTTCAGAGGATTGTAAATATAAATTAAATCCATCAAAATTAGAATTTGGAGATGAAGAAATTAAAATAATTATTGGATAAACATTAATCAGTCTTAGTAATAAGGCTGATTTTTTGGTTGAAACAAATTCAGTATTATTATAGAATGTAAATGGTATTAGATAAAAACGAGGTGAAAGATGGGTAAATTATATTCTATATTAATAGTTGATGATACAAAAGAGAATATTGATGTCTTAGCAGGGCTTTTAAAAGACAATTATAATTTAAAATTTGCATTATCAGGGAAAATGGCATTATCTATTGCTGAAAAATTTAAACCTGATTTGATTTTACTTGATATTATGATGCCTGAAATGGATGGATATCAAACTTGCAAAAGTTTAAAAAACAATGTTAGAACTAAAGAAATACCAGTAATATTTGTTACTGCTAAAGTTGAAATTGAAGATGAAAAGAAAGGTTTTGATGTTGGTGCAATTGACTATATTACTAAACCAATAAAACCTTTAATTGTTAAATCTAGAGTTAGAATGCATTTAGCAAATTATAATCAAAAGAAAGAACTTGAATTATTAGTTGATGAAAAAGTAGATGAATTAAACAAAATTAATTATGAAATAATTAATATTTTAGGTCGAGCTTCTGAATATAAAGATAATGAAACAGCTCAACATTTAAAAAGAACAAGTGAATATAGTTTTCTTTTAGCAATTAAGGTTGGATTAACTATAAAACAAGCTAAACTTATTAAAAGTGCAGCTCCAATGCATGATATTGGAAAAATTGGTGTTCCAGATGATGTATTACAAAAAAATGGACCTTTAAATGAGGATGAATGGATTTTCATTAAGAAACATCCGAAAATTGGAAAAGATATATTAGGAAGACAAAAGTCGGAACTTTTAAAAATAGCGACAAATATTGCATATGAACATCATGAAAAATGGGATGGAACAGGTTATCCAAATGGTTTAAAAGGAGTAGATATTACTTTGGAAGGCAGAATTACTGCTATTGCAGATGTTTTTGATGCTTTAACTAGTGAAAGGCCATATAAAAAGGCATGGCCTTTAGAAAAAGCATTTGATTTAATTCAAAATGAAGCAGGAAAACATTTTGATCCTGAACTTGCAAAAATATTTTTAGAAAATAAAGAAGAAATTATTGAAATTAGAAATGAAATTATGAAAGGTGAAATTTATGACAATTAAAAGAAAATTAGCTGGTAGTTTTATAATTTCTTTTATAATTATTATATTTATTTTTATGACTTTTATTATTCCTAACTATATGCGACTTCGAACGGAAGATTATAAAAAAGATATCTTTAGGAATATGAAAAGTGTTGAGGAATATATTAAGTATGTAATGGAAACTGAGAAAAATATATATAGTCAAGAAGAGTTTAATAGTTTAAATAAAGATGAATATATGGCAAAGATTGATGATGTATTATCAGATTTTTTTGTAAATATTTGGGAATTACATATGGGATCTTTTCATATTATAAATGGAAATAAAGAAATAATCATTAAAGAAAATTCAGAAATTGTTTTTCAAGATATTGATAATAATAAAATTGAAAAAATAAAAAAAAATATTCAATTGGGTGGTTATGATAGAGTTACTATTGATAATGTGAGATATTTAAGATTTGCTAAGTATTCTGATGATGGAGAATTAATTTTTTATCAATTAATTGATGAGAAAATAGTAAGAAATAAAGATTATAAGTTAATAACGCAAATAATTTTTGCAAGTATTATTTTTCTGCTTCTATTTACAGGATTTATAACATTTTTTATACATTTAATAATAATATTACCTATAAAAAAATTAAATGATGTAACCACTGAAATTATTAATACAGGTAATCTTAATACAAGAGTGGATATAAATTCAAACGATGAGATTGGTAAAACTGCAGATTCCTTTAATATTATGGTAAATGCTTTAAAAGAATCTAGAGAAAATTTAGAAGATTTAGTTGAAAAAAGAACAAAAAAATTAGAAGAAGCAAAAAAAGAAGCTGAATCTGCATCTGTAGCCAAATCAAATTTCTTAGCGAATATGAGTCATGAGATTAGAACTCCAATAAATGCTATAATTGGATTGAATGATTTACTAAGTAATACTGATTTAAACTTCAAGCAAGGAGATTATGTTGATAAAATAAAAAAATCAGCAAAAAACTTATTAAACATTATTAATGGTATTTTAGATTTTTCGAAAGTAGAAGCAGGAAAAATGATTCTAGAAAATATTGATTTCAGTTTAAATGAAGAAATTGAAAATTTATCGAGTATAATTGGAATTGAGGCTACAAAAAATGGTGCAGAATTTATTATTAAAGTTAATAATAATGTGCCTGATGGTTTGATAGGAGATTCAACAAGATTAAATCAAGTATTAATAAATCTAGTAAATAATGCAATTAAATTTACTAATAATGGTGAAGTTTTACTTGAAATTTCATTATTAGAGGAAAATGATGAAAATGTTAAAATTAATTTTATGATTAAAGATACAGGTATTGGAATGGTTACTGCTCAGATTGATACACTTTTTGATGAATTTACACAAGCTGATTCATCGACAACAAGAAAATATGGTGGAACAGGATTAGGATTGGCTATAACTAAAAAAATTGTTGAACTAATGGAAGGTACTATTACAGTAGAAAGTGAATTAGATAAAGGAACTGAATTTAATGTTAAATTGATATTTAAAAAAAGCAATGTTATTTTTAATAATCTTGAAATTGTTAACATTAAGGATCTAAAAGTTTTAATTGTTGACGATAATGAGAATACCCGTTTAACTTTTGAAGAATATATTAAACCAATTGCAAAAAAATATTATAGTGTATCAAATGGTTTGGATGCTATTGAAGCCTTAAAAATTAATGAATATGATTTAATAATTTTAGACTATAAAATGCAGCCTATAAATGGATTTGAAACAATTGAAATTATGAAATCAAACACTCAAATTAAAAAAATACCTAAAATTATTTTAGTTACTGCTTTTGGTAAAAATATTATACAAGATGATTTAATAAAATATAATATTGAAAATATTTTAATGAAGCCTATACAGAGATATATATTATTAAGATCAATTAATAAACTATTTAGTGAAGATATTCAAAATGAAGAAGAAAAATTGAATGATATAAATATGCATGTTAAATCAATTAAAATTTTAGTTGCTGAAGATAATGAAATAAATCAAATTGTGGTAGTAGAACATTTACAAAATAGAGGCTTCAAAGTAGATATTGCAAATAATGGGAAAGAAGCTGTTGATAAAGCAAAATTGAATAATTATGATTTAATTTTAATGGATTTACAAATGCCTATTTTATCTGGATATGAAGCAAGCCAAGAAATTGTAAATAAATATAAAAAGGATGTTCCAATAATTGCATTATCAGCTGATGTATTTGATGGTGTTAAGGAAAAAGTAGAAGAACATGGTATGAAGGATTATGTTTCAAAACCAATTGATTTTAATATTTTGTTTGAGAAAATTGATAAATATATTGACTATAGTGTTTATGATAATATTAATAGTTCAAGTGCTATTGAATTAATGATGTTAAAAAAATTAAAATCGTTTAAAGTTAATGAAGGAATTAGTAGAATTGGTGGTAATGCTGAAGTATATTTAAATGTTTTAAGAAAATTTGCTATTAATAGTAAAAATTTAATAAATGATATTAAAACAGCTGCTGAAAGTAATAATATTGAATTAATTTTAAATAGACTTCATCAATTTAAAGGTTCAGCAGGAAATTTAGGCTTAAATAATGGATATGATTTAGCGGTACATATTGAAAACGAACTTAAGATTGACAATTTGGAAGTTTTATTAGAAATTGATAGTTTAGAAAAAATTATAGATAACGCAATATTAGAAATTTCAAAGGTCAATATTGAAGAAAGTATTGAAACGAAAGTAATTACTGGCGATTTTAAAGTGGTTTTAAAATTAATTAAGGAAAAGCTTGAAACTTATGATATTGAAGCAATGGACTTAATTATAAATAATAAATTATTATTTATAGATAATAATCTTGAAGATTTATATAATAAAGTTTTAAATGCAATTAATGATTATGATTATGAATTAGCTTTAGAATATTTTAATAATATTGATATTTATTAAACATAATTTCACTTCTTGAAATATTATGTTAGAATATAGCGTGGAATGAAAATAAGTATGAAAGGAATTATTATGAAAAATACAAATGATTTAAATGAAATTAAGGAGCTTATAGAAGCTAATCAAATGGTTTTAGGGTATTTTACAACTACTGATTGCAATATGTGTAAAGATTTATTTCCTAAAATTGAAGAGATGTTAAAAAGTTTTCCTAATATAGAGGGATTTAGAGCTGAATCAGATTTGAATTTAAGAATTGTTGGTGAATATAGTATTTATATGGTACCTTCAATCATTTTATTTATTGATGGTAAAGAAACAATTAGATTAAGTAGAAATATAAGTGTTATGGAGCTATCTAGTCAAATTCAAAGATATTATGATATGTTAAATTAAATAAAAATTTAAATGATTCTAATTAAGTATTATTACTTAATTGGAGTCTTTTTTTGTTTAAGTATATATAATATTGAATGCTTTTATGATAAAATGTAAATGAATTATAAGGAGGGATACAAAATGATCATAGCAAATAATATGAAATTTATAGTAGATAGAAAAGTTTTTGAAAAAATTCCAAATTTGTATATAGGGGTTGTAGTTGCTTATGATATTGATAACAATAAAAATTACATTGATATTGAAAAATTGCTTAATGATGTTCAAATATCATATGAAGAAAAATTTAAAAATATGTCTTTAAGAGAACAAAAAAATATTGCAGCATATAGAAATGTTTTTAAAGAGTTGGGAATTAATCCGAATAAATATACGAGTTCTATTGAAGCTATGAGTAAAAGGGTATTAAGTGGTAAAAAATTACCATCAATTAATTCGATTGTTGATGAAATCTGACTGCACACTTTTGACTTCAGTCATGAGTTAAGTCAGAAAAAAAGTTTCTTTTTTTAAAATATTATAAAATAAAACCTTTACAAAAACCAGCTCTGAACTGGTTTTTTAAGCAC
>Ga0256842_1002007_pt1 | contig 15281 bp, 17 predicted proteins | sample 4559240metaG_FD_185973 | JGI IMG/M metagenome (GOLD analysis project Ga0256842, IMG submission 185973) | Hydrothermal vent microbial communities from Guaymas Basin, Mexico - 4559-240 | ecosystem: Environmental > Aquatic > Marine > Hydrothermal vents | place: Mexico: Guaymas Basin | collected...
AATAATCTTGCGGGGCGGAAACGTATAAGGGGAGTATTAATGCTAAATGAACTCAGCTTAGGATGTGGGAAGGGTGAGTCCGAAAGGGCGGAGCTGAAAAATCAGATAGATGTGGGGAGTTCCGTTTCTCCCGAGAGCCCGTCGATGAGAGTGGGGGGCGGGAAGGCTCTCCTCTTAAAAGTAGCGGGGAGTCAGAACGGTTAGTCCGTAAGACGGTCGAACTTCCCGTAATACTTTCTTAAGACCTCGTACGGCTTTTCGGAGCGGATAATTCTTACGCTGACTTTACCCTCGTTGAATTCGATTGAATACTCGATGATAAAACCTTCTTCGTCGAAGAAGGCGTCCTCAAGCAAATATGTTATGCTAGTCCCTGGATTGGTCAGTTACAAGTTGAAATGTAGGGGTTGAGGGGCACCCCTTTGTGAGAAATGTAACAATGTCAATCAGAGAGTTAGCTATTAAGTATGAGTGGGAGACCCCTTGGTGAGAAATGTAAACGTATTATGTGAAGAATTCATCGCATCCTCTTCTTAGAGTTTCGAGGGAGACTTTAAGAAATATATTCTTGCTAACTCCCCTTCCTCTTCCTCTTCCAACAACTTTACTGGATATTATCCCATACGTCTCTAACTCGTTTAAGATTCTTGAAATAGTCTTGTAAGATACATCTGGAAACCCCAGCTTGTCCTTTACGAGTTCGTACGTTCTAACTACTTCGCCTAAGGTTACGATCTTCTGCCTTTCAAAGAGCTTGAGAAGAACGTACAGCACACACTTCTGCGTGTTGGGTAAGGATCTGATTAAGTCTAATTAAGTCTAATATGGAGCTTCTTTCCAGTTCTTTCATAGCTTTCTTAACGTGATCTGTAGTAACGGTATCAGAGCCTTCTATTACTGCAATTTTTCCAGATAAGTGTAACAATTCGACAGCTTTTCTCGCATCTCCGTAATAGTTCATAGCGAACGCAGCACAAAGTGGTATCACTTCATCTTCTAAAGCTCCTTCATTAAAAGCTAATACAGCTCTTTGCTTAAGTATCTCCTGCAATTGAATTGCATTGTAAGGTTTAAATACGATTTCTTTTCTCTTTAAGCTCGATAGAGTTCTTGCGTCTAGTAGGTCTATAAAGGTAGGATCGTTGCTAATTCCTGTTATCGTAATCTTATCATTTCTTGAGAAGTTGTATAAGAGATCATCACCCGCATTTTTGACTAGAATGTCTACTTCATCCAGCACGACCAATACGGGCTTTTTTATCGTCCTTTTTAGTTTTTCGTAAGCGTCAGATGTGCTTAATCCTGTCTTTGGAAAAGGAACATTAAAGTCCAAGAGTATTGAACGAAGGACTTTGTACTCAGTTTTCATTTCTCGACAGTTTACGTAACTGTAGATGATGCTTTTTCCTAAGTTGGGTGCGACTCTTTCTAGAAAATATTTCATTATCATAGTCTTTCCTGTTCCCGTCATTCCGTAAATGAAAAGATTAGTAGCTCTAATCCCGTCGAAAAGAGGTGACAACTCTAGATAGATTGTCTTCAACTCGTTTTCTCTGAATAAAGGTTTCTCGGGAATGTAGCTAACGTCCAAGACTGATTCATCCTTGAAAATTCGCTTTCTTGCTTTCTCAATTTTCATCAATTCTTCAATATCCATATTCTCACCCCCTACACTGTTACATTTCTTACATTGGTCTCACTTCTTACATTTATTACATTTTCCCAAATTGTCTTCATAATACATGTCGCAACATTTACATTTCTCACTGAGGGGTGGGGGTATACCTTCTCAGTTTACATGGAACTCGTAAAATGTCACTTCACAGTAGATGCTAAAGCGAAATATTTGGCAATCAGATAAAAATCGTGATGGATTTTTTAGGGAAAACAACCCCGTTTAGGTCAACCTAATTGCCAACTTTGTCATCTACTATGAAAGGCGAGGCTTTCTTAGCGACATTTTGTAAGAAGACGGGATACTCTCCGAGACCTGAAGTTCTTGCTCGTGAGATGTCTTACGTCCTCATGAACAAGATTATATTCTATAAAATCCTTGAAAGGTCCTACGATTTACCCAAATTAACAGCCTTCTATGAGGAAGGAAAGGTAAAGTCAGCTAAAGAATATCTCAAAACCTTGGAGCAATACTTCGAAAGGGCTAAGGAAGATTTTGAGCTAATCTTTAAGACAGGTTTATACGATCACACAGACACCATAGAAGAGGAAGTTGGTCAGAGTCTTGAACTCTTCCTTCTGATGACAACTATGATTCAACTATTATGAGTCACTGCTGTTAGGACTCGAAAGGGAGAGGGTTTCTTAAGTTGTATCCGAAAAATACTACACTCTGATTTTAGAAAATTGATGAATGTGGCTTGAGATCGAAATTAAGTTAGAAAAAGTAACTTTTTGTGTTACAACTCTTGCAGGAGTTTTCTAACGGCTAATAGGTCGAGGCGGGATTGAGGTTTGACGATTCTGTTGACAGGTTCCACGAAAAGGACGTTTCTCTTGACACAGAATTTTAAGGGATCGTCGATTTTAGTGTATTTTATCACTTCGTTCTCGTTAATGGCTTTGAATAGCTCGATTACCCCGTCGAAGAGTTCCTTATTCTTCTCGACTTCGTAAATCGTATCGAGTAGTTGGCTAAACCTAAGCTTGAGCTGTTCTTCGCAGAATTCCTTTAGCCTGTGCTTGTTCTTGATTGCTTTGACTAAGTAAACTGGTTTTCCACCGAAGTAATTCCACGTTAGCTCAATTTCGTCTTTAGAGAATCCGTATTTTCTCAGAAATTCGACTGTGATATCGTAATCGAAGTCGTCAACGAGGAGGTAGTCGCACCTGCCGTGAAGCATTGCCTCTTTGTAAACCTTCTCAAGGAAGAGGGAATCTGAAGTTATGGCGAAGACGTGAGCGAGGTGGGATTCTTTGGTTAGGCCGACGAAGAAGTTAAAGAGTTCGTAGATTAGGGGGCCGTTGATTTTAACGTCATCGATTTTTTGGAGTTCGTCAAGGACGAGGACAGGTTTTTTCTTTTTGGAGACTTCCATTAGGAGGGACTCTAAGTAGACGAAGACGTTTTCAATAGCCTTCTCTTTGAAAATCTCTCGGAATACGTTCTTTGGTATGGGGAATCGACCTATGGGCGTAATAATCTCTTTTGGGACGTAGGTTTCTATGAGTTCTTTTACTAAGGATTTAATGTTCATTCTCTTGTTTTTAACCTCGAAAAGAATTCTCAGGAAGTCATCAGCTTTGCTGACGTAAATGTGCCTTAAGCTAATGTAAAAGACCATGTATTCCTTTGGTAACGTTTTGATTAGGTGTCTAAACAGTTCAGTCTTACCTGAGTTTATGGGTCCATAGACAAAGTAAATTGAATCTGGCCTATAGCTGAGGATCCTTTTAATTTCCTCAATTTCCCTCTTCCTATCGTGAAATTCTATCTCCATGATAACACCTCATTGGGTAATTGGTGGCGGATAATATATTAAACTAAGAGATTTGCGAGATTTTATGGGAATGGGTGTTGAATATTGTGGAAGGATGAATTTTACGTTACGGAGTTACAGGAGTATGAATTGTACTTTGAAACGATTGTTGTGGGAGATAGGATGTTTATGACGATAGACATATCGAAGTATGCGGATTGCGATATCTTTGTTAGATTTTATTCGACTCATTTTGTAATCTGGATAAGGGGTAGTCCTTTGGAGGTTAACTATCCAAAGGGGATAGTGATTGATCCGGATAGCGTTGTGAGAGTTAGAAGGAACGGATTGATTGATGTAGAGGCGAAAGTTGTTAGGAAATCCTCATTCTTCTCGTTGATATTCTGACACTGCTAGGGGGACACACGAAAATCGATAGCCTTAAACTGTTAGTTTGCGTATGGTGGTTTGATATTATTTAACAATATGCATATTTATGCTATGAGTCGATGTTCGACGATTGGTTTAGTGATTGTCATGGATGATTTGGCTGGGGGTTGCAAGGGGTGGTTACACTGCGGTGGATGGCGAGATGATGGTTGAGGTGTTGCGGTGGCATGTGCGAGGTTGAACACCGATTGGCATGAGTGTGCGTGGTTAGGTTGCCGTGACGTTGATTTGGTTGTTGAGGGCTACGTTAAGGGGAGGGTGGAGAGAGGATGATTTGTTTATTCGGCGAATGTTGTTCGCAGAGGAGAATTGTTCTCTTCTGATGAGAATTGAGGAGATTTTGGAAGAAGTGAGAAGAACTAATCTCTTCTAAAGAGAACTATTCTCCTCAATTCTCTTCAATGACTTACAATAACTTACGGTAAGTTACAGTAACTTACAATAAATGTTTGTGGCGTTAGTGGGAGATATGAATATGAAGAAGGAGGTTGCGGGATTAGAGGATCGTCTATTGAAAAAGTTGCGAGAAAATTTGTGAGGATGAATTGAAGAGGGAGATGCTGCTTGAATTTTGCTATGAGAAGTACGTTAGCGTAAACGAACTTCGCTACAGATCTCCTCGTAAACCAATATATTTCGTCCATAAGCAGCCCACGTTTCCTAACTTAAAGACATCCTCCACTTCCGATCTCTCAGCTTTAAGCTCGTCTTCTCTCCTCAAATAGCTAACAAGAACTTACGTTTCCTGAAGTAAATTATATCTTTAATTTTATTTTCAAGAAAATAAGTCAGAGGAGCCGATATCATACTCAACAGCTTGCTTAGACTCATGTTCTCCTTCAACCAGATCACCGGAACGACTCTGTACTTCTTTAAGGCCACGTTGTAGTTGTAATATGAACAAAATCCCTTATCAGCCATCACTACTGCTTCTGTTTTAAGAAAGCATGTCCTCGAAGATCTGACAATCGCTAGTATTTGCAGGGTAAATTAAAAATAGAAGAGGTCTTTTTGTCTTGTAATCCATAGCAAAAGCTAATTTGAAGCCTAGAAAGAATTCGTTGCTATCGAATCCCCACTTGTAGTCTTTATCTTCAAGTTCTTCGTTTGATTTCTTGTGTCTTTGCTTGTTTAAGTCTAAATCTATTCCAGAAGTATCTACGGCTATCCTTAAAGCATCCTCTACCAATTTTACAGTGCATCGCTAAGAAAGCCTCGCTCTTCAGAGCGGGGATGAATTAGGGGAAGTGGGTGGGGAAGGTTGGTGGTAGGTTTTTATTAGGCTAAAATCTTTAAATGCTGATAATACACAATTCAAACTGTGCAACTAAAATCGACAAGACATGCTAAATATCTGTGCAACTATCATTTCGTGTTTAATTCCTAAGTATCGAAGGTCAATTTTAGACAAGTATAAGGAAGATTTAAAAGAGATATTTTGCTCCGTTGAAAATCGAACTGCTGATAAACATCAGTTTATAAGTTATCGACAATTACCGTTAAAGCATTTATAAATCCAACATAGCCTTGTAGACAATTTTCAACAGAGCAGAGATATTTCATCAAATAGCCGAGAAATGGGGGTTTGAGATTTTAACGTTGGAGATTATGCTTGACCATGCTCATCTATTCGTTTCAGCACCTCCAAAGTATGCTCCTGCACAAATTACTAAAATATTCAAGGGAGCATCTTCAAGGGAGTTAGGTAAGAGGTATCCTGAATGCAAAGAGGGTTCAGAGCTTTGGACGAGGAGTTATTTCGTAGCGACAGCAGGTAACGTCTCGTCAGACGTAATAATGGAATACATTAAAGAACAATACTTCAAGGAGGCTAAGGAGAATGAAAAGAGTGAATAAGTTCAGACTAAGACCTACTAAGGAGCAAGAGATGGTTTTATTTAGCTTGTGCGAGATGTCCGCAGTATTATGGAACAAGTTGAACTACGTTAGAAGGCAAGCATTTTTCGAGGGGAGATTCGACTGGAAAGAAGAAGGAGTTAACGAATTATACAACGAGTTTAAGAGGATTCTGGGTTCAGCAACAGCTCAGCAAATCATAAGGAAAAACAACGAAGCTTGGAGGTCGTTTTTCGCTCTCTTGATGACGATCATAAGAAGTGATTGTTATAGGATTGAGGAGGTGGGAAACAAGAAGTATTTGGTTCTGCCTAAGGGTTTAAGGATTAGAACAGCTGGAGAAATTAAATGGAGAGGAAAGCAAGGGAGATTAGAAATCTTTTACGACGACTTAGCAGGGAGATGGTATGCCTATCAGAGTGTAGAAGTTGATCAACCAAGTGCCACCTCCCCCGAGAAAAGAGCTTTCGTAGACTTGGGTGTTGTGAACATCATAACAGCTTGGATCGAGGGAGAAAGACGAACAATCGCTTTTTCGGGCAAGCCCTTGTTGGCGGATTGGTGGTATTTGACTCGCAAAATCGCACACTACCAGTCGATTGCCAAAAAAGCCAACGGAGTAGATACAACAAAGAGGATTAGAAAATACTACCTCAAGCGGAAGCTGAGGTTTAGACACGCAATCAACACGATAGTGTTCAGATTCGTCAAACTCTGCTACGAGAAGGGAGTAACCAAAATCATAGTCGGAGACGTTAGAGGGATAAGGCAAAACAACGACAAGGGGAGCAAAGTTAACGCAATGATCCACAACTTCTGGAACTTCAAATACATTATCGATAGATTGATCACGACAGCAGAAAACTTCGGAATCAATGTTAAATTGGTCAAAGAAAACCACACATCGTCAGTTTGTCCATTCTGCGGAACTAAGGGTAGGAGAATAAAGAGGGGGTTGTTCTACTGCCCCAAGTGTGAGCAAGTCATGAATGCCGACATCGTTGGCTGTTTGAATATTGCTAAAATGTGTGGAGCTATAATCCCGAACCCCTCTTGGAGGGGTAGGGATAACGGGGGGCTGACCCATCCCGCAGTCCTTAACGGACTGCAAACCTCCCCGCTCGCCCTTTAGTGCAGGGAGGATGTCAGTGTCTCTGAGGTCTGCTACAACGGGTAATCTCACTCGGGACGCATATCAAATTGATGTAAGCGATCTATTTTTAAATTTTTCTGTTTATATTCTTTGTTTTTTGATTTAAGGTTTAATTTACCCCTACATTCTCATGCAATCAAGTCTTAGTTGTCTATAAAATTAATAAAGCCTGTTGGGTAATTATTGGAGTGAGGTTAAAAAAGAGACCGTGAATCTTTATATATTCTATATTATAGGAAGTAATATGAGGCAAGAGATGCTCCTAGAGGAAGAGCTAGTTAAGAAAACCTTCAGTAGAGTAATAACTATTACACCACCCCCCTCTCAAAAATTCACGTTCACTCCACCCGGTTATCACTGGTTCAAGATAATTCCGTATGAGGACGGGGTCATCCCGTATGATAAAATAAATACAATACTATACTTCAAGAGAGATAAATTTATTGAGTGTTACGTGAGAACGAATAATGCTCCATCAGACTTAGTAGAAATGGGATACGCTATACCAAAGTCGCCAGTGGACATAGTGGGCATACTAGGAGAGTCAAGAGTCTTCTGTTGTACTCTTTTCGCTAAACGTAAGCACGATTATTATTTCGTCGATTTTATAATTAACGATACAAATCGATTTTTCAGGAGCATGCCTAATTGCACCGCGTTGGCAGTGTACCTTCACACTCCTGAAAACTTGAAGCGGATGATAGCAGAGGAGTGCCTAAAGCTAAGAGGAAACGATTTCAGAGACTTACAAGTGTCCAATAATCTTTACAATTTAGTTCTACATCTCTTAGAAACTGGCAATTGCCATCGTCTAAGAGGTATAAAGCCTGAAGACTTTGAAAAAGAGAGAATCTTTCCCGAAATTTACGCTCTCCAGCTAACATTACTAGCGTACACTAAAGAGGCTCTAACAAGTCTTAAGCAGTTGATGTCGAGATTAACAGACGTAGAAATTGATTGGAAATCATTTGAAAAACCGTGGATCGTGGCATTAGAAAAAGCATCCAATCCAGTAAAAGATAGATTCAGAAGAACACCGGTAACATTTACAGCCTCGTCAGATGCTCTAAGAAACTGGCTAATCCTACCGGATTGCAGTATCTGCAACTGTATCCCCAGAGGAACAGTGCCAGCAGAAGCTATCAGCAGACACGATGGATTCAGAGTTGGATTAGGAGTAGATAACAGTGAACTCAAGCTAAGAGAGGAAGATTTCCTAGAACACTGTGCTATCGTAGGCAGAGATGATGACTTACTAGCTACAATCGTCAAAAATCTTGGATTACTCAACAGCGTAATCATCATATCTATTAACGATACAATTTCCAGAATTCTCTTACACAAGGGAGTAAAGTGTACAGTTTACAACAAAGACATCAAGGTCAACCCATTCGATTTATGCGAGGAAGATTATGCTAATACTTTGATTGACACCCTAGGATTACAACTATCGACGTCACCGCGTAGTCTCGCTAAAGCACTCACGTACCTTAATAAAACGATCGGTTACTTCTCACCGTTACTTCTCCTCAAATTAATCACAGATGTGACAAAAAGGAGACTAATCCTCAGCGATAGTACACTCTCAAGTTCACTCAACATAGTCTATCAGAATCTCTACAATTTTTCACGAACAGCCTTAGAATTTTGTTCAGAGGGATTCATTAGCAATTATACAAACATACCTCTACAAAAAATTCTCAGTGTTGCTGGAGTAACCGTTTTTGATAACCTTCAGTTTCCTGACGCTCACGTTCTTCTTGTAAGACTACTCACAGAAATTATCGCCCAACCTAAATACTATCCAACTTATATAGTACTATTACTACCAAATCTTAGCGAGCACTCCCAGTTCATATACAACCTGTTTAAATTCAAAAAGTACGGGGTTCATGTCATAATTTGTACAACAAACGTTGAAGATCATAAAATCTTGGATGATGTGGGTATAACATTCAGAATTGAGGGGGATAGAGCCTACGCACGAGTTTTCGGCGAGGGCACTACAGTGATAACAATCGACAGGATAAAACCAAACCCAGTAAGAGAAAACGATCCTGAGTTCCAATCCCCACTACCTTGTCCAGATTACAGGATAAAACTCTTCGGGCAGGCTCTCAAATACGTCGACCCTGAAGATGCATTAAGATCAATAGTTCTCTATGAAATATACAAGGAAGTTCCCGTCAATGTTCAAAGATTAATTAAGAAACTGGAAGATGAAGGTATTGATGTTAAAAGTATTCTCTCATGGTTACAAGAAAGGGACTTTGTAATAATTCACGACGATACCACGGTAGAGTACAACAATGGGTTCGAGAAGTGGTTTAAATCGGCGATACCCGCAATCGAAAGTGATCAGATTATCAGAGCAATCGTGGACTACTACTTCAGCAGAAGCCACTGCGTCATCCCAGTGAAACAAACACCGGGCGTAGAACGTCCCGACCTCATGGCTGTACCCTTCACGTCCAGAGTACACTTCAATTTCCATGGAGCAATACCAGTAGAAGTAGAGCTTTCATTAGATAAAGGCGAGAAAAGTCTACAACAAGCCCACAAAAATATGATCAAGAATCCAGAATTCCTAAAAAAGCATGTTGTAACTCTTATAAAATTCAGAGATAAAATTATGGACATTTACAACAGTGTCGATGATAACGTCAAGGAACGAGTGGAAATACTGTTCTACGATGGCAAGAAAATATTGGAAGCTGAAGAAGTTGAATTCGCTGAAATTGTTGAAAAAACAGATGACAATAAAGATAATGATGTCGAAAAGAAAAGAGAAGAAGAAAAACAAAAACGTAAAAAGGATACTAAAACTCTCTCATTGCTGGAATTCGTAAAAGATGAAAAAGACGAGGGGAATATAAAAGTAGAAGCAGAAGACGTGAAAATTAGGGATGATGTAGAAGTGGAAGAACCCGTAACCAAGACAGCCAAAGAAATGAGTGATGAAGAACGCGATGAAAGCGTTAAAGATGAGGAAACCGTAGAGGGAGGCTTGATGGTCGTATGGAACAATAAGATCTACGTGCTTGAGGAGGATAAAGAATCTGAAAGAGCTGCAAGGTTCGTTAACGATTTCTTAGAAGGTAAACGTGAGAACATAAGAATAGTTGAGAAAGATAGAATATTAAAAGTTCTTGACGAAAAGGGGAATGTAATAGCCAAGGCTAAGATTATAAGGACTCTTTAATCAACTTTACGATCTTTTTACCCGTATCAGTTAATTCGAGAAAAACCACATTTCCTATACCGAGCTTCTTCGGCTTAATCTTTTTTATTAAGCCACTCCCCGTTAGTGTCCTAATCCTTACAAAGAACTTCGAATAAGACGCCTCTTTACATCTATCCCTTATTGACTTGTAAACTTCTGCCATTTCTACTAAACCCCTATTATCTAACTCCAGTAGTATTTCCTTCTTCAACGCATCCTCGCAGATCTTTTCCGCAACCTTCAATAATAGGCTATCGTCTAATCCCTCAATCCCCTTCTTCATATCTTATTCTAACACTCTCAACATTTAAAAACTTTTAAATTAATCTTGTAAGTTACCATAACTTACTGTAAGTTATTGTAAGTCATTAGGGAGAATTGAAGAGAATTGTTCTCTTTAGAGGAGATTGGTACTCTTCAGTTCTCCTCAACTCTCACCAGTCACCCTCAGAGGAGAACTCTTCTCCCTCGCAAACAATGCTCGCCGAATAAACAAACAGCTCCTCTCCCCCACCTCCCATCGTCAACAACCAAATAAACGACACCACCACCCATAAACCAGCACAACCCATCCCAAGCACAATCCAACCCTAAAACCTTCACGTGACACTAACAAACCTCACCTAAGTTCATAAAAACGTTGATCGATTACACTCCAGACGTGGAATTACCCATACTCGACAGAATAACTGTCCCTAGGAACATTTTTAAAAAAGCCTATCCTAATAGTTGACGAGTTACAAGTCATCGGCGACTTGAAAGTCGACGGTCTCCTAATCTACAAGTTAGTAGAAGTTTTATCTTTATAACTAAAAACAACCTCACCTAAGCATTTTTCTTGTAAAGACGACTATAAACAACAATATTAGGAATACCCTTCACGTTCTGAAAGTTCAGAATTTCCTTGATCCCCTCGTGAACATACACCACATGACTCCCCTTACCTCCCCTGTACCTAAATCCAAATAATTCAGCCGCCTTGCATAACTCCGTAAACTTAACGTTCTTTGGATTCCTCTTCAATCTCTCATATACCTCCCTCTTCTTACTACCCATTTCACACCCCCATCATAAAGAGGATTGATGAGGATTGGTTGAAAGTTATGCCTTATATCTGTAATCAAGCTTAAGCCAACCTCCGAGATTGCAGTCTCCAGTATGAGCAATTCCTCATGGAATCTGTCAAACAGCTAAGATGCTATTTTGGAATTCCAAGCTCGTGCCTGCTCTCGATCACATTAGAGTCTCCTCATACTGGCAGCTCATGGACTTTTCAGGGTCAATAAATATCAATTAACGGTCTAAATGCAGTTCAACTTTGAGTGCAACTATATACTCAAATCCGAAAATATTATATACTTCGTATTCGAATATCAATTGAAGTTCAGAGGTGTGGTGCATGGCGCTGGATGATGTGTTCAATAAGGAGTATTGGACTGGCCGGAAGAGTCACAGGGAAGAGGTGCTCCAGAGATTAGAAGAGTTCCTTAAAGAGAGAAGCAGGGAAAGCCTTGAAAAACTGATGAAAGCCTTATGGGCATCCGAAGCCTACGATGTCAATCGAGCTATTGAGAACAGAATTATTAAGAAGGGATATTCTTTCGAGGACATTGCGAAGAAGCTTGAGCTTGTGAGAAGCAGTCCGGCGAAGCTCTTGGAGCAGGACATACCCAGCTTTGGCCCGGCAAGCATTACCGAAATCTTGTTCTGCATCGCTCCTGAGAAATATCCAATATTCAACAAGAGGGCAAAGGCGGGCTTGAAGGCTCTAGGCTACGGTGACTTCGAAAAGGTTCAGAGACTCACCGCAAGCACCTATCAGGATTTCACGATGGCTTTGGAGAAGATGTACGCAGATTTAAAGGCTATCAAGGGCGAGATTGAAGAGAGAGCGGGCCTTAACATTCCGAAATTCGACTTCGTCGACGGCATTCTGAACCTGCTGTATGAAGGTAAACTGAGCATCAGCGAAATCAGGGAGCTTAGAAGACAGGCAGTTCTAAAGGCGAAGATTGATAAGGCTGTCATGAATTACGCGCTTAGTAGCATTCAGGGTGCCGTGAAGCAGTACTTCTACTGGCTTGGAAAGGGAGACTCCGAGGAGAGAGCCATTGAGAAGGCCGTAAACTACGCCGCTGGTGTGATCAACGCATCTGGAGTCCTGAGTGACCCTAAGAAGCATCAGGCGCTCGTTACTGCATTGGAGGCCATGGCAGATCTGGCTAAAGGGATGACAGAGCTTCTGAGAGAGCTTTCATAATTACTTTTTATTAACTATGAAAGAGAAAAAACCTTAGAATCTTCAGATGCTGGCAGTAGATTAGGTATTTGGAGGGTCGTCATGCCACCAGCCACTGTTGTTATACCACCAGCATCTTCTATAGAGTTAGCTGTCACTTTAAAGCTGAGAACTCCAATAGCAAAAAATGAAGCTCTTGGACTTCTTCTGTTTGCAGATGTTGCATATGTTGAGCGCAGTGTAGCCAGCAAACTGCAGAAAATATCGGAGCTGGTCGACATCCGCGCATACCCCGATGAAATATACTTTACCTACAGAAACGGACTTGACAGAGTGGGCAACTTGCTGCTAAACATCGTTCGGTTTGCCGCAGAAAGCGATGCCCTTCTGCTGTTCCTCAACGACGATGAGCTAAATAGCGTGACGAATGTTGTTTATCAGTACTGCCCTGAGCATAAGCCACTTCTGCACAGGAGCACCTTAGTTTGGAGCATTTTGGACTTTATAGTGTTCAACGAATTAAGTCCTCTCATCAGCGACATTTCAGGAGACTGTCTGCAGCGACTGCTGAATCTGTCGAAAGTATTTAAGGAAGATCTTCAAACAGCCGTTCTGCACTACGCGGAAGTACTTTCTGGACAGCGCTTTTTGAACCAGCAAAACAAGTTCTGGCTCAAAGAAGAGATCTCACGGGGACAGCAGGAAGTCCTAGAACTGCTTTCGCCGGAAAGGTTGAGGAAATTTGATATATCTGCTTCTATTTTGGATGGGATCTCGTATATTTTAGGTTTAGGTTTAACAAAAATACCCGCACCTATAAACACTGCCTTAGAAGCGTATCGCTGGATAAAATCCAAGCAGATTCTGAAAGCTCCACGCGCCAAATTGGGGTGGGTCACTTTAATCATTAAAAAAATTCTAACGCCCGGGTTGAGCACAATCAACAGACCTAGTAGATGCATCGTCTGCTCGTTGAGACAGGAGGAGATAGAAAGAATGTCGGAAGAGGACGCAGAAAGGATCATCGAAGAGCTCTTTAAGTCTGATAATCTGTGCGAACAGCATACGATTGCGTGGCTGAACATCAGAAAATTTAGGGCACTAGTTGGAAAGGACCTGCTGTTGGCAATGAAGAAATATTATGATTTAAAGTGAGCTCTTCCCAGCAAAAGATCGAAAGGTGAGAAATTAAACCTCAGGCAGGGGCAGAATTTTAAGTAGGAGGTGTCGGAGGTTATTAGTAGCTAAGCCGTGACTGGAGCGCAGGATTTAAAAGCATATCAAGCAGGCTACCCGACGGATCTCTTAACACTTCTGCTTAAGACATCTTCAATCAATTCTGTCTTTCAGACGCTCTGTTTGAGATCGTAGCTCTAAACCTCCTCTGCTAACTCTCTTCCGAACTTAGCTATCAAAAAACTCTTAGTAGTTTCGTCATATTCTTTCCACTTGCTCTTGAAGTATTCCCTTATAGCCTCTTCCACTACTTGGGACTTCTGCTTATTCTCTGCCAAGCTAATAGCTTCGATCATCTTGTCGATTACTTCAGGTATTACAGTTCCAAATTTGATCTTCTTCGTTTTCTCAGCTTTTATTTCCTTCTTTTCGCCGACCATCGTCTTTAGGAGCTTTTTCTTCTCCTCTATCTTTCTATCTATGTCCATAACCATCACCTCCCAATAATCCTTTCAACATCCTTCACGATCTCCTCAAACACCTTCAAGCTCTCTTTAGCGGTTTTACTTGTAAAAGCGTAAAGGGGCTTTTTCTCCTCAATCGACTTCTCAAAATATGTGCTCAAGGGAATTGGCGAATAAACCTTAACCCTATCTTCGAATTTCTTGATTCTTTCGAGGTTCCTCCTCGATGCCGTTAGTCTCTTATCGTATTTAAACGGGATAATTCCCAAGATTTTTAGATCTGGATTAAGCTCCTCTTTGACCATTTCAATTGTATCCAAGAGGAGAAGCAAGCCATGAAGAGAGAAGTAAGCCGTCTCGACTGGAATGAGGAGATAGTCAGAAGCTACCATTGCGTTTATCGTTAAGAGGCTGAAAGTAGGCTGACAGTCGATTAATACAACGTCAAAGCCATCGATATCGTTAATTGCTTTAGATAAGATTCGCTCCCTACCTAAAACATTGGTTAAGGTTACGTTTAACCCTTCTAAATAGTCACGAGAAGGGACGAGCTTGAACTTTGCACCATCCCATTCGATGTCTATGGCTATATCTGTGAGCCTTAGCCTGCTCTTCTTTCTCGTTGCGTAAGTTTCCAATACCGTATCAACTCCTTGATCGAGTTGATCCGGATCGATTCCGTAAGCTATCGTTAGCGTTGACTGCGGGTCAAGGTCGATTGTTAAAACTCGGTATTTCCTCGCAAGAAGATATGAAAGGTGATATATTGTCGTTGTCTTTCCTGTTCCTCCTTTCTGATTGACCGATGAAATGACTATCATTTGTAGTTGTCTTGATAGAAAGATATATAAATGTTTAGATAACTAATTGTCAAGATATTAAGATGTATCGATGAGAAGATATTGAGAAATCTGAATGTTTAGAATTAAGAAATCACTTGAGAATTATTTGTACCTTAGTTCCTACCAAGAGTAATATAAATTAACAATAATCCAGAATTATGGATTTGGTGGATAAATACCTTGAAGAGATAAAATGGGATAAGGGGACTAATCAAACCAATTGTGGATGAATACTATCCATCGAAGGCTAATAAGGAAGTAATATCCCTGTACGATCTGATAACAGTTGGAATTCTTGCTCACCTGCACTTCAACGGAGTTATAAAGCACGCTTACGTTCACTTCATCGAAGATCTCAAACTTTTCCCGAGAATTCGATACAACAAGCTGATTGAGAGGCTTAACAGGTATGAAGAGCTGTTGTACAGGGTTCTTAACTTCGT
>Ga0256842_1002008_pt1 | contig 15265 bp, 12 predicted proteins | sample 4559240metaG_FD_185973 | JGI IMG/M metagenome (GOLD analysis project Ga0256842, IMG submission 185973) | Hydrothermal vent microbial communities from Guaymas Basin, Mexico - 4559-240 | ecosystem: Environmental > Aquatic > Marine > Hydrothermal vents | place: Mexico: Guaymas Basin | collected...
TATAGCCATAAATTATCCATCCATAATCACAGAAGCGAATTTTTAGGGGCCTATCAAACAGCTCAAAAAATTGCAGAGTTACAAAAAGATTACTTTTTGAGTTTTGATGAATTGAGACAGGATATAGAGATTAGAAATAGAATAGCAGTTGCTCAGGCAAATATGTTTGAATTTCAAAAGAGCAATGAAAGTTTAAAAAGAGATATTGAATTTTTGCTGGAACAAAAGACCAGAGCACAAAGTGTTTACAATAGAGAAATTAAGGATGTGGTATTAGGCAAATTGTATGGTACAATTGGCCAAAATTATGCTTTTTTGGCTCCCTTTAACCCTGAACTATTTTCAAAAGCTGAAGACTGTTTTAACAAGGCAAAATCTGAATTTAGCAAAGAATCTGACAAACAACGGCAGGATGTATATCTATTGCATCTCTATTATGATTGGAGAAAAATTGATGGGTTGGCTTTTGAAAAAGGAAAAAATTTGCTAAAAGAACTGATTTCTCTACCTGATGTTCAAAAATTTTTGAATAATCCAACACCTGAAAATGCAAAATATAAGCAATTTCTATTACAGCTTTTATTAAAATATAATTTAGATGCAGAGCAAGATATTGTTACTTCATTTTTGAATAACTTCAGTTTATCTCGATTGAAATATTTATTTAAAGATGCTGCTGATGAACATCCTTTTGAATTTATTTTTGCATATCTGGGAATTATGAGTATGAAAATTAAAAGATACGATAATGCTCGTGATTACTTTGCTTATGCAATTAGGATTCCTCTAAAGGGAAGGAGAATACAACAACCAACTCTTCAGGCCATTAGGGCACAGATTTTAACCAGATATGCTATGGAATTATATAAAATTGGGCAGGAGGAAGAAGCACGGAATAAAATGGTTGAGGCAGTAAAAATTATGGAACAACTTGGTAGATATCCAGAATATGCGCCTATTCTTCAACTCAAAAATGGAAAAGCAATTGGTGGTTGGTTTAAAGATGCATGGAATAGTCTTTCAAAGATGGAATGGAATAAGGATTTTGATTTAAATACATGTGAGATGTTTTTAAAGTATTTCACTTTTAATTATGCATAAAGGGAGATTTAGTTTATGTCTAAACCAGAAAAAATAACCATCAATATCAAAACTATTACCCCCATTTGGACTGGTGGAATACATAGAAATAAAATGGAGTATATCAAAGGGTCGTCCATTATGGGAGGACTTAGGTTCTGGGCTGAAAGTTATTTTATTTTTGGTGCCCAGAACCAATATGACTATGGAATTGTTGAGCCAGAGGGAGATATAGATTTAATGACTTCACAGGGTTATTTGTTTTGCAAACTGCTTGAGTTCCCTGGAAAAGGTAAATGGGTAGCATTGAGTGATTTTTTCTTTTTTATTGGAGAGGCAACTTATAGTAGGTATAGTATTCTCAAAGAAAATGGTTAAAATTAAGATCAAAGGTAAAAGGGGCAGGAGTATGAAGAAGAGTAGATTTGATGCTGAAACAAAAGTGGCTCCAATTTTTTTCATCTTTGTTGAAAATTTTCCTATAGGCTTCTTCATACCGCTTTTTGTCAACTTAAAAATATTCTCAATGACTAAAATTAAATCCTTGATAAAATCCTTTAATATTAGTCAAATTAGTTTAAGGGTTATTTTTTTTTCATCCCATCCTAAAGGGCGATGATTATTGTAAAGGTAGATAAATTTTTTGCGATACCAAAAAATGACAAACATTAATGTTAAGACTCAACTAAAAAAATTAATAAATAAAAAACATGGGAGATGTTGATATATGAAAAGTATTGATTCATTATTAAATGAAGTATTACAATTTGATAACCAACCTTTTTATAAATTGCAAAAATTAAAAGGTAGAGAATGTAAATTTAAAAACTTTATATTACGTATTTTGCGTATCCAGGGAAGTCCAGGGGCTTATCCAGCATCAATATTTGAAGTTGAAGTCCCTTATAAGGAATCAGGTTTTCCTTTGGAATACCTTGTACCAGAATGTAAAAAAATTGGACTAGAGGATTTTATTACAAGACAATTTAAAGAAGGAATAGACAAATTTGCCAAACAAAATAGAGGAGCTGATGGAAGCGGTTCAATTTGGACCATTTCTATTGGACAGAAAATTTTGAAACGTAATAATGTAATTATAACTCCTGAAAGGATTAAAGTACGATTTATCTTTAGTTTTCCAAGTAAAAAGAAAAATGCTGGAATTTTAGATGCTCAGCAAACAGTGGAAATGTTAAATAATGAAATTCCCAATATAGTAAATTTTTCCTTATTTTTTGCTAATTACGATGAGAGAACAAAGGACAATCTTGATAGACAAATTGAAACTTCTGCTGCTCAAGAGGCAATACGTGATTATTTAAAGAAACACAATTTGATTGTATTTATAGCAGATGGTTCTGTATTACCAAGAGCTTCAGGAGTGGATGATCGTCCTTTAGAGTCCAATTCTGTAATTCCCTTTAAAGCTCCTGATTCTATGTCTGTTACAATTGAGACAAATACTTCTTTAGGTAAGATTACAGGAATGGCAATAAAAGAAGGGGTTACAGTCATTACTGGCGGAGGCTTTCATGGCAAATCTACACTGCTTTCAGCAATAGCACATGGTGTCTTTAATCACATACCAGGTGACGGGCGGGAATTTGTTATTACAAGAGACGATGCAGTATTGATTCGGGCTGAAGATGGCAGAAGCATAAAATGTGTAGATATTTCTCCATTTATAAAATGTTTGCCATACAAAAAAAGTACCACTAATTTTTCTACTAACAACGCAAGTGGCAGTACATCTCAAGCCGCTAATATGATAGAATTCTATCAAGCAGGATCACGTTTATTTTTATTTGACGAGGATACATGTGCTACAAACTTTATGTTAAGAGATGAGTTGGCAAAAAAAATAATCACAGATGAAAAAGAACCTATAAGACCTTTTTATAATGTTATTAGAACATTATGGGAAAAATATAAAATTTCTTCTATATTAGTAATTGGTGGATTAGGAGCATTTTTCAAGAAAGCAGATAATATTATTTCGTTATATAATTATAAAGTAGAGGATATCACCCATAAAGTTAGAGAAAAGCTGGGAACTGATTTTGATAGTGATGAGGATATTGTCCTTCCACGACCTAATAATCGTTTTATAGAAAAAGAAAATTTTAATCCAGCTTTTATACATAAGATAAAGAATAAAAGAGTAAATATAAGGATAAAACCTTTAAGAGAAAATTGGAAAAGAATAGAATATGGGATGGATAAAATTATTTTGGACTCTCTTGTACATTTAGTTGAAGAACCTCAATCTTTAGCAGTTGGTTTTATAATTTTGTTAATAAAGAAAATTATGGATTGTGAATCTAATTTTGAATTAACACATTTGGTTAACAAAGCCTGTTCCTTTATAAAGGAAAAAGGTCTTGATATTTTAGAATATGAATATAAAGGTCTTCTGTCAATGCCGAGGAAATATGAAATAATTGCAGCAATAAATAGAATGCAATCCCTTAAGGTTAATTGTAATAAATCCTTAAAATAGGAGAGTAAAGATATGTCAAGAACTCGTTATATTATAAGTGTTGGACAATCAATAATTACTAATTATTTAAAACGTACTAAAATGGATTATCCTGAATTTAAGAAATTTAATTTTAAAAATATTTATAAGGGTATTTTGCCTAGCGAGCTTCAACAATTAAAAAGAGATATATATGAAGATTTGAAAGAAATAAAAAATAATTCTCCTAAAAGTGTATATTTACAAAAAAATTCTGCCGAGATTAACACTTTTCTTAGCATATCTCCTCAACCTGATTTGATTCAATCAGAGATATTTTTAATAACCTCGCATTCTGTGGAAGGATATTTCGCAGGTATGGTAATAAAAAAAATCCTTCAGGAAATAGAAGGATATAAAAATGTTGTAGTAGAATATGTAGAACACCTATCCATGGATGATATAAATATGTTTAAGAATGTGGGGATAATAAATTTAATAAAAAAGATAACAAAGTTAGTTCAAGATGCAAAAACAAATAAATATAATGTGATTATTAACGCTACAGGATCATATAAACCTGTGTCAGCTTTTTTTATTTTTACTGGTATGCTTTTGGAAACACCTGTACATTACGGACATGAACAAGGAGAATTACTAGAACTTCCTGTCATACCCATGCAATATAAAACAACTTTGTGGAATTCATGCAATATAGCATTGCTTAATAATTTATATGAAAAGGGTAGTATTGATAGGAAATTATGGTATAAACTTTCAAAACAGGCAAGGTATAATATTGAGTATATTATAGAAGACAAAGGAGAAAATAATGTCTCTTTATCGTATGCAGGTAAATTAATACTTAGTGTTTATTTTGGAACAAAAAAGATGCTTTGGTGGAGAAAATGTTTGCTAGATCTGTATTGGAAGAAAATTTTTCTCGTTATATTCACTCTATTATAGGAGAAAAATTATTTCCTGTTGCATTTATTATGTTTGATTTAGACCACTTTAAAAGAATTAACGATACATTTGGACATACTAGTGGAGACCATGTTTTGAAAGAAGTTGGCAACCTAATAGCTACTCACATTCACACTATTCCTCAAGGACTTGCAATACGATACGGTGGTGAAGAATTTTTTGCCATTGTACCTGCCACAAGCGAGGAAAAAATAAAAGAGTTTTTAGAAGAAATAAGAAAATCTGTTGAAAAGAAAAAATTTCTTTTTAATGGTCAGCAGATAAGCGTTACAATCTCAATAGGTTGTGCTATTATAAAACATATAGAGGAAAATATATCTTCATATAAAGATTTTTATAAAAAAGCAGATAGCCTGTTATATGAGGCAAAAAAGAAAGGAAGAAACAGGGTGGAAATAAAAATTTACGACTCTTAAAACAATCGTTTATCCAATCCTTTATTTTAAAGGGTATTTGTTGATAAAATATATGAAATTGTAAAACCAGTGAGTTCATTATTTATTTTTTCACGTTTTTTTAAAAATGTATTTAAATCTTTAAATAATTCAAATAAGAAACAAGAACTATAGTATCCATTTTAATTTTATTGGATTTATGCAAAATAAGATATATTTTACTTCAGCAATTCTCGGGTACAAATAATTTGATTTTACAGCTTTATTTTTTTTAAAAGTATAGAATTTCTTTTTGTCTATTTTTTAATATATTTTACGAAAAATAATTATAATCTTTCTCGTATTTCTTTGTAAGTTCTATCTTTACAAACTCACCGAGAATTGCTGATTTTACTTATAATTACTTGACATTACCCTAAATTCCAAATACCCTACAAAAAGGTAATAATCTTTTAATAGGGATTAAAAGCTTGTCTTTGTTTTATATATATTAATTTTTTAAAAATATAGAAGAGTTACCAGGTGAGGTAGTAGTTGCTTTTTGTGAACATTAATCTGCAACAGTATCATCCACTTTTTCTTTCAGTAAAAGTTAAATGCTATCTATTGCATGCAAATTTCTTTATTTCTTTTAACATATACACTCCAGGAAATGAAGACATTACATGTGTTTAGAAAAACAGATTAATTAAGGAGCAGATAATGAATCAAATAATTTTTGAATGTGAGATAACAACCCCCATGTTTCTCGCTGGAGCAGACAATTACACTCCTGAACTCCGACCCTCTTCAATAAAGGGTGCAATGCGTTTCTGGTGGAGGGCAATGAAGGGACATTTAATGATTGATGAACTGAGAGAAAAAGAAGTAAAGATATTTGGAGGGACAGGACAGAATGAAGGGAGAAGTAAAATAAGTTTGAGAGTTACCTATGATAAGAAAAATTTTATAACGGAAAAAACCCTGTGGAATGAGATTGATTTTATACAAAGAAGATCAAGAAATGGAAAAATATATAAGATACCAAAGTCACATGAAGGAATCACATATTTGTTATATTCTGTAATGATGCTTCAAGAAAGGCCATATAATAAAATAGGTTCTAAATTTAATATTCACTTAACTGTGAAGGAAAAAGATTATGAGAATGAAATAGAATGTGTCTTTAAAATGTTTACTCTTTTTGGAGGTCTAGGTTCTAGAACGCGGAGGGGTGCAGGCAGCTTTATTATAAAAAAAGGATTGGAAGGCAATTTCTATGGAGTAGGTATAACTACACCAGAAGGATTAAAAGAATATATTAAAAAAGAGATAAAGCCATTAATTCCCTGTTCAAAAGAATCCACATATTCTTATTCTGTTTTAAATGGAGCTAAGATTTATATTTTTGAACCTAAGGACAACTGGATCGATGCCCTAGAATCAATAGGAAAACCATTTAAAGAATTCCGTTGGATAAATAAAAAAAGAGTAACAGAGACTCCAAATTTTGGCTTCCCTGTCTTGCATAGAGACAAAAGTCTTTTTGGTGCTGGTCCTAAAGAAAAGAAAAAAGATATAAAGGGAAATATTAAAAATTTTTTAAATAGACGCTCATCCCCTTTAATTTTTAAGGTGGTGAAAACAGAGAATAACTGTTTTATTCCTATCATATTGTGGTTAAATGGAGAATTAGTCCCTGATAATTATGAAATAATGGATAAAAAAGGTTTAAATTCAAACAAACCTCATATTACAATTATTGAAGAATTTATTAATTCATTGACCCCAAAAAAAGAGGTGACATTATGAATAATACTTATCTCTTTCTTTTCTCCATATCGCCCGTACAATCCTTTATTTCTCAGGCAAGAAAAACAAAAGATTTATATGCTGGTAGTGTCTTACTTTCTAACTTTATAAAGAATCAAATTGAGTTTTTAAAAAAAGAAAAAACGGATGCAGAAATTATATTCCCAATGTGGAAAAACAATAGTGATAAAAATGGCCAATCCTTACCCAACAGATTTGTAGCAAAAATTAATGCGGAATCTGATGATGAAATTGTATTGTTGGGGCAAAAACTGCAAAAAAATTTCAAGGACATTTTAAAAAAAAGATTTGAAAACTTACCGGATATAATTAGCAAAGGTCCAAACAAAGATATATATCTAAATCAAGTTCTTAACATTTTTGAATCATATTGGGCTGCGGTTAAAGAAGAAGATAATAATTACCAAAATAATTATATTAAATTAGAAAAAATTCATGCTGCAGCTAAGAACATAAAAAAATTTAAACAATTGAATAATGGAAATGGTGAACAAGGCAGAAAATGTTCTTTGTGCGGAGAAAGAAATGCATATTTTTATGGAAATTATGACCTCCCTGCTTTTATTAATGAAAATTTTGGCACAAAAATTTGTGATTCTCGTATTCAATTTACTAAAAATGAGGCATTATGCACTGCTTGTTCTATAAAGAGGTTTTATAATGTTTCCTTTCCTTCTATTGCAGAAATTACTCTTAAAGGTACTATTCCAGAAGATAAGATTGCAGAACTTTCCTTTGATGCAGAACTCTTTTATGATGAAAATTTAACACAGACATATTTCAAAAAAAATAATATGCCTGTTTCAAGACTAGATGAGATAAAAAATAGACGAAATAAAATATTAGAAAAAAATAACCTAAAAGCCTCCTCCCTTCCTAAATACTACGCCCTTATTATGTTTGACGGCGATAATATGGGAAAATTCCTTGCTGGCGATTTTCTTAGAGAGGAAACCAATCTTGAAGAATTTCATAAAATACTCTCTATGGTATTGTCTGAAGGTGCGAAAAAAGCCCGGAATATAGTAGATAAGTACGGTAAAACCGTTTATGCAGGTGGTGATGATTTTTTAGGTTTTGTTCCTTTAAAAAGTCTCATGCCTGTTTTAAAAGAATTGAGAACTATATTTAAAGAATATGTTAATGATAGACTTAATAAATTTATCCAGAAAGAGATAACTATATCTGCAGGTATTGCCATTGCACATTACAAAATTCCTTTAAAAACAGTACTTGATTGGGCAAGAACTATGGAAAAAGAGGCAAAAGAAAAATCCAGAGACTCTTTTGCCATTGCAGTATTAAAACATTCTGGGGAAATTCATAAAACTGTATGGAAATGGTATGACAGTGGTAAATCAAATGTAGATAGAATTGAAAAAATTTTACACAAACTCATAAAAAAGAAATTTTCTGCTAATTTTATTCATGCACTGGAAGAAGAATTTAGAAAATTGAGTTCAGAAGAAAATATTTTAGTTTATAAAAAACAATTTCAGGCTGAATTAAAAAGATTGATTGCGAAATCTATTTTATTGCAAAATAATAGTGATAGTGTACAGAATATTGCAAAACAAAAGGAGCGAGAAAAGGAGGAATTGTATAATTTATGTAATAAATTGTTTTTGAAAGCTTTTGAAGATACGGAGAACTACTTTTCGCTTATGAAAATAGTTGATTTTATAGCTCGTCATTTGGGAGGAGAACGATGAATATTGAAATAAAACCACTGGATACACTTTTTTTTAAAGATGGAAAACCATTTAGCATGGGAGAGGAAACATGGGCAGAGGCTATATTCCCGCCTCATCCCAGCACTATTTATGGTGGGTTGAGGGCGGTGTGGTTTAATCAAAATATAAAAGAATTTGAAAACCTTAAAGAAAATAAAAAATTAAATACAGAACAAGATCCTACTACCAAATTAAAAATAAAAAATATTCTTTTAAAAAAGGGAAATGATTTTTTATTTCCTGTGCCAAGGGATATTTTGCAAAACAAAAAACAAGAGATGGATAGATTAGAACTTTCACAAAAAGAATATTTAACATCAGCAGGTAATATTAATCTTTTAATAAGTTTTAAAAATGAAGTATATTCTTATATAAATTCCTGGATAACATTATCTGATCTTGCAAGATATTTAAAAAATAAAGTAAAATTTGTATCTAATCCAATTGAAACAGGAGAATTTTTAAAAAACGAAGCAAAAATTGGCATAGCGAGAAATAGAATAAGCAAATCTTCTGATGAGGGCAAATTGTACCGTGTGAATATGTTGAGATTTAAAGAGGAAATTAAAATTTATGTAGATTTTGAGGGAATTGATATAAATAAGGACTTTTTTAAATTAGGAGGTGAAGGAAAATTTGTAATGATTTCAGAAATAGAGGAAAAAACAGACATTCCTATGCCAGAAATTACTGATAACAAATTTTTGGTTTATTTTTCCACACCTGCTATTTTCAAAAATGGCTGGCTCCCTCAATGGATAGATGAGGTCAATTTACAGGGAACAATTCCTAATACTTTAGTAAAAGTTAAGTTGATTACTGCTTCCATAGGTAAGCCAAGATTTATTGGTGGATTTGATATGGCCAAAAGAAAACCAAAGCCCATGTTTAAAGCAGTGCCTGAGGGTTCTGTTTATTATTTTGAAATTTTATCAGGTAATAAGAATGAATTGAAAAAGATTCATGGCAAAGCAATATCTGAGATATATGCTGAACAAGGATTTGGAATCTGTTATTTAGGAAAATATAAGGAGAATAAAGAATGTTGAAGGTTATAACTACTGTTGGTACTTCAATATTTGAAAACTATCGAAAATATTGTCAAGAATATAATAAAGAAAAATTAACAAAAAATTATCTAAAAGAATCCTTTGACAGTCGTGATAGTGAGCTTGATGAAGAAATCAAAGAGAAAATAAAGATATGGATAAAAGAGATTTCTAGTAAAACACAAATATCTGCTGAAATAAAAAGTCTTCTAAAGTTAAAAGAAGAGAAGAAAAATGAAAACATTGAGGTTTTTCTTCTTGCTACCGATACTGTTGCATCCAGTCTGGCAGCAGAAATATTAAAAGAATTTTTAGAGAAGGAAAATTTTATAGTCTATTTTGATCCTAAGAAGGACGTTATAAAGGATCTGCAGGTAGAAGATTTTGACAGGTTTGAAAAAGGAAAAAACAATTTAATACACAGAATATCTAAATTAATTGAAGAATTTGTACAAGATGAAAAAGGTAGTAAGAAAAGAAAATTTATAAGAAAAAATGTAGTTTTTAACATAACTGGTGGATACAAAAGTATTATTCCTATTTTAACTATACTTGCTCAGCTTTATGAAAGCAGGCTTTTTTATATTTTTGAAGAATCCAATGATGCCATAGCAATACCCCGTATCCCTATTAATTTTGATCCTTTTTTATTAGAATCATTGTATGTGGATATCTTTTTAAAAAAGCATACTGAAAATTATAAATTCAGAAATGAATACAGATTGAAAGAATTTGGATTTATCGATAAAAGAAATAACATAACAGCCCTGGGTGAACTATTTTACCAAATGGCTTATACATATAATCCTTTAAGTCCAAATGTACTGGGTCATTTTGTGGAATATAAGATTTTAGAGTATCTATGTAATGAAAAAATAGAATTTATACATAGTTATAAGTATCAACCTGATATTGAATTAGATTTTGTTTTTAAACATAATGTAAACGAATGGGAAGTTTGGGAAATAAAGCCCTTGGCACTTTTCTTGAAACCTGAACAAAAAAAAGAAGTTGTAAATCAATTTAAAAAACATTTAATAAATGTCAATGAGATCAAACAATATCGTGTAATTGTTTATTCAATTACAGATGCTATAGAAAAAAACTTGAAAAATATAGTTTTAAAGATTGCAGATGACTTAAGAAAAGAATTCCCTGATATTGATATTGCATTTGATTTTTTGTTGCTACATAAAATGAACATAAAAGATCAGGACAAAAGTGAAAATCCTTATCAAGCGCTATTTAAATATTCTGTGAAAAAAGAATCTTTTAAAAATTTAGTTTAACCTAAGGGAGGAAAATAATGTTCAAAAAAACAAAACCTTTTTTTATTAAAGTAATTACTCCCCTTCATGCAGGTAGTGGGCAGGATTTGGGGATTGTTGATTTGCCTATTCAAAGGGAAAGACATACAGGATTCCCTAAAATTGAGGCATCGGGATTAAAGGGAAGTATTAGAGAAGCTTTTGAAGATATTAAAAACCATAGAGAAAAAATTGAAAATTTACAGATGATATATCCCGATATAATGTCTGATTGGATAATAGAAAAGGATGGAAAAAAAATAGTCAATGAAGACAACAATGGGAAAAAACTAACCAAATTTGATCAAGCAATTTTTCTTTTATTTGGTCCTGAAAATGTGGATAGTGATCACTCTCATGCAGGTGCCTTAGGCTTTATTGATGCCAGAATTCTCTTGTTCCCTGTAAAATCCGCAAAAGGAGTCTTTGCGTGGATTACGTGTCCAAAAGTTTTGACAAGATTCAAAGAGGACATGGAACTTGCAGGAGAATTTTTTGAACATTATGAAAGTCTTACTCTTGATGATGGAGAATGTCTGGCTTCTGACAACTCCAAAGTTCTTATTAATGAATCCGTTATACTTGAAGAATACGCTTTTAAGAAAAAGGGAAATATTAAAGATGAACTTGCCTCTGAATTGGTAGATTTTACACAAATTGATAAGTCTCAATTACTAATCTTGTCAGATAACGATTTTACAGATTTTATAAATTTTTCCACTGAAGTGATAACAAGAACAAGAATTGATAATGAGACTGGAATAGTACAATCTGGAGCTCTTTTTACAGAGGAATATCTTCCCTCTGAAACTGTAATGTACTCTATTGCCCTTGCCAATCCAATTTTTAACAAAGATAAGGGAATATTTAATAAGCAAGATATGCCAGAAGAAGAACAAGTATTGAAATTCTGGGTAGAGAACATGCCCGAGGTGATGCAGATAGGAGGAAATGCCACAATTGGAAAAGGATTAGTTGAAATAATTGGATTAGAGGAGGCTAACAATGAGAAGAATAAATAAGCTGGAAAATGGAAGAGCGGCCTTTGCCTATAAATGTGCTGAAGAGGGAAAAAAACTTAACAAAGCAAAAGAATATAAATCTTATGTAAAGAAGATACCCATGCTCATCAAAACAAACGGACTTGGCGCAACCCTTGCGTTTGTTTTTTCCAAGGCAAAAAAAGATTCTAATAGAGGAGATGAGGCATATAAAAAAATTTATCAACAGCTTACGCAGTGGTTTGCAAAGGAGGAAAATCCTTACTCAGAATGGTTCAAAAAAGAAGAATATAAAAATAAAGAAGTTGCAGAAATTGTATGTTTGATGAAATCAGCAGAATACAAAGCTATTACCAAAGAAACTCTGGCATTTTTTATGTGGCTTAGGAGATTTGCAGATGGATTAATTGAGGGGGATGAATGATGAAAGAGAAAATAGATAAGGGAAAGATTATTATAAGAAAAAGCAAAAAGGGTAAATGGATATTTGAAGTGGATCTTGGAGGAAAACATCCCATGGCAATTCCTTCCTTTTACCATTTAAAGGATGACTCTTTAAATGGTAAAGAATGCGAAGTTATTAGAGAAAAAGGTCAGATAAAAAAAATATTTGTTGAAGGAAAAGAACTTCAAAGAAAACAAGAAAACTCAAGAAAAAAAGATTTTAAACGGCATGAATATAGATATAATGGTCAGAACTATTATAATATTAAGCAAAATAAAAAAAATATCATGAAGAATAAGTTTGATGTAAATAAAACTAAAACCCCAAAGGATGTAAAAGAAAAATTATCTGGTATACAAAAGATAGAAAATTTTAATTTGCTTTTAAATAAATTTGCGCTCTTTGATGAAGATAAATTCCTTTTTTATAAAAAGGATTCATATAAAATTGATAGAAAGTTTTATTACTTTGATTTTGAAGACTTTTCAAAAAATTATCGGGAAAAATTAAAAAATTTAAGGTTAAAAATCAAAAACTGCAGGTTTTACCCTGATTGGCGTTTAATTGTAGGACTTGGACATCCCTCTGTTTATGAAACTTCTATTACCCTCCATCATATTTATGGAATTCCTTATATTCCAGGAAGTGCAATTAAAGGTATTGCAAGGTCTTATTTTATTCAAAGGGAGTTCGAAAAAATAGAGGTTGAATGGAGACAAATTAATATATTTGAAAAAATACTTGAAAATCTTGATCTGGAAAAAGACAAAAAACTGGATTCAGAGGTTTTTAAGAAAAAATTTTCTATAAAAGAACGAATGGCCTCAGAAGAATTGTATAAATATTTTTATGAAGATTTTTTCTTAAAAGAAAATGCTAAGGCTTTAATCAAAAGATTTCAAATCATGTTTGGGACACAATTACAGCAAGGTAACATAGTGTTTTTTGATGCTTATCCTGAAGCTGAACCTAAAATTGAAGTGGATGTTATGAATCCGCATTATTCGGATTATTATGGTGGAGAAAAGCCTCCTGCAGATTATCTGGATCCAAAGCCTATTTATTTCCTAACTGTGGAGGATACTAATTTTGAATTTTTTATAGGATGTAAAAAAAATATAGATGATAGTTATTTAACTGATGCAGAAAACCTATTAAAAAAATCTCTTACAAACTACGGAATTGGAGCCAAGACAGCAACAGGGTACGGATATATGAAAGAAATATAGTATCCTTATCAACTAGTTAAAAATATTTTTTAACATAGGGATTTTCCGGGCAATAAGGATAAACATAGATTTTCAACTAATCCCCATTTCCACCATCTCCCATCCATGCCAGATGTGATATATCTTAATTAAATTTTCATCTGGCATGCAGGAAAATTTTTTTGCTGTCCCCGGGTGTCCTTTCCGTACGAGGAATGTATTTTAATTCTATTAAATAACCATCTCTCACCTTTTCATCTCTTTCCCAAATGTATATCTGCGAACCCCTTGTTTAACTCTGTCTCTGTACGTACTATTAAAATTGAATCCTGTCGCAATCCCCTCGAATCGGGTCTGTAATTCTGACTTGATTATGTCATTTTTCCAGCAGGATCTCCTGCTCTCATGTCGCAATCCCCTCGAATCGGGTCTATAGTTTCAACACATGATCTTTGGGTTGGCGAGCATAAAGTGTCATAGTCGCAATCCCCTCGAATCGGGTCTATAGTTTCAACAAAATGAAAGATAAAAATAAAAGAAAAAAGGTGTTAATGTCGCAATCCCCTCGAATCGGGTCTATAGTTTCAACGAAGGATATTTTGGAATAGGAATAGACCCTGGATATGTCGCAATCCCCTCGAATCGGGTCTATAGTTTCAACTGAATCTGAAAGATGAAGGAATATTCCAATCCAATTTGTCGCAATCCCCTCGAATCGGGTCTATAGTTTCAACTCTTACCCTATTTAGCCCTTGTGTGTCAAGGGCCGAGAAAGCAAAATCCGTCCATGTCCTCAAAAAAAGCGTCCGGTCGATTTTTTGACGCTCAAATTTTGCATAATTTTTAATGTAACCATTTAAAATTATTAGTAAATCCAAAGTCCGTCCATCTATTTTGGGCTTGTCCAATAATTTCAATATGTTGACAAAAATTGTCACTTATTTCAGATCATGGACGAATTTTTGTGATTTGGAACAATTTTGTATTGTAAATCAATTAATAATATTTCAATGATTAAAATTTTTAGTAGTTGTGGTTTTGCTATGTTCACGAGTCAATTATAATAGTTGCAAAATATTTGATATTGGCTCAAAATTAGATAAAAAAATAAGAGGGAAATTAAATGCAATATGATATAGCATAGAGGAATGGCGATATTAAATGGTTTAATATCCAGGGGAATTCCTATGGAATTAATAAAGCGTAAGAGAGATATAATGATATAGAATCAGCAGCATATTAGATAATAAAAAGAGAAGGGTTTGAAGAAGGGATTCAGCAAGGAATCGAGCGAGGAAAACTTGAAGGTCCTTTAGAGGCCATAAAATTTGGTTTGGAATTAAAATTTGGAAAAGAGGGTATAAAATTATATCCTGAAATTAAAAAGATTAAAGATTTAAATATCCTAGAAGCCATGATAGATGTTATTCGGATAGCTGAAAGTGTGGAGGATGTAAGAGAAATATATCAGAAGGTTTTGAAATAACAACTTTCTTAATCCTTTTATTTTAAATATAAGGTGTTTTAGATGAAAAAAATTCCCTATGGCAAGTCAGATATAGTTCAGATTTTAGCTGAAAACTACTATTATGTGGATAAGACAAAATTTATTCCTTTAATAGAGCAAGCAGGAGATTACCTCTTTTTTCTTAGACCAAGGCGCTTTGGAAAATCTTTGTGGTTAGCAACACTAGAGACCTATTATGATATTTTAAATAAGGATAAACTTACTGTTATATTTAAAGATACGTGGATAAGTGAAAATTTGACCCGTGATGCAGGTAAGTATT
>Ga0256842_1002009_pt1 | contig 15263 bp, 14 predicted proteins | sample 4559240metaG_FD_185973 | JGI IMG/M metagenome (GOLD analysis project Ga0256842, IMG submission 185973) | Hydrothermal vent microbial communities from Guaymas Basin, Mexico - 4559-240 | ecosystem: Environmental > Aquatic > Marine > Hydrothermal vents | place: Mexico: Guaymas Basin | collected...
CGAAATCTGCAGAAGACACCAGTCTTGTTGGTATAGATGTGGGTATTCGGGACGAAGTTTTCCAAAAGATGGAAAAGGCAGACTAAAAGAGTTGCAAAAGTAATGCAAAAGATAGCTTGTGTAAGGCGTGACTTTCTTCACAAAGTTTCCACCATCATAGCCAAAAGCCACGATGTGGTGGAAGAGCTGAAAGATAATAGATTCAGCATGGAGCCCTTTATCAGAATGCTTGAATACAAGTGCAGGCAGTATGGACAGATATTTCTAAAAGTAGATCCCAGAAAGAGCAGTCAGACCTGTTCAGCTTGTGGTTTTGTTCATCCTAAAAACAGGAAAGGAAAAATCTTTTGCTGTCTGCACTGTGGCTACACTGATGATGCAGACATTAACGCTGCGAAAGAGATATTGCAGAGAGGGTTGGCTATCCTTAAAAGCTCTACCGCTGGGCTGGCGGGAAGTGACGCCCGTGGAGAGGGCACTGATGGCGGAACTGCTTTTGGGCAGGTCTACGAGTCATCCCTCGTTGAAGCGGGAATCTCACGGCTTTAGTCGTGGGAGGGTCAATTATATTGATATATTTTGCCCTAAACAGGAGAATAAGATAACCTATTTGACAAAACAAATATAATATTCCGTAAAATTTGGACTACTATAAATAGTATTTCTCTCCTATTGCCCTGTAAATACTACCTCTACGAACTCACCGAGAATTGCTGTTTTCATGGATTTTTACTTGCCTTTTTTCTGGACAAATATTATTTTCAGACAAAAATCATCCGGAGCAATAGTCATGAAAGCAGAAAAAGTGGTCACAGGTGTGTATTTTATAGCTGGCGAAGATGAATTTATGCCGGACTCTCATGTCTATATAATAGGAGAACCAGACTCTCATGATCTCAGTATGATAGATGTAGGATTATTTGGAAAGGGATATAAAAAGATTCAAGCGATAAAGAATGCAGGTATAGAACTAAAAGATATAAAGAGAATAATAATGACCCACACCCACTTGGATCATATAGGTGCATTGAAGGAAATAAAGGAAAAGATACCCCATGCTGAACTCTGGGTCCACAGAACAGAAGCAGAGCAACTGGAAGCTGGAGATGAAAGAACAGTTTATGGAATGGACATGTTCAAACAGATGTTTCAAATGCAATTTGGGATCAAACCAGGTGAATTTAAGTTTAAGGTTCACAAAAAATTAGAAGGAGGAGAAACGCTTAACTTAGGTGGGATGAAATGGCGCGTTTTACACATACCAGGACACTCTATGGGAAGTATAGCACTTTATAATCCACATAAGATGATCTTGATCCCTGGAGATGTAATATATGCAGACTACAACATAGGAAGATTTGACCTGTTTGGAGCAAGTGGCAAACAACTTAAAGAATCTTTGTATAAACTGGCAGAACTGAAAGTGAGAATCTTACTTCCTGGGCACAATAGGATAGTAAAAAATCTTGAGCATGACTATATATTGAAAACAGCAAGACAGTGGGAACCTTATCTGTTTTAATAAATCTTTTGTTTGGCTCATTTTTTACAGAAAATTTTGGACTTAACCCTATCTGAATTATGTCTTTAGACAATTTGACAAAGAGCTGAGATTTCTCTTTATTTTTTTTATACCTGCCCTGGCCAAGGATGTTCTACCAAATCTCTTTTTAAAACTCACTTCATCCATTTCTAAAAACTCTTCTAATGGCGGCAGGCAAATATACTTTATTCCTGCACGATTAAAAGGGCAAACCTGTTGGCATCTATCACATCCTACAAAAAAAGGATAAAGCTTATCTGAAAATTCCTTTTTTATAGGCCCTTTATACTCTATTGTAATGTAGGAAAGGCAAAGCCTCGCATCAAAGCAATGAGCAGACTTAAGCGCACCTGTAGGGCAAGCATCTATACACCTATTACAGTCACCGCACTGGATAGATATAGGTTCTGGATCAGGAAAAGGAATGGATACAGTAGTGAATATCTCTGAGAGGAAAACATATGAACCATATCCAGGCACAATAAGCATATTATTTTTTCCAATAAATCCCACTCCAGACATATAAGCAATGCTTCTTTCCAGAACAGGTGCAGAATCAACACATATTCTTATTTTTGCACCTGGAAATCTATTGATAATAATTTTGCTTAGTTCTCTGCACAGATTCCTTATCCTTTTATGATAATCCTCTTTGAGAGGCTCTGTATATCTGGCAGTACAAAACCCATCTGGGCTTGCAGGTATATCACAGGAATATGGATACGCAAGCGAGATAATGGTGCTACAGCCCTGCAAAATCTTACACGGATCTTCTCTTATGTCTAAGTATCTGTTAAGCCATTTCATGTCGGCATTTTTATTGGCCTTGAGCCATCTTATGAAGTTATCAAAAAAAATAGGCCTCTGGGGTTTCAAAAAACCTATCCCCACAAAACCCAAATCTTTTGCCTTTTCTCTGATAAGCTCGTAAAGACTAAAGTTCATAAGGGGTGAGACTTTCGTGCCCGTCTTCTGTAACGAGTATTGTCTGCTCAAACTGGGCTGAAAGAGAGCCATCAGCAGTTACTGCAGTCCATCCGTCATCAAGTATCCTTATTTCTTTTCTGCCAAGGTTTATCATTGGCTCTATGGTAAATACCATACCCGGAACAAGAATTATACCTTCTCCTCTCCTGCCATAATGGGGGATTTGCGGTGGCTCATGAAAGTCAAAACCAACTCCATGACCTACAAATTCCCTCACCACAGAGCATCCCTGCTCTTCTGCATACTTACTTATAGCCCAGCCTATATCTCCTATTCTATTACCGGGCTTTACCATGGAAATTCCTCTTTTAAGACATTCCTTGGTGATTGCCACCAATCTTTTTGCCTCATCCGTGGGAGTTCCCACAAAAAAGGTCTTGCTTACATCTGCATAATAACCATTTAGAATTGGAGTAACATCCACATTTACTATATCTCCATCCTGAATCACCCTTTTTCCTGGTATCCCGTGACATATTTCTTCATTCACAGAAACACATACACTCTTAGGAAATCCTCTATAATTCAAGGGAGCAGCAATTGCACCATTTTTTACAGTAAGTTCATGAACAATTTTATCTATCTCTTCTGTCTTCATTCCTACTCTAAGCTTGCTTTCCACTGTATCAAGTATCTTAAGCGCAAGTTCACCAGCCTTTTTTATGCCTTCTATGTCTTTTTCTTCTTTAAGTCTTATCCCATATCTTTTGAAATATATCTCTTTTAGTTTCTCTTTGCTTATAGATATATAACCCTTTTTCAAACAGCACTTTTTGTATTTTAAACCACTTCCACAAGGGCAAGGATCATTCCTTCCTATCTTGCCATAAAACCTGTTAAACTCCTTCCATAATTCTCTTTGCCATTCCTTTAAAGTATCCACGGCTCAACTTTAACCCCTTCTCATAAATATTTTTTGGTAAGAAAAATATACGATCAGGTATTTTATACTTAGGTAGCATTTTTTCCAACTCATTTTTTATCTTTGATTCAGTTATCTCCTGTTCCCTGTAAACAAAAGCTACAGGCCTATGTCCCCACTGTTCATCTTCCACAGCAACCACTACTGCATCTACTATGCCTTCTATCTGGGTAAGCTTTTGTTCGATTTCCTCTGGCTGGATATTTTCTCCTCCAGAGATAAACATATTATCCTTTCTTCCATAAACAGTAAGGTAGCCATCTTTGTCTAAATATCCAAGATCACCTGTCTTGAACCAGCCATTTTCCTCGAAGGGAAAAACAAGTCCATCTTTATACATGTATCCCTTAAACAATGTCTTTCCTTTAACCATTATTTCCCCGTCTTCACTTATGACCAGCTCTCTATATGGAAGAAGTCTTCCTGATGTGAGAAGATGCTGAATTGTATCATTTGGCCTTGTAGTAGTAACCTGAGATGCCATTTCAGTGCATCCATAAGTAGTATATATTGGAAGATCCAATTCTTTTGCTTTTCTTACAAGAGACTCTCTTACAGACGCACCTCCTAATAATATTGCTTTAACAGATCTAAGGACTTCTATATTTTCCTTGTTCTTCAGCATTCTATAGAGCTGGGTAGGGACAAAAGATACATGGGTAATATTCATACTCTTTATTGCCTCAGAAATAGAATTTCTATTAGCTGGCACAGCTATGGCTGAACCAGAAATAAGAGTTCTAAATATTATGCTTAAGCCTCCTACATGATATAGAGGCAAAAATATGCCCCACACATCTCCTGGAGCAAGTGATATGTTTGAATTAGAACCAAGAGCACTGTAATAGTGATTTCCTAAGCTATGCAGTACTGGCTTCGGATCTCCTAAACTTCCGGATGTAAAAATCACAGTAGCATATCTCTCAAGATCAGGATCAATGTCTTCAAAAAGATGTTTATTTCCTGACAAAATTAATTGATCCATATAAATAGACCTACATTCTGAATTTATATTCAGCCTTCTTTCTCTATCAGTTATCAATAGGTCACATTCTATTTCTTTTAATGCCCTTTCTATCTGAGCATCCGGCCATCTGATATTTATTGGAACACAAATAGCACCCAAGTTTAAGATAGAAAGGATTATCAGCACATATTTAGCGCTATTTTCAGAAACAATAGCAACCTTTCTTCCTTTACCTACCCCTAACTCTTTAAGCTCCTTGCTACAGGCTAATATAAGACGAATATACTCTTTGTAGCTAAGCTGTTCCTTTTCTGTAATAAGGGCCAAGCTATTTAATTTTTTTCTTTCTATAAAAGCTATCATCACACTATAAGATATCTTATAGTATTCCGCAAAACTTGATATTTTGCTGGATACTATAAGATAAAAATCCCATAAAGTCCATTTTACTATAAGAGACGGAGGAAAGCACATGAGATTTGTAATTCAGGAACACCATGCAAGAAAGCTACACTATGATTTGAGACTTGAGATGGGAGGTGTATTAAAATCGTGGGCTGTGCCAAAACAACCTTCTATGAATCCAAAAGACAAAAGACTTGCTATTATGGTAGAAGACCATCCCATTGATTACATAGATTTTGAAGGAGAAATACCCCCAGGTTACTACGGAGCTGGGAAGGTATTAATATGGGACAAAGGTGAATATGAATTAATAGAGGGAGATGATCCACTTAAAGAGCTTGAAAAAGGAAAACTTGTTTTCAGACTAAATGGGAAAAAATTAAAAGGTGACTTTGCACTTATAAAAATGAAAGGGAAAGAAAATAACTGGCTGTTAATAAAGAAAAAAGAGGATTCTCCACCGAAGAAGAAATCCTCCTAAAAAATAACGGGGACGACGAGACTCGAACTCGCGACCTCCGGCGTGACAGGCCGGCGTTCTAACCAGCTGAACTACGCCCCCGCTAAATACATAGGCGGAACGGGATTTGAACCCGTGACCCCCGGCTTGTAAGGCCGATGCTCTCCCGCTGAGCTATCCGCCTGTTTAACAAAAATTTTTTAGCAATTATTTATTTTTTTGTCAATGAGTAGTTATCTCTTCAGATTCTTTTTTCTGCTCTTTGAAAAACTCTTCTACACAGAAAGGCTGAATTTCCTCTTCAGAAGCGAATACACTCTTTCCCTCTTCCACCACTAAGCTGTGCTTTAACACCTCGTCCATATGCTCTACTAATATCAATTCCACTTTTTTCAGGATATTTTTGGGAATCTCTTCTACATCCTTTTTGTTTTCATATGGAATAAGAACCTTTTTTATACCTCCTCTATGTGCCGCAAGTATCTTCTCTTTAAGTCCGCCTATCGGCAAGACTCTTCCTCTCAATGTTATCTCTCCTGTCATTGCCACATCTTTGTTCACGGGAATTCTGGTAAGAGCAGACACTATAGAGGTAGCTAAGGTTATACCTGCAGATGGACCATCCTTTGGAATAGCACCCTCTGGCACATGTATATGTATATCTATCTTTTCGTAGAAGTTATCTGGCAGTCGCAGTTGTCTTGACCTGGAACGCACATAACTCAATGCTGCTTGAGCAGACTCCTTCATCACATCTCCCAGCTTTCCTGTAAGGGCAAGATTCCCCTTTCCCGGCATTATAGTAGTCTCTATCTGAAGCAACTCCCCTCCTGTATCTGTCCAAGCAAGACCTGTTGCAACCCCTACCAGATCCTTTTCCTCACTCTTTCCATAATGGAATCTGGGAACTCCTAAGTACTTAGGAATAGACTTAGAAGTAATAACTATCTTTATGTCTCTTCCCTGTTCCACCACCTTCTTTGCTACTTTCCTGCATATAGATGCAATCTCCCTTTCCAGATTTCTTACACCTGCTTCTCTTGTATAATGTCTTATTATTGTCAGAATAGCGTTGTCCGTAAAATGAACATTTTCTAACTTTAGCCCATTCAGTTCTATCTGTTTTTTTATGAGATGGTATTTTGCAATATTAAGTTTTTCATATTCTGTATATCCAGGTATTCTAATAATCTCCATTCTATCTTGAAGTGGCAATGGAATTCCATGCAAACTGTTAGCAGTAGTTATAAAGAATACATCAGAAAGATCATAATCCAGATCTAAATAATGATCATTAAAAGCAAAGTTCTGTTCAGGATCCAATACTTCTAACAAAGCAGCAGCAGGATCTCCCCTAAAGTCCATGCTCATTTTGTCTACTTCATCCAAGCAAAACACTGGATTACTGGTGCCTGCTTTTCTCAGAAACTGGATTATCTTGCCAGGCAATGCTCCTATGTAAGTTCTTCTGTGACCTCTGATTTCTGCCTCATCCCTTACACCACCTAAGGATAACCTTACAAACCTTCTTCCTGTTGCCCTGGCAATAGATTTTGCTAAGGAGGTCTTTCCCACACCTGGAGGACCAACAAAACAGAGTATTGGCCCTTTGTTCTTCTTGGTAAGATGCTGAACAGCCAAGTATTCCAGAATTCTCTCTTTTGGCTTTTCAAGACCATAGTGGTCTTCATCTAAGATCCTTTTTGCCTCTTTTATATCCAGCTTTACTTTAGACTTTTCATACCATGGAATAGAAAGTATCCAGTCTATATAATTCCTTACTACTGTAGCCTCAGCAGACATAGGTGCCATTAACTTCAGCTTCTTAAACTCCTGCTTTACCCTGGCATGTGCCTCTTTTGGAAGTCTCTTTTTCTTTATTCTCTTTTCTAACTCATCTAAGTCGCTGGCAAAGTCATCTTTGGTGCCCATCTCTTTCTGAATTGCTCGCATCTGCTCATTCAGATAATAATCTCTCTGGTTCTTCTCCATCTGCTTCTTTACTCTTTCCTTAAGCCTATGCTCTAACTTGAGTATCTCTATCTCACTGCCCAGCTTTTCTAACAGCTTTTCTAATCTCTTGTTTAAATCCTGTATCTCGAGCAATTCCTGCTTGTCTTTTAACTTAAGAGCGAGATGCCCTGCCACGGTATCACAAAAGCGCACAGGGTCATCAATAGCAGATACAGTAGCCACAACTTCTGGATTTATCTTATTGGAAAGCTTTGCATATTCTTGGAATTCCTTTCTTATGCTTCTAATAAGTGCTTCTGTCTCTTTGGTAAACTCATATTCCTCAAAGAGCTTGATTACCTCTACCATAAAGAATTTTTCTTCATCTAAGTATCTCTCTATCTTACCTCTATGTTTACCTTCTATAAGGGTCTTAACTGTGCCATCTGGCAACCTCAAAAGCTGAAGTACCGTACAAATAGTGCCATATGCATAAATATCCTTTGGAGAAGGATTATCCACAGAAGCATCTTTCTGAGCAGCCAAAAATATCTCTTTCTTATGGGCCATTGCATATTCTAAGGCCCTAATAGATTTTTTCCTGCCTACAAAAAGAGGGACTACCACATTTGGGAATACCACAACATCCCGGAGTGGCAATAGGGGATAATGTGACATTTCCATATTTTTCTTTATTATTGTAAACATATCCCCTCCCTCTTATGCATACTCTATCTTTTGTTTTTCATATACAAGCAATGGCTTTTCTCCTTTTGTAACAACTCCCTCATCAATAATACACTCTTTCACATCTGATCTGGATGGAATCTCAAACATCACATCTAACATTATGGACTCTAATATAGAGCGCAACCCCCTTGCTCCAGATCTTCTCTCCTTGGCTTTATTAGCTATTGCCCTCAGTGCTGCATCTGTAAACTTAAGATCCACCCCTTCTAATTCAAACATTTTTTTATACTGCTTTACTAAAGCGTTCTTAGGCTCTGTAAGAATTTTTACCATTGCCTCAAGACTCAGCTCCTCTAAGGTTGCAATTACAGGGATCCTTCCTATGAATTCAGGAATCATCCCAAATTTTATAAGATCCTCTGGCTGAACAAGTGGTATTAATCTGTTGTAGTCTTCCTCTTTGTTACTACTCTTTATTTCAGCCTCAAAACCAATACTCTTCCCGCTTATTCTCTTCTTGATAATCTCTTCTAATCCAGTAAATGTGCCTCCACATATAAACAATATATTTCTTGTATCTACCCTTAAAAAGTCCTGTTGAGGATGTTTTCTACCCCCTTTTGGCGGAATATTAGCAACAGTGCCTTCTAATATCTTTAAAAGTGCCTGCTGAACACCTTCACCAGAAACATCCCTTGTTATAGAAGGACTGTCAGTCTTTTTGGCAATCTTATCTATCTCATCTATATAAACTATACCCTTTTGAGCTGCCTCTATATCATAATCAGCATTTTGAACAAGATTTAAGATTATATTTTCTACATCTTCTCCTACATATCCTGCTTCTGTCAACGTAGTTGCATCAGCAATGGTAAATGGAACATCTAATATCCTTGCTAAGGTCTGAGCAAGAAGAGTTTTTCCACATCCAGTAGGCCCAATAAGCAAGATATTACTCTTTTCCACCTCCACATCTTTTGTGTCTATATGGGCGTTGATTCTCTTGTAATGATTATAAACCGCTACAGAAAGTATCTTTTTAGCGCTTTCTTGACCTATTACATATTGATCCAATATCTTCTTTATCTCAGATGGCTTCAAAAGTCCCTCTGAATCAAACTCTTCTGCCTCTTTGCTGTATTCTTCTGCGATGATTTCATTGCATAACTGAATACACTCATCACAGATATAAACAGAAGGCCCTGCTATTAATTTTTTTACTTCATCCTGACTTTTTCCACAAAATGAACAGAATAACTCATTATTACTGTTGTTATTATGATTTCTCCTCGCCATGCCTAAATCCCTTCCTTTTATTTTTGTTGAGCTAACTCTCTCTTTGTTATAATTTTATCTATTATTCCATATTCCAATGCTTCTTGACTACTCATAAAGTAATCTCTTTCAGTGTCTCTTTTTATCTTTTCTATATCCTGTCCTGTGTGATAGGACAATAGCTGATTCAATCTATCCCTAAGCTTCAATATCTCTCTTGCATGTATATCTATATCAGTTGCTTGACCTTGTGCTCCTCCCATAGGCTGATGGATAAGTATACGAGCATTAGGCAAAGCATATCTTTTACCCTTAGCACCTGCTGCCAAGAGAAGAGCTGCCATGCTCGCCCCTTGACCTATACAGATAGTTGCCACATCTGGCTTTATGTATTGCATAGTATCATATATAGCCATCCCAGCAGTAATATGACCTCCTGGGGAATTGATATACAAGTGAATATCTCTGTCAGGGTCCTCAGATTCCAAGAAAAGAAGCTGAGCAATCACAGTATTTGCAACTGCATCTGTAATCTCCTGACCTAAGAAGACTATTCTGTCTTTTAAAAGTCGAGAATAAATATCGTACGCTCTTTCTCCTCTCGGAGTCTGTTCAATCACTATCGGTATGAGCATCTAAATTCTCCCTTTGAGTTTCTGTAATTTTAGCATTCTGGAGAAGGTAGTTCAATGTTTTTTGCTCTCTAAGCCTGATTCTCAAATAGTCCATAAGGTTTTGTTCTTCATATAACTTCTTCATCTCATCAGGATTTTTGCCTGTCATGTCAGCTATATTCTTTATCCCATCATTTAGTTCTTCTTCAGATACCTCTATATTTTCATTGTCTGCTATCTTTGCAAGAATCAGCTTCTGTCTAACCCTCTTTTCTGCCTCCGGTCTAAAATCTACTCTTAATTTTTCTTCGGTCAAACCAAATGCCTCTATATTTGATCCTCCCATTCTAAGCTCCATCTTGAAATCCTCAATCATATTCTCCACTTCTTCTTCAACCAATGCCTCTGGAATCTCCATTTCCACTTTATCTACAAGATAATCTAACATCTTCTTCTTTAATTCTGATTCGACCTTTTTTTTCTCTTGTTCAAGAAGATTTTTTCTAATCTGCTCCTTTAGCTCTTCTAAGGAATTTAGCTTGAACTTTTCTTTAACAAAATCATCAGTAAGCTCAGGAAGCTTCATTTCATTTATTTCTAAAATCTGAACCCTAAATTTTATGTTTTTTCCTGCAAGTTCTGGATTAGGATAATTTTCTTCAAAATCCACAGATATAGTAGTTTCATCTCCTTTTTTCAATCCCACAAGCCCTGCTTCAAAAAGAGGATGGGTATCTCTTGAACCCACTTTTATTAATGCCTCTTCTTTTTTTAAATTTTCCAAGGGTCTTCCTTTGTAAAAGGCCTGATAATTGAGTATCACACAATCCCCATTTCTTATTTCTCTCTGTTCTGAAATAGGGACAAGTTCTCCGTGCATTTCTTTTATCTTTTCCAGCTCATTTTCTACCATCTCTTCAGTAATCTCTATCTTTGGCTTTTCTAATTCTATCCCTAAATAGTCCTTTACCTCAATCTCTGGCTTTACTTCTATAACAACGGAATACTGAAAAGGTTCTCCTCTTCTTAGACTTTCTTTGGTATATTCAAAGGAACGGACCCCTACAGGCAATGCATTTAACTCTTTAAGTGCCTCAGGAAGAGTATCTTTTATAATATCATCTATTATATCCTGCTTAACCATATCTCCAAATCTGCTCTCCAGCACCTTTATAGGAACCTTTCCCGGCCTAAAACCTTTCAGTCTAATCCTTTTTCTCAATTCTGAGTAAAACTTGTTCATTCTTTTCTCAAGATCCTCAGGCTCTATTTCGACAAAAAGGCGTTTTTTCACAGAACTCAGATCTTCGACTTTGGTCTTCATATATACCCCCTTTTCTTTTAGGAAATAGCTTAATGGATAAAATTATGTTATGTCAAGGCAAATGATGGTTCATAATTTGGGCCTACTACAATAATATTATTGGGAAGATAACTCTGGATAAGCTCCAATTTACTTCCAAAAAGCATATCTTTTATAGGTCCATGTCCATACGCACCAACAATAAGGAGGCTATCATGAGACACTTCGTATAGATTTATTTTCATGTCTCCCTTTTCAAAAAAAAGCCAATTAAAACCCATATCCTTAAGAGGCTGTAAAAGTCCTTTTTTGTCAAGTTCTTCTTCATAAAAACTCTTTGGCTTTCCTTCTGCTTGAGTAAAAAGTAGCACAGGAAAGCCAGAAGTCTTACCTATATCAATACCAACCCTTACAGCCTTTCCTGCATTATTGGAACCACCAAAAAAGACTGTTATATTTTTCCATTCTTTATAAACAGGGGTACACATAAGCACAGGAAAGCTTGCGTGTTTTATTATATTTCTTACCTTTGGACCAATATAGCCTAATCCAATCTTTGAGGATATATCACTCATACTTCTCGGACAGGTCATGTATTTAAAATCCACGGGTAGATCAGGCAGAGTCGACGCAGTATAACTCTTAGGCTCTATGAAATTAGGAATAAGCCCTGCGTCTTTTATTATCTTTTCAGCATGTTCCTTGGCAGTAGCAGGATCTGTCAGATATGAAGCATCCAGATCTACTGTAACCACCCCATTTTCAAAGTACATAAGGAATTGCTTAAACTTAGGAATATATACCCTTAGTTCCATGCCAGCCTTTTTACAAAAATATATGGAGTGAAAGAGTGTTTCTCTTCCAAAAGGGGTATTCCTGAACACATGAAGCAGCTCATTTTTCATTATATCTCCTCCTCTACAATTAACTCCTTCCTGTAATGATCTAATATCTTTGACTTATATATAAAACCTATAAACCTTCTATCCTGTACCACAGGAAGGGTGGCATCATGTCTATAGTCGAACATATCTATAACCTCACTTAATTCTTGTTCAAGAGATACTATGGGAATACTTGGATCAATAAGTTCTTCCACAAGGATGGTATCATAAAGGTGTGGATCAAAAAGATATGCTCTTATGTCATCTACGGAGATTACACCTATGTAACTGTTGGTCTTAGGATCAATTACGGGAAAGAAATCATAATCAGTCCTTTTTACAATCTCTATAAATTCCTTTAATCTCATATCTGGCCTTATAGGATAGTAGTTTTGATCAATGAGTTCCACAAGATTCAATTCTGACAATATTCTTCTATCTGTGCGAGGTCTTAATAGATCTCCTCTTGCAACAAGTTCTTGATGATAAACAGAAAATGGCTCAACTAATCTACTTAAAGAAACACTTACAACTGAGACCAAAAGCACAGAGACTAAGACCTGATAACCACCTGTGATCTCAGTGATCAGAAAGATACCGGTCATTGGAGCTTGAAGCACACTGCTTAATACACCTGCCATACCCAGAAGGCAAAAGTATGCCTGTCCTGCCCAGTTTACAGAAGGAAATATAAGCAAAAGAATCTTATAGTAAAAAAGGCCTAAGAAGCTTCCTATAACAAGACAAGGGGCAAATAATCCTCCCATTCCCCCTGTTCCTATGGTAAGGCAGGTAGCAACAATCTTTCCTAAGGTCAGAAGACCAGCCATCATGATTCCATCAAAAGGATGACCATATATCACTGCCCTTATAGATTCATATCCTTCTCCTAATACATCTGGCAGAAATATACCGATCAATCCCACAAGAAGTCCACCACAGCCTGCTCTGAGGATAGCAGAAGATATAAGTTTACTAGATATATGTCTTACCACCCTGAGCAGTTTCATAAGTATAAGAGCAGAAATACATGTAAAGATGGAAAGCCCAATACATGCAACAAAATCCACATTGCTTATTACAAAAGGACCACCTTTAAAGGGTATTTGATTTCCTTGAAATACACGACAGACCTCGGTTCCAAAAGCAGATGCTACTGCTATGGTTACTAAATTTGTAGCAGTCCACTCACCAAGAATTGCCTCTAAACTAAAGGCTATACCTGCCACCGGAGCATTGAATATAGAAGCAATAGCTGCTGCTGCACCTGCTCCTACAAGAGTAATCCTCTGTCTATCTCTCATTCTAAAAAGGCACGCTATATTAGAACCAATACTGGCACCACTTATAACAACAGGACTTTCTGGCCCTGCTGAACCACCACTCGCAATAGTTAAAGCACAGGAAATAAGCCTTGAAAAACTCGATCTCAGCCTTAGAAGTCCTCCTCTTCTGGTAACACTATATATAACCTCTGGAACTCCATGCCCTCCCACATCTCTGGCAATATATACAAGAAAAAATACAGAAAAAACTGCACCAATAGCAGGGAAGATAAAAGAATACCAGTCTCCTCTGTATTTTATTAAGAATTCCCTTCCCAGCTCCAAACTTCTGTTAAGCCCAACAGAAGCAAATCCACCTCCAATTCCTACAACAGTAGCAATCAATATAAGCTGGATCCTTTCATCTATCCTATGAAAAGAAAATCTCATTTTTTTGTTATCTTATTTCTGACTCTAATTTTTTTACTTGATCAATTAGTTCAGAGGCATTTTTACATTCTTTTAAGAACTTTAAAAACTCTTTATTTCTAAGACAATAGCTAAGTCTTGAAAGAATCCTTAGGTGAGCCTTTGTAGAGGAAGCAAGTATAATAAATAATACAAATACAGGTTTGCCATCCACAGAATTGAAATCTATTTCTTTTTCCAAAAAAAACACAGCTACCATGTTTTTTAATCCTGCAATAGTATGCCTTGGATGAGGTATTGCAACGCCTTCTCCAATACCTGTTGAGCAAAGTTCCTCTCTCTGTATAAGCTTTTCAAGCAATTCAGCTTTATTAACATCTGGAGGAAGGTTTAACAATTCTACTGCATTTTTGAGCACCTCATGCACATTTTCTCCTTTAAGCCCAAAATGAACCCCTCCTCTTTCTATAGCAGTGTGAAGTGTAATCAGCTCATCTTCTTCCTTTTCTTTCTCCTGTTTTTCTTTAAGTTTAATATTGTGTAGCTTAGCCCAAGAAACGAGTTTCTTTTTATCAATTACATATTTACCATTTTTTAAATAAAAAGGGATCTTGCCCTGTTTTATCCATCTCAATATAGTAATTTCTGGAAGGTCCATAAGCTTTGCCACATCTCTTACATCAAGTTCCATGTTTTGGACTCCTTTACTTTACTCGGATAGTTTAAGCAACATTCCGTTTTTCTTTGCTCTTATAAGAGCTGATTGCATTAAGTATATTTCCAGTACAAGGTATATAGAAAGCAAAGAATAACCTCTCAGTAAAACAGACTCACAAAAAGGCTCAAATCCATAGAAGCTTCTGTAATATTCTAAAAAGTATGTTAAAGGTAATATCTTTGCTACTGTCTGTGCCCAGTCTGGCAAAATAGAGATAGGATAATATATACCACATATGAGAAACATTATGCTTACTACAGACCAAGCAGCTACTTCTGCCTTATAGCCTACGAGCAAAACTAATATAGAGACCAACATACCTATGATAACTGCGTTAAGAAAAAGTCCAGATAAAAAAAATGAAGTGGCAAGAATATATGGTACAACAATATTAAAATGAAATACCATCTGGCTCAAAAGGGCCAATACAAAAAAGACTATCCCGCCTCTTATTATCCCTATTATCATAGAACCAAGCAAAATGTGTCTTATTCCTATGGGAGCAACAAAACTGTGTTTGAGTGATTTGCTCCATATATCATATAGTAAAACATAGGCCATATCTAATTGACAAACCTGTATAGTGTTCATTGCTACTACACCTATTAGAATAAACCCTTTCATGGAAGGAGAAAGATTTACAAAATCTGAAAGAAGACCTACAGACAAAAAAGAGATCAGAGGCCAGAAAGCAATCTCAAAAAGGGCAAATATATTTCTCTTGGCCATTATCCAGTTTTTAAAGATAAAAGCACTTGCTTTTATAAACTCATCTCGCAAAGTTAATGAAAACATCCTCCAAATCCGCCTGTTCTATTTCGAGCTTTTTGATTTTAAGCTTAGTTTTC
>Ga0256842_1002011_pt1 | contig 15249 bp, 8 predicted proteins | sample 4559240metaG_FD_185973 | JGI IMG/M metagenome (GOLD analysis project Ga0256842, IMG submission 185973) | Hydrothermal vent microbial communities from Guaymas Basin, Mexico - 4559-240 | ecosystem: Environmental > Aquatic > Marine > Hydrothermal vents | place: Mexico: Guaymas Basin | collected...
ACGAGATCTTAAAACTCTCAGAAAATCAGGAGTTCCGTTAAATAAAGATAAAAATGGTCGCTATATTCTAAATAAAAACATAATCAAAAATAAAGACTTCTCTTTTGATGAATCTGAGCTATCTTTTATTGTAGGACTTAAAGATTTGCTTTCTAAAATGGGAAAGCCTTTTAATACTGCAGCACGTAATGTTTTGAATTTAGTAAGTTATGACAGTTTGGAATCAATAATATTTATAGGCATAAACCAATCGATTGATTACAATAATAAAATTTTTAATCAGATTATAAAGGCAATTTATTTTAAAAATTTGATTTATATTACCTATATCAAAAATAGCGGAGAGCAAACTTATAGAGTTGAACCCTACAAACTGGCCTGGTTTGAAGGTTTTTGGTATCTTATTGCAAAAGATTTATCCAGTAAGGTAATAAAAAAATATGCTGTAGATAAAATAAAACATATTAAATTATTAAAAAAATATTTTACTAAAATACCAGAAGACTTAGATGAACTTTTAAAAAATAGTGCGAATATATGGTTTTCATCAAAGAAAAATATAACAGTTAAAATTTTGGTAGATGAAGACTGTGCCATATATTTTAGACGTAAGATACTTTTCCCTACTCAAAAGATAGAACGAATGTATGAAAATGGTCAAATTGTTGTTTCATTTCAGGTAGGGCGTTATGAAGAGATAATCAATTTTTTAAAAAGCTGGCTTCCATGCATTAAAATCCTTGAACCCGAAGATCTAAAGGAAGAGATTGTAGAGCAAATGAAAGAGTGGCTTGAATGGCAAGAGGAATAGGGAAGATTTTGATATGTCTAACATAGGGTTTTAGGGCTGGATATTAATCTTATAAAGAGTAAAGTTGGTTTTAAAATGTGCTTTTAAAAAACTTCCAGGAAGGTAAGCAGTAGCATTTGAATAGAAAACCGATGTTAAATGTTGCTCTCAATCCAGTAACCACCAGAATATTTTTTAAAAAAGTTGCTTGATTGGGAAAAATAACTTATTGATTTGGAAAAAATAACATAGCCTTTGGTGGCATATTGTCTGACATCCACTGATATTATTATAGGAGGAGTGAATATGGGTAGGAAGATAGAATCTGACAGAATAATCTTGGGAAAACTTTTTGAGGATTTTTGGTTTTTAATTCCAGAATATCAACGTCCGTATGTATGGACCCCAGATAAAGTTAATGATTTACTGGAAGATTTATGGTTTGCGTATGAAAATAGTCCAGAAGATGAATATTTTGTCGGTTCTTTAGTTTTGAAAAAGGTTACTCAAAGTACATTTGATGAATACGAGGTATTAGATGGCCAACAGAGATTAACTACTTTTGCATTCATACTTTCCATTCTAAAAAATAAAACAAATGAAAGTACAACTAAAAAAGCAATTGAAGAAAGTTTATTTCAAAAAGCCATTCCTGTAAAAAGAATACCAGAAAGACCAAGAATAGTTTATAAAATACGAGGTAATTCCGACAAATTTCTTAGAGAAATTATTTTAAAAGGTTCAGTGATTAAAGATGATAAAGATATTTCTATCCAGAATATGAATAACGCTATAAAAACCATTGAAGAATTTTTTAAGAACAAAAATGATACAATAGAAGGGTTTATTGATTTTTTATTTAATAATGTTGTATTTATTTACGTGGCTACTGAAGACCGAGAGGATGCTTTTAGATTGTTTACAATTCTTAATAATAGAGGTATCCCATTGACAAATGCAGATATTTTAAAAGCCATAAGTATTGGGGAAATTGAGAAATCTGGAAACAAAAAGCTCGCAGAAGAGTATGCAAAAAAGTGGGAATATATACAAAATGAATTAGGAGAGGATTTTGACCGTTTCTTAGGATTCATCAGAACAATATTATTAAAAGAAAAGGCAAGAAAAAGCTTGCTAGAAGAATTTGAAGAAAAGATCTTTAAAACGGGTAAATTAGCCAAAGGAAAAGAGACAATAGACTTGCTTAACAAGTATTATGAAATACATACGAAAATTATTGATTTCTCACCTAGTGAGAAACCTTTATCAATCCATTCAGATGAGAAAAATAACGAGTACAAGAACTTAATAACTATAATGAAAACAGCATTACCCTCTACAGATTGGATTCCACCATTGCTTCATTTCTATAATAAATTTGGAGATGAGTATCTATTAGAGTTTTTGAAGAAATTAGAATTCAAATTCAGTAGTGATTGGATTTTATATTACACCCCAACGCAACGGATTGAAAATATGAACAGAATTCTCAAAAAGATAGATAATGCAAATTCTTCAGAAGATGTATTGAACGATGCAAATATTTTCGAAGTTAGTATAGATGATTTTAGAAGCTCTTTATCGGGAGATATTTACGGAAAAAGATTTGCCAAATATGTTTTATTGAAATATGAGTATTTAATTCAAGATAATTCTCGATATGAAGGTCCTCCCAATTTTATTAGTGTAGAACATGTATTACCCCAAAACCCACCAAAAAATAGTAAGTGGCGAGAGTGGTTTACAGATGAAGAGATAGAACAATACAAACACAAAATGGGGAATTTGGTCTTACTAAACCGTAGGAAGAATTCATCCCTTTCGAATCTGGATTTTGATAAGAAAAAAGAAAGATACTTTAAAGGCAGTATCTCAACATTCCCAAGTATAAATCACATAATGCAAAAAACAGAATGGAGAAAAGAGGACATAGAGGATAGAACTAACAATATGATTAAAAGACTAACATTTGTGTAGGCAATAGTGATTGTACAACTGCGGGATATGCTTCGCCACTATCGTGGATAGCCCCTCAGGGGATCGTCTAATAGTGTGCATATCCGACTTCGCTATCGCTTCCCCAATGTCTCTTTCCTGAGACATTGGGTTACATATAACTCGCCTTTTCTGGTAGATTATATTACATTGATCCAGATAAATTAGGAAGTATTTTTAGTGAAATATATATTTTTTAAGCATCGACTATGGTAAATGAGTGAATACTTATGTCTGTCACCACTAGTACCACAATAACTGACTATCTTTTGATTTTAGGCCTATAAACCGATAGATATCATATTTAATATTTTTGATGTCAAAAAATTAATTAAGAGGTAAGATATGGGTAAAAAAGCTCTGACATTACGTTTGCCTCATGATCTACAGGAAGAAATTTTTTGTTAATGCTAATGTAAAAAATAACAGAACTGCCAATGTAAAAGTTAACAGTTTTACAAAAAGAAATTAGGCATACCCACGGTATAAAAACAAATCGGAGATAATTCAGTTGAAGGATTTTGAATTAACGTTAAGGAAATTAAGGGGATTAAAGATGAAAAAAAAATTACATTTAATCATCGAGAAAATACAGGATATCAAGACAGGCTATACCTGTCAAAGGTAAAACAACATCCTCAGTTAAAGGCCCTTTAACTTTCACTCCTCGAGTCATTTTCCACTGTATAAGAAATTGGAGGTTTTTGAGGGCCTTTTAGTGAAAGATATTGATTCTAAAGTAGTTCTATGAGTATTCGGACTGAAAACTTGTTTAAAATGTTGATCTCAATCCTGGTACTAAACAACATTTGGTTACTTAGTGAGGAAAAATAAATTGGCTTTTGGAGATATATTTACTGACATTCACCGCTCCTGCCATTTAATCCACTCCCTCATCTCCTCTATTAGGATTTCCTTCAATTCTTCTGGCTCTAAAATTTTGATCCATGGGAGCCAGGTTTTTAGAAAAAAGATGATTTCTTCAAAGCGTCCCACTTGAAAAGAAACAATGATTGAGCCATCCTCATTTTTCTGTTCTATTTTTTGGGTAGGAAATAGGGTTTTGCGCTTAAAATATTCAGCACAATTTTCGTGTACCAAAATTTTCACCGGTATATTTTTCTGTGAAGAAAACCAGATGTTAACGCTATTTTTTAAAATATTATCCAGGTCAGCAGGTATTCTATTAAAACCTTTTTTCAATATGCTTACCTTTCGAATTTTATCAAGAGCATATCTCTTGATTAATTTATTATCTTTATCCATTGCTATAAGATACCAGAATCCATTAAAGCACGCCAGTTTATATGGCTCAAGAGTAACTTGAAATGGAGAATAAACAGTATATTCTATAGTAACTAAATTTTTATTGATAATAGCTCGTACAAGCTGGTTAAATATTTTATTATTAATAGGAATGCTTGGCTCCATACCAATAAAAATTACTGAATTGGAATTGGCATAAATTCCTGTTAAAACATTATTTGCTGCATTTTGGAATGGTTTGCCAAATTTTAAGAGCAGATCTTTAAGTCCCAAAATAAATGCCAGTTCAGCCTCATCATAATAAAGATCATTATTTTTTAATAAATTTTTATCCAGGCTATAAAATCCTTTTTTATTTCTTTTTATAGAAAAACCAGCTTCCTGAAGTTTTTTGATATCCCTTTGAATAGTGCGTTCACTCACATTAAATTTTTGTGCTATTGTTTTTAAAGAGATAGACTTGTCCTCTTGTAAAATCTTTAAGATTTCTGCCAGTCGAACAATTCTTTGCATAGGTTTTACTTCTATAAAAATTATCTTCTGTCTTCTTATTATAACTTCAAATGACCAGGGAATTATTTTGTTTAAATAGCTTACATAACTTTAACTAATCTCAAACTTTTTTCAAAAGCAAGAAAGTTTTTTCATTTTTACCGACATACTGTGGTCGTTTTGGGGTTGTTGGGGAATGAATTAATTTATTATTTAATAAAAGAAAATTTATTCAAAAAATATCGCTCTTGGTTCCATGTAGCACCAAGCTAAAATGGTTAGAAATTTAAAGGGGTGATATTTTGGGTATATAGTTTAAATTTATAGGAGGAGGCAAAAAATGGCAGATTTTGTACATCTGCATTTACATACAGAATGGAGCTTGTTTGATGGGATAATTCGTATAGATGAGCTTTTTTCTAAAGCCCAGGAGTTTGGGTATAAAGCTATAGCAATCACAGACCACGCCTCACTTTTTGGACTTATTTACTTTTATGAAAAGGCAATGTCTTCTAAAATAAAGCCCATTCTGGGATGTGAGATATTTGTTGCAAATGACCATGTCCAAAATGAAAACTCTCCTTATCATCTGATCCTTCTTTGTGAAAATAATACAGGATACAAAAATCTTCTTAAACTCTGCACAAAAGCTTATTTAGAAAACAAAGGAAAAAGGCCAACGGTAACCAAACAACTTCTTCGCAAATTCAGTAAAGGGTTAATTGCCCTTTCTGGATGTCTTTATGGAGAAATACCATCTGCCATTCTTAAAGGAAAAATGGATAAAGCAAAAAATATTGCTAAAGAATATGCCCAAATTTTTCCTGGACGTTTTTATCTTGAAGTGCAGGACAATGGAATTGCAGAACAACAAATCATTAATAAAGGGTTATTGAACCTTGCAAAAGAACTTGACCTTCCTCTTGTAGCTACAAATGACTGTCATTACCTTCTTCCAGAAGATGCTTATGCTCAAAGAATAAGGGTGTGCATGAAAACAAATAAAAAGTTGTCTGAAGAAACTTCCTTTCATGTTAATACTGATAAACTCTATTTTGCTCCTCCAGATGAAATGATTGAACGGTTTTTCTGGTGTAAAGAAGCAGTAGAAAACACATTGCTCATTTCAGAGCGTTGTAATGTAAAACTAAACCTAGACAACCCTCTTGATTCTTTTTTACCTCAAAAACAAAGCTATAAAGAGCTTTTTGAGAAGAAGGTATGGGAAAATTTTAAAAAACGATTAAGCGAGTTAAAAAGTTCTTTTGGGCTTTCTGCCCCTGAAAAAGAATATCAGAGACGGCTTGAATATGAAATTGAAGTCATCAAAAGGAAAGGATTGTGTGAATATTTTTTGATCGCTGCTGAACTTGTAACTTGGGCAAAGTCTGAAGGTATTCTGAAAATAAGCCCTGCCTATGGCACTACCGCAAGTTCTCTTACTGCTTTTATCTTGGGTATTACTGATATTGATCCTATCAGGTATGGTTTGTTCTTTGAAAGATTTTTAAATCCTGAGACTCAAGAGCTCCCAGAAATTGGAATTGAGTTGCCTAAAGATACTCGCAAGAAGGCTGTTTTACATTTAAAAGAAAAATATGGATCTGAAGAACATGTAGCAGAAATAACTACTTTTAATCGTTTATCTGTACGTACATTAATTTCAAATTTACAAAAGATTATGCAAATTTCCTCTTCAAAGATTAAAAATGTCTTGAAATACATTTCCTTGCAGACGGCTGTTTCTTTTAAAAAGTCTGTCCAAGATGAAGAAGAAATGAATAGACTTCTCAAAGAGGATGAAGAAATCCTGAAATTGGCTAAAATTGTTATGGCTCTTGAAAAGTTACCTTATGAATTTTCTACCCATTCAACAGGATTATTAGTTTCCTCAACCCCTATTTCAAACTTTTGTCCTTTATTGAAGAAAAATAAAGAGAAAATAGCCACTCAATTTGATTTGTATTCTTTAAACAAACTAGGATTAACCCAACTGAACCTTTTAGAAAATCCAGCTTTTACCCTTATAAACTTAACTATTAAATTGATTGAAAAAAACACTAAAAAATCCCTGAAGCTCTATGAAATACCTCATAATGATGAAAAAACCTATGAACTACTGAAGAAGGGCGATACAAAAGGTGTTTTTCTACTGGAATCTTCAAATATAAAAGATTTTATTCATCGTGCCATGTCTAAAGGTCTTTCTAAAGCAAAAGCAGAAAATATTTTTAGTTTTCTGGAAAAATTTACTCCTTATACCTTCAGTAAAAGTCATGCTACATCTTATGCATTAATATCTTATTATACTGCATATCTTAAAGCTCATTATCTATCTTTTTTTATGAAAGCATGTTGTTGTCAAAAGAAGATAAAATAATATGGCCACACAGGATTTGTTTTTATACAAACTTTAAATAAAACTTTTGAGATAATGAAACATTAGGTTGTTGCTTTTGTAAAATGGTATCAACATAGATTTAGATTGAAATTAGTTACTCTCTTTTAATCCCTAGTAAGGGGATCTTTGTATCTTATTAAAAATTTTCAGGATAAGGGTTAATAAAGATCAAAAGTTATGACAGATTATAAGATGTACAAGGCATAAGAATAGATTTTTAAGTAAAATTTCCATTTGTTTCAATTAGTTATTAATTTTTTATGAAAAAATGAAAAAATTTGAGGTTTAAAAGGGCATAATTAGCGTTAGAGAAAATGAAAAAGAATTTTTAAAAAATTTTGCCCCAAAATTGACCTAAATACCGTTAAGGGGTTGGAGAGAGTTTTGGTTCTAAAAAATTTTAACCAAAAGGAGACGTTACAATGACCACAACTAATGAAAAGGTAAAAATTATTGGTTTAGGTGGTGCTGGAGCTAATTTTATAAAATATTTAAAGTCACAAGATATAAAAGACATAGAAGTTATAATGGCAAACACAGACAAAGAGTCATTAAAAAAGATGAAGGAAAAATTTGAGGTCCCTGTGATTCAGCTTGGAGAAGATCCTGATTTGGAGCAAGGTGCCAAAGGTGATCCGGAAAAGGGCTTTATGGCAGCAAATAATAGTTATGACCAATTTAAAAAGGCCCTAAAAGGCTCAGATCTAATATTTATTCGGGCAGGTATGGGAGGTGGAACAGGAAGCAGTGCAAGTGTAGTTGCTGCTGAAATAGCAAGAAAAATTGGGGCAATAACCATAGCGTTGATGAATATGCCATTTTATTTTGAAGGACCTAAAAGAAAAAATGTGGCTGAAGAATGGTTTGAAAAATTAAAACAAAAAGTAGATGGGGTAGCAGTTTTACCAAATGATATTTTGTTGCAAAATCAACGAGGAGATAAATCTTTTCAAGGTGTATTGGAAGAAGGAGATAGCTATTTTAAAGATATAGTCAAAGTAGTTAGTTGTACATTAAAACAACAAAAAGAATTGTTACTGAATTTGTTAAAACATGAAGATTTATGTTTTATTGGTGCTGGACATGATTGGGGCATAGATGGATTAAAAAATGCTGTAATTAATGCCATAAAATTTTTAACAGACTTTAATAATGTTGAAATAAAAAATTTAACTCATATCATTATTTTAATTTCTACAAAGGAAATAGAAGACGAGGAAAATACAGAATTTATAAATGATCTATTTAAAACAACAAATATGGATGTAATATGGAGTAAAGATAATGAATTGGATGAAAATGAGGTAAGGTGTGTAATTATAGGAAAATAAAAAAGGAGAATAATAATGAAAAATACTTTATCTAATAAAGTGTTAAAACCAATCTTTCAATTGAGTCATCCGAATATTTATGGGGTAGAAAAAATGGCTTTTACTCCTGATGGAAAGATTTTTATTTCTGGATGTAGTTATGAAATTAGATGTTGGGATATGACAAGTGGAAGATTAATTAGAAATATTAAATTTTCTGAAGATGAGAGGTTACTATCTCTGTCAGCCATTGACGAAAAAACAACTATTTGTACTTTAAAACATATAGATAAAAAAATTAATATAAATTCCTGGGATATAAAAAGTGGAAAACTTATTTCTATGCTTACTCTTAATAATTATCCATTTTATTACGACTATTGGGCCTGTTTTAATAATGATGGAAAATTGGCATGTATTTATAGAAATGAAGTTAAAGAAATTATCAGAGGAGAAGAAAGGTTTAAGATACGTATAGATAAGATAGAAGTCATTGATACTAAGACAGGAGAAAAAATTAGAACTTTTAATAAATACGCAACACAATTAATTAATTTTGTCCCTAATTCAAACATAATAGCTCTTACATCTATAAATAAAATAAGATTATTTGATATCAACACAGGAAAATTACTTCAAATTTTACAATTTGAAGAAGAAATAGAGAACATTTCTTTTGATAAAAGTGGAAAACTGGTCGCTGTAGGCAGAAATAACAAGGTTGATATAATAAATATAGATACAAAAGAACTAATATCTAGTATTAAAGGAGGTTTTGAAGAATTAAAAGATATATGTTTTAGCCCACAAGGGGATTTTATTGCCACGCTTGATAACAATAATGAGATACAAATCTGGGAGCTTTTTACTGGAAAATTAAGTGCTGTATTCAAAAATTGTCATGAGCCTATCACCTTTAATCCTAAAGGGAATGTATTAGTATCTACCTGGTGTAATACAATACAGTTTTGGGATATAAATTCAAAAAAATTATTAAGAACTATTGAACCATCCTATGGTATAGATCTAATAAAATTTGATCCAAAAGGAGAAAAATTAGTTACATTTCAAACACGTGAAAGTGAGGATTTTTTAACTATATGGAATTTGAAAGAAAATAATATAATAAGAATTAATGATAATGATATTAAAGATGTATGTTTTAGCCCTGATAGTAAGTTTATTGCTATAGCTAAGAAAAATAAAAAAATAGATCTAAGATATGTTGAAAATGGAGAATTGATAAAGAATTTTTCTTCAATATTGTTAAGAAGAGAAAGTTGTTTTATAAATTTTGGATTAAGAAATAAAATTCTTATTTATTCTTCTGATGATATAATAATTTTCTGGGATATAAAAACAGGGAAATGGATTAAATTTTCATGTAAATTGGGTGATAATACATCTATATTTTTCAGAAAAAAACCACATTTAGAAAAGATTATTAAAGGTAAATTTCATATTACATCTCCTGTAATATTTACGAATAATGAAGAGATGTTTGTTTTTGGAAGTCAAGAAATAATTTATATATGGGATTTTAATAGAGATATATGTATCAAAACCTTTAAAGGGCATGAAGCAGATGTATTTTTTGTAACATTTATATATAACGAAAAAATGCTTATCTCTGCAAGTAGTGATGGTATAATAAATTGTTGGGATATAAACACAGGCGAAATTCTTAAAACAATAAAAGCTGATATATATAACAGCTTGAGATTAATTTCATGTTCACAAAATGGGAGGATATTTCTGTTAAATAAAAATAATGAGATAGATGTGTGGGATATTGAAAAGGAAAAAACAATTTATACAGTCAAAGGAAACTTTAACAGGGAGATGTGTTTATCTTGTAGCCCTGATGGAAGATTTTTAGTTACTGGAAATATTGATGGAACTATAGATTTTTGGGAAGTAGAAAAAGGAAAACGTAAAGCAACATTGGCCAGTTTTCCAGATGCATGGGTTGCTGTAACTCATGATGGATATTTTGCAGGTGAAGGAAATTATGAGGAATATATCCATTTTGTAGATGAACAAGCTAATATTTATGAAACGAATCAAGTGAATAGGAGGTTAAACAAAATAGATATATTTTAGCTAAGGAGGCTTTTTTTGAATAAATTAGGGCTAGATCATAGATAACTAAAAGGGGTGTAAAAAATGGAAGTAAACATGGAATATAACTCTGAGAGCTATTTCAATTCTCTTAAGAGATTTTTTCAAGGACTAAGAAATTTTTATTCTGAGACTCAAAAAAGTTACAAAAAAAAGCTTAGAAACTTTTTTCAGCCACTTATATTCAAATACCGAGTGATAAAAGAGATAAAAAGACAAACTGATAGGTATTTGGCTTCTGATTTTAATTTGATTGAAATTATGGGCCCTGACGAAAATAAACTTTCCGACATCATAGCCTTACTCATAGATCCCAATGGTCCACATGGCCAGGGAGAAGTATTTCTTGAAAAGTTTTTAGAAGAGATAAAAAAACAAACAGAAAATACTAGGTTGCAAGATATTAACGCACTTTTATCTTGTAAAATCTCTATTTCAAGAGAAAGTTTCACTACTAAAATAGAAAATCAAGATAGAAGAATTGATTTAACAGTTGAGTTCAAGAATCCCCAAAATAACAATAATCCATTTTTTATAATAGGTATTGAAAATAAGCCCTGGGCAGGTGAGCAAGAAAATCAATTAGAGGATTATAAAGAGCATTTAGACAAAATTTCAGGGAACGACTATCTGCTTATCTATCTTCCAGGTTTAAGAAAAGAAGCAGAAAGCATTAAACCGGAGACGAAAGAAAAACTTAAACAAAAAGGGAAATTCTTGGAAACAACCTACTGTAAGCTTTTAATCCCATGGATAAAGGAATGTATTAAAGAATGTGAGGCCGATAAAATAAGGTGGTTTTTAAAAGATTTTGTAAATTGGATAGAAAATAACTTTAAAGAGGAGGTTGAAGATGATGAAGGAAAAGAAAGAAATAATTAAAAATTATATTCTTGATAAGAAAATTTCAGAGGAAGAGCGTAAAGAACGATTTGAGATTGCATGGGATATATGGGAAAATTTTCTCTTACTATGTGAAGATATTAAAAAAGAATTTGTCCAAAAACATATTCAGCCGGAAATAGAAAAGCTCTTTGGAGAGCCTTTCTTTATAAGGGATTTAATTTTTAGAGATAAAATTTGCTACTTAAATGTAGTTTTAGTAAAGAGGAACTGGTTAATTAACAACAACCCTTTCTATGTAATAAAACTTAATCATGATGAATGGGGAAATTATGAGTTAGGATTAGAAAGATGGATTAATAACAACATCTCACAAGATATTCTTAAAAGGGAAGAAGAAATAAGAAATTTTGTTTCTTCTAAAAGAGAATTTAATTCTGTCACTCAATGGTGGAAATTTAGAAAACGCTTCCGTGGCAGTTCATCGGATGATGGAGGATTAAACTTTATTTTAAGTCTTTTTTTCACTCCTGAAAAAGAAGCTAATATTCTTAAAGAAGAATTTAGCCAACTGCGTCAATTGTTAAAAGAAAAGATAAATGAACAAATTACATTGGAAGAATTTATTGACAATATTGTAGAACATTATAAACAGATATCTTCTAAATAAAAATTTAGAATGTTCTTTATAGTAAGCACAAGTGCATATAAAAATATTTATGCACTTGTGCTTAAATATATTCTCAGCGAGACTGTAACAGTATTTGTGTAAATCCCTAGGTGTCAATAGGTTAAACTATAATACAGGAGGGCAAGTATGGCAATATTAAGAGTGAGAGATTTATTTAATGGCCGTTTTTTTTACATTCCAAAATACCAACGAGGATACGCATGGGAGCTTGAACAAGTGAGAGAATTATTTGAAGATATACTTGAAGCAATGGAAAGCAATTCAAATCATTATTTAGGGACAATAATTTTATCTAAAATTTCAGAGGGTAAAAATAAATTCTTTATAGTTGATGGTCAACAAAGAATTACTACATTAATGCTTATTATTAATGATTTGATCCATAGATTTGAAAATAGTGACAAAGAATATTATTACAGATTTTATATTTCAGAAAATAAATGTTTTAGATTGACTCCATTAGGAAAAGATAAAGAATTTTTCTTTTCCCTTTTAAATAGAAATCCAAAAGAACCTGCTACTAAAAGCCAGAGGTTGTTAAAAAAGGCCTATGATGAGATAAATCAAATACTAAATAATCTCTCCACAATTTATTCCATAGATTATATAGATCTGTTAAAAGCAATAGAAGAGTTGGAAATTCTTCAATTTATTGAAGAAAGCGAAGGAGATGCAATAAGAATATTTCAAACTGTCAATGACAGGGGAAAACCTTTATCAAATATGGAAAAAGCAAAAAGTTTGTTAATCTATTTTTCAAATAGATATTTGAATAAAAAATATGACTCAAAAATCAATGATTTATTCGGAGAAATTTTTGAGTGCTTTGATGAGATCAAAAGTATTGCTGATGAAGTTGACATAACTCTTATTAAAAATGTTGATTTCACAGAAGATAATATAATGAGATACCATTTTGTAACGTTCAGCAATGAAGATTTTAATGCAACTTCTCAATATGTATTAAAATTCTTAAAAAGAAAACTGAATGAGTATAGAAATGATAAATTGCAATTAGATCAATTTATTCTTTCATATACATCAACTCTTAATGAATTTTTTAAATCATTAAAAAATATCGTAGAGCGTTGTAAAACTGATAAATTATATTTTGAAACATTTTCTATTTTAGGCCTTTCAGCCACACTATATCCAATTTTAGTAACCCTAGAAAATAAAGGGCTTTTAAATAAAAAAATAAATATTCAAAATTGGGAAAATTATACTTTTTTTGAAATGATAAGAAATATTGACATAAGAGTTTACAAAACTAGAGGAACTGATCCAAGGGCTGATATTTTGCGTTATACTTATGAAATATCTAATAATGATAATATCACTGATATAGAAATTGCCAATTGGTTAGATTGGTTTAATCGTCGGTGGATGTCTAGCCAGGAATTTTCTGCTAAACTTAACACTGAGATATATGGAAATGCAGCATTGCCTTATCTTTTCTTGAAGTATTGTGAGTACTTAGAAAAAAAAGAGTATTCTTTAGACGAATTAAAATTAATTAAAACCAAGTCACCCACAATTGAGCATATTTTATCTCAACATCCTAATTTTTCAGTTACCGCTTATGGTTTTAAGGACGAGGAGGAATATGCAGAGTATGAGCATATGTTAGGTAATCTTACTATTCTTGAAAAGAAATTAAATAGTGCTGCAAGAGATAAAACTCCAATTGAAAAAGCAGCAATTTATGAAAACAGTGTATTTAAAATGTCAAAGGAAATATCTTCTTACATAAGTATAAGTGGTAAATTTGCAAAAAATGACATCTTAAATATAACTCAAAAACTCTCCTCATTTATAAAACAAATTTGTCCATGTTAAATATAAACAAGGTAATTAAATGAGCCTGTTCGAAAAGTCATTTCGAATAGGCTCTCTATAATAATTCCTATGTGTTAGAAAAATATTGCTTAAGTAGGATAATATGAGGCATGTTTTGTTGATCTTTTATATTTGTCAATCTTCCACCTAGCTCAAAAGAAAATTTTAACATGCAAAAAAGAGTTTTTTATCTTTTATTTTTATAATGTGAAAGGTAATATTCTTAACATGATGATTAGCCAAGCAAAAAATATACAAATATGGCCATTGTAAGCATCCATAAAAGTGGTCTGGAAACATTCGGAACTGGAAGCCTATGTTAAGTGTCGATCTCAATCCAGGTACTAAACGACATTTTAAGGTTGCTTGACGGGTAAAAATAAAATAGCTTTGGGTGAATCTTTCCTGACATACACCGACAAGGATATATCCGATATAAGTAAATTAAAAGTAAAAGAGGGATTTTCACAGAACTTAACATCTCTCTTTTTGGGTTGTGTTTTCTGAGTAAACTTTTCCTAAAAGCAAGAAAAATTTTTTATCTTAGCGACATACTGTTGTCGTTTTCTAGTTGTTCAAGTGGTTTAAAAACGATAAGAATTACCAAAAAGGATGAAACCAAAGATTTAAATAGCATTGTAATAGATAAAAATTTAACGGTGAGTAGAAGAATAGGGAATATTTGATGCCAAGACAAAAGTTATAATAGTCAATATAAAGCTTAATAGGAGAGATAAGGTTTTAAAAGGAGGTTAAACAAATGATAAACGGATATCACTACATTAAAAGCAAACAAATTAATTGGGCACTTAATAAAGGGCTTAAGCTTCAGGGAAGTAAAGGGGTAAGAGGAGAAAAGGCTTACACGATGACCGTGGAGGAAAATCTTTTTGAGCCTTTACTTGATACAGTAAAGAGACAATTTGAAGGAGGTAGTGGTAGGGAACTAGAAAAAAATCCTAGTCGTATGCAGGCTGTTCATTCGTCTGCTGCTCTAGTAGTAAATGTATTTCAATATTGGGCAAAGATTAATGATTATTCGTCTATTCTTAAAGCTCTTGGGTTTCCCAAAATGGAGTGTGAATATTGTGATTTTGAGAAAAAATTTCGTGTTTGTTATGGAACTCCACCTCACTTAGATGTAGTATTCTCCTGTAAAAATAAGGGGGAAATCATTATTGCAATAGAAAGTAAATTTACAGAACCCTATTCTTCCCGAGGGAAAAAGAATTTTTCCCAGGGGAAAGGGGAAAAGAGGAACAATGCATATTTTCAAAAAAATCTTCTTTCATTATGGGAAGACATTCCTCATGTGAAAGAACTTGCCGAAAAAATCTGGTTAAAAAGGACTCCTTGCTTTAATTATCTTTATGCTGACCAGCTTATAAAACATCTTCTTGGATTAAAGAAACAATATAAGAAAGAAGATTTTTATCTTGTTTATCTTTGGTACAATGTACCTGGTGAGGAAGGATATTTCCATGAGCAGGAAATAGAAGAA
>Ga0256842_1002012_pt1 | contig 15248 bp, 9 predicted proteins | sample 4559240metaG_FD_185973 | JGI IMG/M metagenome (GOLD analysis project Ga0256842, IMG submission 185973) | Hydrothermal vent microbial communities from Guaymas Basin, Mexico - 4559-240 | ecosystem: Environmental > Aquatic > Marine > Hydrothermal vents | place: Mexico: Guaymas Basin | collected...
ATTTTCAAGGGCTTTTTGGCGTAAGGTTATTGCCCTGTCTATTTTTTCAAAGATAGCTTCTATTTTTTCAACTATTTGTTTTTGTTTTTCAAGGTCTGGTTGGTTGTTTTTGAAAGGTATAGGAATTAAAATTTCTTTTAACATTTTATTGTTAATGCCAGCTTGTCCTATCCATTTATTAGCAAGTTTTAAAAATTCACCTTTTAGCCAATATAAATTTAAAATCCATGATAAAAATTCAGGAATAACAATATCCTTTTTAATTCTTATTCTTGTTAAATGATTGCTAAAACCCCCTTTGAAATCTTCCTTTAATACGATAGCTCTTCCTACTAACTCTTTACTATTTGTGTTATTAAAAAGAATATCTCCAACTAAGAGGTTGTATCCATCCTTATTAAATTTTTCAAAAGGAATATAAACTATCTTAGATAAATCTAATTTATTAAAATATCCAATATTATTCGGTCTTAAGTGAGGTATTCCTTTATCTTTTGTGGTTTCATACTTCTTAGAACAAGAGAAACCTGATTTTATTTCTTCTACAAGATCTTTTACTTTTATCCATCTCCACCCTTCAGGCAAAGGATAAGGCACATTTTTTATTTCATCAGAAAAAATTTTGCTCAACTTTAAAATCCCTTAAACCAATTCTTTTATTTCTTTTAAAATACTTTCTATTTCATAATCAAGATGTTCAATCTCAGACAATATTTCTTTTGGCTCTTTATATTCAAATTCATCTTTTTTATTAGGGTTTTTAGCTGTTAAGTCATAATTTTTCTTTTTTATTTCATCTATTGATACAATCCAGCTATTTTCGGAAATTTCTCTTTTTTCAATTTTTTTTAAAACATCTTCAAAATGCTTATCTTTAATCTTTTGAGTTTTTGTAAATTTACCTTCAAGATCATAATACCAAATTTCTTTAGTGGGCTCGCCTGTTTTTTCAAAAAACAATAGATTGGTTTTAACTCCAGCTCCCATTGCTGAAAATACTCCCTGGGGAAGTGAAACTATTGCAAATACATTAAATTTTTCAAGTAATTCTTTTCTTATCTCTTCAAATTTTCCACCACCAAACATTATCTGACCTTCTGGTAGAACCATTCCAACTCGTCCACCATTTTTAATTTTTCTCATTATATACTGGAGAGCAAGGGCTTCAGTGGCAGAAATTGAATATGGAAAATTTCTTTGTACATTCTTATTTTCTTTTCCACCAAAAGGGGGATTTGTCATAATTATTTCAAATTTTTCTTCTTCTGAAATGTTATGTATGTCTTCCATTAAAGTGTTTTTTCTAACATAGTTGGGATTTGTTATGCCATGTAAGATCATGTTCATTATTCCAAGTAAGAAGGGCAAAGGTTTTTTCTCATGACCAAATAAAGTGTTTTTCTTTATAATTTCACTTCTTTTTACGGTTAAGGGTTGATTATTTAAAATTAAATATTGATATGCTTCCACTAAAAAACCTGCTGAACCTCCAAAAGGATCTAAAATTTTTTCTCCTATTTTTGGTTTTATAACATTTATAATGAATCTGATAACAGGTCGTGGAGTGTAAAATTCTCCGCCCCAACCTGCTTCAGTCCCCATCTGTAGGAGAAGTTCTTCATAGATTTGAGATAACAATTGGGTATCTTCATAATTTCTTGGATCAATTGGATCAATTTTTTCGATAACATCAAGCAAATTATAAACTGACCTGACTTTATTTCCAGAAATTTCTTTAAATATTTCAGATACTTTTTCTCTTTCAGGAGTTCCGGATAAATTTTTCAAATAGGGAAATAAGATATTGTCTATGAAGTAAATCAAAGTATTTTCTTTATTTGGAATTTTTTTAAATTCCTCTTCTATATTTTTCACAAATTCTGCTAATGATTCTTTTGGTTTTCCTATCCAATCTTTGTTTTGAGCCCAATTAGACCATCTAAATTTTTTTTCTATTATAGGTATATATTTTCTACCTTCAAGCATTGCAATTTCTTCGGATTCTTTTTCCACAGATTCGAAAATCTTTAAAAAAAGCATCCAGGATAGTTGCTCCATATAATCAACAGTTGCATTTGTTCCATCATCTCTTCGTAAAATATCACATGCTGCTTTTATTTCATTTGCTACTAAACTATTTTTTTTCATTTTACCTTCTTAATCATGTATTTAAAATGTTTTACTTTAAAAAATTTTATCATAGACTTTAAAATATTTAAAAAATAATTTTTTAAGGTTTAGGAGAAATTTTGCCTGGCACTATTTTTAAATAATTTTCTCAAAAAATTAGTTGATTTTTCCATAAAAATAAATATAATTTCTTTTCGCCACCGGTTAGGCAGTTAATTCTGCCAGCAAAAAGCAAAATTTTATTTATAGGAGAGTGAAAGTGCATAAGTATGAGTTGGTTTATCTACTAAATCCGAACACATCGGAAGAAAAACAAAAAGAAATTGTAGACAGATTGAAGGGTTACATTGAGCAAATGGGTGGCATTGTTGACAGATTTGAATTGTGGGAAAAAAGAAGGCTTGCCTATCCCATTAAGAAGTTTAACGAGGCTTTCTACTACATTTTAAATTTTCAGGGCTATGGCAAAATAGTTGAGGAACTTGAAAGAAGACTCAGGGTCACTGATGAGGTCATCAGATTTTTAACCATCAACAGGGATAGGGAATTAAAAGTTCTTGAGAAAATGAAGGCTTATAGAAAAAAGAAGGCTGAGATAATTGAGAGAAAGAAGATGCAGAGAGAGGAAAAAAGGGAGTTTCAAAGATCTACAAATGAAGCAAATAGAACAAATGAAGAAGAGGTGAAAAACAATGAGTAATAACGATCAAAAACAGCAAGGCAACAATACTCAGCAGAGGAGATTTTATTTTTCCAGAAGGAAAAAAGTCTGCAAGTTTTGTGAAGAAAAGATTGATGAAATAGACTACAAAGATGTGAAATTACTAAAACAATTTGTGAGGGATAGGGGAAGGATAATGCCAAGAAGGCTTTCTGGAACCTGTACCGTTCATCAGAAGAAGTTAAAAAGAGCGATAAAGAGAGCCAGAATGCTTGCTCTATTGCCTTTTGTATCTGATGAAATAGATAAACTCTAAATGGGGTGTAAAGATGGAAATAATTTTAGTTGAAAATGTTGATAATCTTGGAAAAAGAGGAGATGTGGTAAAAGTTGCCGGGGGGTATGCAAGAAATTATTTAATCCCAAAGGGATATGCAATTCCAGCAACTCCCGGAAATTTGAAATATGTGGAACAGCAAAAGTTGAAATGGGCTAAAAAAGAGGCTAAGGAAAAGGAAGAGGCTGAAACCGTTGCAGTTGCCCTTGAAAAACTTGAGATTGAAATATTTAAAAAAGTTGGAGAAGATGAAAATTTGTATGGTTCAGTCACTTCCATGGATATAGCCCACAAACTTGAGGAACTTGGATTTAATATTGATAAGAAAAAAATAGTACTGGATCATCCCCTTAAAACTCTTGGGGAATATAAAATTCCTGTTAAATTGCATAGAGAAGTGACTGCTCAGGTTAAAGTCATTGTAAAGCCTGAAGAGGAATAAAATTTTATAAGGGGGGAAATCCCCCTTTTTGTTTTTAAATGGAAAATATAAAGAAGCCTACCTCAGAACAGTTTCCTTATGACCTTGATGCTGAAAAGGCTATACTGGGAATTTTAATTTCAAGATCTGAGAAAATACTTGACATAATTGGCGATCTTGAAGAATCAGATTTTTATCTCAACGACCACAGAATAATCTTTAGAGGCATACTTTCACTTTTTGAAGAAAGTGAGGGGAAAAAAGATTTTAAGGTAGATATCTTAAAATTGAAGGAAGTTATTTTATCTCTGAATAAGGATTCTAAGATAACCCTTGCCTATTTGAGTAGTTTAAGTGAATATTCCTCTTCCTACTCAAATCTGGAAGTTTATGTTGATATTGTGAAGAAAAAGGCAACCTTAAGAAAGATAATCAATTTTTCCAGAGATGTTTACGAAAGGTGTTTGCATCCAAGTCAGGATCCCGTTGAACTCTTGCGGAATATAGAGGAGGAATTTTTTGAAATCTCAAATAAAAAGGATAGGGGAGAAATAGTCAGTGTTGGAGATCTTGTTGATACCTACTATAATGAGATAGTAAAGACATCAGATAAGGGCAGACAGGAGGCTATAAGTGGAGTTGAAACTGGATTTCACAATCTCGATTTGATAACCACTGGTTTTCATCCCGGTGAACTTATTATAATTGCCGCCAGACCTTCCATGGGAAAGACAAGTCTTGCCCTTAATATAGCACTTAATGCACGGAAGGCTGGCAGAAATTGCTCTGTTGCCTTTTTCTCACTTGAAATGAGCAAAAAACAGATACTCCTCAGATTCCTTTCCTCCCTTGCAAATGTTGAATATAAAAAACTATACACAGGGGTTTTAAAAGGGGAGTTAGAGGCTGTCAAAAGAGGCATACAGATACTAAAAAAGTTAAAGATATATGTAGATGACACTTCTGGAATAACCATTCTCGAACTTAAAAGCAAATTGAAAAAATTGATGGTTGTTGAAAGGGAGGGAATAGATCTTGTTATTGTGGATTATCTTCAGTTAATGCAGGGCGAAAGAGATTTTAAAGTCAGGGAACAAGAAATTTCCTATATTTCAAGGGGACTTAAGGCTATTGCGAAGGAATTTAATGTACCTGTTATTGCCCTTTCACAGTTAAACAGGGCTCCTGAAATTAGAAAGGGAGATCATAGACCACAACTTTCTGATTTAAGGGAATCTGGTTCCATTGAACAGGATGCAGATATGGTTTTGTTTATATATAGACCTGATAAATATGGAGAATTTTTGGATGAGGAAAATGGTAGAAGAGGTAATGCTGAAATTATAATAGGAAAAAATAGAAATGGTGAATTGGGAAAGGTTGAACTTGCCTTTGTTGAAAAATTTGCTACATTTAAGCCTTTGGCTAAGTTTGAGGATAACAATTAGATAATGATTTTAGATCCCCATCCTCTTTTTGCTATTCTTGGTCCCACCGCTTCTGGCAAATCGGAATTGAGTATTAAACTTTGTTTGAAATTGGCTGAAGAATTTGGGATTGAGTGTGAAATCATAAACTGTGACTCAGTACAGATTTATAGGGAAATGAATATTGGCACAGCGAAAATTTCGAAAGAGGAAATGTGTGGAATCCCTCACCATTTAATTGATATTGTGGAACCAAATGAAAGTTTTTCTGCAGGGAATTTCATGGAACATGGAAGAAGGGTGATATTTGAAATAAGGGATAGAGGTAAGATACCGGTTTTATGTGGAGGCACAGGATTTTATTTCAGAAGTCTTGTTTATGGAATTTTTGAAGGTCCCGGGGGAGATGAGAGGATAAGGGATAGATTAAAACATTTGTGCGATAGATATGGTTCAAAAAGACTATATAGAGTTCTCAAAAAGGTAGATCCCATTTATTCCAGAAAAATTTCTGAGAATGATAGAAATAGAATTATAAGGGCTCTTGAGGTCTATTTTAAAGAGGGTAAACCAATTTCATATTTTCACAACAATTTTTTGCCTGAATCCATTGAAGGATTCAAATTTTTCTTTTATTGCCTAAACCCTCCAAGGAAGATGCTATATAAAAAAATAAATGATAGGGTGGAGAAGATGTTTGATAATGGTCTTTTAGATGAGGTTAAATCTTTACTTTCCAGATATCCGAAAAATTCAAAGGGATTTGAGGCAATTGGTTATAGAGAAGTAATTGAGTTTTTGGATGGAAATATAAGTCTTAAAGATGCCATAAATCTTGTAAAGAAAAACACGCGCCACTATGCAAAAAGACAATTAACATGGTTTAGAAAAGAAAAGGATGTGAGATTCTTGAATTTTTTTGGAAATGAAAATAAAGCTCTGGAAGAAATATTAGAAGATTTTAAAGGGTTTTATATGAAAGAAGGGCTTACCCCTTCCCATTGAATAGAAGAAGTAAGCCCACATTATCCTATTGATTTCCCGATAAAATATTTGCAAGATATACGCAGTCGTCAATATCTATATGTCCATTTGAATTGAAATCGCCATAGGATGGACTTGTACAGGGTGATGTACCTTCACTGATATTTCCATTTACAACATTTAACATAATCGATAAATCCACAGCATCTACATAACCATCTCCATTTACATCTCCCGTGGGAACCACTGAACAATCGTAGTAACTATGGTATACAACAACATCATCTATATACCACCCTGTCTTTCCAACAGATTTATCGCAGGCAAGTCTGAATCTAATCCTTATATTTTTTCCTGCATAACTTGAAAGATCAACCACAGATTTTATAAATCCTCCAGAATCACCGCTCCAGGCATTTCTTCCTGCTATGGGACTGTCATAACTTGTGGAGATCGATTTTGTATATCCATTTTCAATTATCAAATTTTCTGCATCAACCCAATTGGTGCTACCTTCCTCTTGAATTTCAAGAACACCACCATCAAATCCACTTTCAAGAACATAGTAGTGATAAAATTCAAGGAGGGTTCCATCTTCCACACTAAATAGATCACTTATGAGATAATCATCTTTGATATTTTCTTCATCTGAAGAAAAGTAACTGTGTGAGGAGGAGTTATATTCACTACTTGATAAGGCCCAATCTTCATTCCCCGATGCAAGTTGTGTGGTCCACCTGGAGGTTCCACTTTCAAAATCATCTTCAAAGAATATATTTTCCACATATCTTCCTATTATATGGTGTGCGGGAAAATGGTTTATGTAGGTATTTCCAGATCCATCCTCATAACTTACTCTTACTGTAAAATCCATATAATCTCCGCAATTCGCTGATGAATCGGCAGTTATTGCAAATGTTGTGAATGCGGTTTCACCGGGGGCAATATCTCCAATATCCTGTGCTCCACTGTTTATGGTGCAGTTGCCATCAGCTATTAACTGAACATTCACATTTTTATCTGTTGTTGTGGATGGATTATATAGGTTTACTCTAATTTCCACAGTTTCTCCCGGCAGTGCAACATCATCTCCATCTCCACCACCTATTATTTTGGTATTTCCATATTTTGTTAAAAATGGATAGTTTCCAATAGGATCAAAACATACTGCAGTTTCATCTACAATGCTTGCTGTGTTATATGAGTATTTTACTCCATGTAATCCATTATAGTCTTCTATACCTATTGTAGCCTCCTTTCCATTTGAATAGTCACTGCTGTCAAAGGTAACATCTTTATATTCAAAATATATCTTATTTGTTGATTCTTCAAGAATAACTTCAAATGTTCCACCATATACATTTTCATAGTGGGCAAGGTTATAGTATTCCACTATAAATTTTCTGTTTGGGGCATCTCCTATTGTTTTGTAATACACATGGGAATCGGAGTTGACATACATGTCTGACCAGTAAATTGCGATTAATCCATTTGGACTGGAACTATCGGGAATATCAGTATTGATGGCATCATATTCATAGGCATTTGTAAATCTCAAAAGTCCATTTGAGGAAACGAGAACATTTTCATAATCTTTTCCATAAAACCTGAAGGGGAATCCAATTGAAACCACTTCACCACCATCATCTGTATTATTTAAAATTTCCGTTCCATCAGATATGTCAATAAAATTGTAATCGCAACCTGGCATTGTATAAGACATGGAATCCACAACTTGACCGTTGATGGTTATTTCCCCCTGGTTTAGGTAGTCTCCGGTTCCAGTAACTGTTATGGTTGTATCCCCATAACCGGAAGTTGTCCATGTTCCAGAGAACAACCCATCACCTGCCTTTTCATCAGGTGCTACACCATCATCCTTCAAATCCACTGTGGTGGTTGCTTTTGCATCACCAGTTGTTATCTGGGCGGTAATTGATGGATTTTGAATTTCATTGGCGCAGTTTGTATGGGCTCTCACCTTTATGGTGATGTCATCTCCAGACATATATGTGAAGTCATCAACCGGGGTATCCTTTTCTAAAGATACATCACTGTCGGTGCAATTCCAGTGAAATGGAGTTTGTGGACAACCAAAGAGTGTCATTTCATAATAAACCCATCTGTATGAACCTTCCTGGGAAACAAAATTTGAAAGGGCGTGTCTGCTTTCACTTAAGGCTTCTCCTACATTTTTATGGAATTCTTCAAATAGCGCCTTCATAAATTCCCTATCAAATACATTGGATGTACCTAATACGGAACTTCTTGCATACCACCCATATCTACTATTCATAATAACTGCAAAACCTGCATGAGTTGTTCCCACTGTGAATTTTTCAGCAAAACAGAGGTCATTTGCGGTAAAATTTCCGGGGTAACAACCTTGAGAATATACGAAAAATGGTTTTGTATTGGTAATGTCATCTATATCGCTGTTATATATTTTCATATCGTATGTATCATTTGCATGTCCAAGGTGGTTTACAATATTCAGATTATCGGAGTTAAAATAGTTATTAATCAAGGTGGTACCACTCCAGGTTCCATCTCTATCGTAGAGTTTGTCACAGGGAACACCTGCCATCATTTCATATACATAATCCTTGTTGTCTCCACCCCATGTGTAATCATCTAATTTTTCACCTATTAAAAGTGCTTTAAATGGGGCATCATCCCAATTTTCATACTCTATTATTTTGTTTATCTGATTTGTTGCTTCTGTGGAATTTGAGGCTGAAATTCTTCCCACATTTACCTCTGCAAATAAGTCCACATCGTCATCAGGCTCACCATATACACTATTGCCATTTGCATTCCAGTTGCCATCCAATGCCGCAAAGTAAAAATCGGTGGGAATGTCGTTATCCTCAGTTGCTGGGTTTGTTTCCACACGACCATAACATCCTCTATAGGGTACCACTTCACTATCTCCACCAAGGACAACCCATTTTGTTCCATGGTTTTGATACCCATCTTTAATGAAATTTCTAAGTTTTTCTGCATCATCTGCCCCAGAATAGGAACTTGTGATGTTTGAAATTAACTCTATATGAGTATTTAATCCATATACTGAATGTTTGTGATCTGCCAGTGTTTGAAAGGCTGACTGCATATCACTATTTGTTATTATTAAATATTCCCAGTCATCAACAATTTTTTTACCATGTCCTTTGTAAGAAATAACATCCTCTGGATTTTTAACAATTGATGCAACCTCATTTTCATCAAAATTTGAATCCCTCAAAAGTTTATAGCCTTCTGGGGTTGATTTTGTCTTATTTAAATAGAGTTTTAATATGGCTTTTTTGTAAAAAATCAATTTTCCCTCAGATGGTATATATTGAAAAGGGCAAATATTTATCATCTCAATGAGGTATCCTTTAAAAAATCCACTGCCGCTATAGTAACTTTTGGTTGTGGGGTAGGGTAAATTGCTTGAGTAGATTTTGTAATTTGGCCCATTATCATATGTAGTAAAATTTCCACCTGTTGGAATGGGGTAGGGGATGTAGTTTACCTTTATATTTTTGCCTACTACATTTTTACCACCAAAGGAAATGGAGTAATTGGAAAGAGTATAGCCATAGGGTATTAAAATTTTTGCAGGATATACTGGAAGGGCGGGATTACCCGGATTACCCACTGGAATACAATTTTTTAAACTGACATTTATATATCCATTCTCTGCTTTGCTAAGTACTGGATTATCAAATGAAAAATGCAATTCTTTGTAGTTGTTTCCAAAGGGAAGAATGGTGAAAAGAAGTGTAAAAAAAACTAAAAATAAAAAAAACTTTTTCATAGAACCTCCATAAAATTTAAAACATAAACCTAAAACATAAACCTAAAATAATTAGTTGGCAAAAAATGATTTTTGTATGAATTTTAAGGAGTTAAAAAAATTTTGTGTTCAGTAAGTGATATTTATTAAGATAATCTAAAAAAAGAAATCTTTCAATTTCGCCTGATGCTTTTTCCCTTCATCCCTTTTTCTTGCCCGCTTTTAAATTCAGGTCTATACCTATCTTCACCTAAACCCAATCAAGAATGTTTATAAAAAGGAAAAAGTTTTGCTTAATCCCCTGACTTTTGCCAGAAGGTTTTCTTCTTGCCTAAATTGAATTGTTATTTTATTTGTCCACCCTGAATGCCTTCCAGAAGGTTTATAGGAAAGTAAAGGAATGAACTTAATCGTTGGCTTTTGCCAGAGAATTTTTATTCTACCAGTTTTGAGTTTTCTTATGAATCTCTCACTCTAAGACCTCCTCAGAAGATTTATAGAAAAGAAAAGGGATTTTCCTTTAATCATTGCTTTTGCTAAAAGATTTTACTTTTGCCAGAATTTAGTTTTTTTTCTCTTATTTGCTTACCACCACAAAAGCCTCTAAAGATTTTTGAAAAAATAGTGCCATACAAAAGAAAAAATCTTTCTCTTTCCCTTCTATAAACCCATGATGGGAATTGCGTGGGTGATTTTAGCCTGACACATTTAATTTTGATTTTGCCTGGCACCTTTCCCTTTTCCACTTTTTGCTTTGAAATTTAAAGAGGAATTTGGTGAACAAATATTTTCTTTACTATTATTTCTTAGACACAAGATTCTGGGTGTCTCAAATTTTATTCTATTTCTTTTAGTACTCTTAAAATATCACTTCTTGTTAAAAGCCCCACAAGTTTTCTATGGTTTTTCCTGTCAACAACAGGCAATTGATCCACATTGTGTAACAACATCTTGTTTAGAACCCTTATGAGGGATTCGTTGGGATATGTAACAATAAGTTTTGAAGGCATAACATCTTTGATTTGATAGGTGGCTTTTCCCTGTTCCATAAGTTCCCTTGCTTCATCTATTGTTACAATTCCAATTAAGTGCCCCTTTCTGTTTAAGATCGGGAATGCGTGGTGGCGATTTTTACTAAATTTTTTCCATATTTCTCCGACTGTTTCATTACTATAAACCTTGATAACGTTTTCTTCTTTTGTCATAACATCTCTTACAATTTTAAAATCAAAGGGAAGTACTTCCATGTCAACTCTTAAGTGTAAACCCTTTTTACTGAATTCTTTGGTATCAATTGTATCTGGGGACAAAAACCAGGAAACCCCATCTGCTATAACACATGCAAACATTAGTGGAAGAATAATCTGGTAATTAAGGGTCATCTCAAAGAGTATTACAATTGCCGTAAGTGTTGCTCTATTTACACCTGAAAGCATTGCAGCCATCCCCACAAGGGCATATGCCCCAGGGCTTGCGGTAAAATCCGGGAAAAGGGAGTGGATTATGTAACCAAATGAGCCTCCCAACATGGAACCAATGTATAGGGTCGGAGCAAGTGTTCCACCTGAACCACCACTTCCAAGTGTTATGGAGAGGGCGAAAATCTTTAAAAATACCAGAATGGCCATAAGTCCAAAAAAGAGTTTTCCAACAAGAGCCTTTTCCACTATATCATATCCATTTCCGAGAACCTGTGGATAAAAATATCCAATTGCACCAACTATTAATCCACCTATTGCTGGCTTAATGTAGTCGGATATCTTTAATTTTTTAAATAGGTCTCCTATCCAGTAAAAGAAGTTAATGAAAAATACAGATAAAATTCCTGCTATTAATCCCAAAAGGAGATAAAAACCAAATTCCACTGGATGTTTAAATGTGTATTCCGGGATTGGAAATGCCGGGTAATTCCCAAAATAAAATCTTGAGATAAATGTTGCTGAAACAGTTGATATTATGAGTGGTACAAAGGACCTTGTTTTAAATTCAAATAAAAATGTTTCAAATACAAATAGAGCTCCACCAATGGGGGTATTGAAGGCTGCTGCAAGGGCTGCTGCTGCTCCACATCCCACAAGGATTCTTTTCATATATGGTTTAAACTTAAAGATTCGCCCCAGAGTTGAACCCATTGTGGCACCAATTTGAATCAATGGCCCCTCTCTTCCAGCGGAACCTCCTGATCCTATGCAAATTCCAGACGCAATTGCTTTTACAAGTCCAACCTTGGGTTTTATATTTCCCTCTTTAAACAAAACTGCCTCTATTACTTCAGGGACCCCATGCCCTTTGGCTTCCTTTGCAAACAAATTTATCACTAACGCTACTAAAAGTCCTCCAATTGCCGGTGTTAATATTACCCATGTTCCCAGATGGTTTCCAATTATATTTACATCTTTAAGGGATAATCTATGGTAAAAGAAGACATTTTTGGCTATTGCAAGTATATACCTGAGCCCAATTGCACCGTAGGCACTAAAAATTCCAACAGGAATTGAAAGAAGGCTTAATTTTAACATATCCCTTCTTTCAATTATCTCGAACTTATGCATCATCTTGAAGGGCAAAAATCGGTTGAGTTTTAGTATTTTCAAATTCATTTTTATCTATAGATACAGAAGTAATATCTGTAAAATAAGGTATATTCTAATAAAATTTTTCTTCCCATTACAAGGGAAATCTTTGGTAATATCAACTTAAATTTTACTTTACAAAGAGTGGACAATATCTCCTTTTAGGAGAAAAAATGGTGTCAGGCAAGTAAGTTAGGCAAAGTAAGTAAATAGGTAAAAGAAAAGGTGGGGGACAGACCTAAATTTGATATTAAAAAAGAAAGGTGTTGGGCAGTAATTTTAATGGATTTTAGGGTAGGAAAATAAGAGAAAAAATTAAATCTGGCAAGACTTAAAAATTTCTGGTAAAAACCAAACAATTAAAGCAAAACTTCTTTTCCTTCTACAAACTTCAGGTAGGGTTTGGTGAAGGCAAGAGAAAAATATAAAACTGGCAATGACTTAAAACCTTCTGGCAAAAAACAACGATAAGCATCTCTTTTTACCTATCTATAAACCCATAAGGGGATTTTGGAGGAGGCAAGAAAGAAAAAATTATAATCTGGTAAAAATAAAATCTTTTAGCAGAAATCAAGTGATTTAAGGAAAATCCCTTTGCTTCTATATAAGCTTTTAGGGGCATTTAAGGCGGGCAGGAGAAAAAAACAAGAAAATGGAAGTTGTTTTAAAGTGAGCGTAAGTAAATGCAAAAGATAATGATAAATTGACTCCTCTTCACTGGAATGGCACTGATGTGAATGTTAAGACAAATGATGGCAGGACTCCCCTTGATTTAGTGAGTAAAAATGCAATAAATAAATATCTAAAAAAACATGGAGGAAAGTAAATCGAAAGAAACATTATTTTTTAAAACTATGAAAAAATAAATTAAAATTTTTGTCATTTCTAAAACCATAATAACATTTTTGCTATATTCCTTCTTTGCTTTTTTAATTGACTATTTAAAATAAGTGTTAAAAGATATAATTTTCTTCAGTGAAAATTCTTGTTTTCTTTAATTAAATATTAAAAAATAAGGACACTTTATTCTTTCATTTTTTCACATCTAATGTATAATTTCATTTTTAATTTAAATCTTAACTTCTGGAGGAAATTTCATGAACCTTGCAATAGTAGGTACTGGATATGTTGGACTTGTTACAGGCACCTGTTTTGCTGAAACAGGAAATAATGTAATATGTGTGGATAAAGATAGGGGAAAAATAGAAAAATTAAAAAATGGTATAATTCCAATTTATGAACCTGGCCTTGAGCCTTTAATAAAAAAGAATGTGGAGGCAAAGAGGCTTTTCTTTACCACGGATATGGAATATGCAGTCATAAATTCTGAAATAATATTTCTTGCTGTTGGCACACCACCTGATGAGGATGGTTCTGCAGATTTGTCCTATGTGATTTCTGCCGCGGAAGAGATAGCAAAATATATGGATGGATATAAAATAATTGTCACCAAATCAACGGTTCCCGTGGGGACTGGAGATATTTTGAGGGAGAGAATTGGAAAGATAACTCAGTATGATTTTGATGTTGCATCAAATCCAGAGTTTTTGAAGGAGGGAAGCGCAGTTCTTGACTGTTTAAAGCCAGAAAGGGTAATAATTGGGGCAGAAAAGGAAGAGACCGCAAAAATTTTAAAGGAACTCTATGCCCCCTTTGTGAGAACCGGAAATCCAATATATGTGATGGATATAAAATCTGCTGAGACCACAAAATATGCAGCAAATGCCATGCTTGCTACGAGAATCTCTTTTATGAATGAATTTGCAAGGTTTTGTGAAAGGGTAGGGGCTGATATTGAAAGCATAAGGCTTGGAATTGGATCTGACTCAAGAATTGGCAGGAAGTTTTTATTTCCCGGAACTGGATATGGTGGTTCATGTTTTCCAAAGGATGTAAAGGCAATAATTCAAACTGCATCTGAATATGGATATGATATGAAAATTTTAAGGGCTGTAGAAGATGTAAACAACACCCAGAAGAAAGTCCTTGTGGAAAAGGTTTTAAAACACTATGGAAATGACATAGGTGGCAAGAAGTTTTCTATCTGGGGGCTTTCCTTCAAACCAAATACCGATGACATAAGAGAGGCGCCATCAATTGTGATAATAAGTGAATTACTAAAACTTGGGGCGGTATTAAATGTTCACGATCCAGTGGCAATTGAAAATGTAAAAAAAGTTTTTGGAGATAAAATTAACTATTCAAACGACTGCTACGATACCCTTAAAGATTCAGAAGGATTGCTCCTCGTGACGGAGTGGAATGAATATAGAAGCCCTGATTTTGAGAAAATACTCAATTTAATGAAGTCTCCAGTTATATTTGATGGGAGAAATATTTTCGATAAAAGTGAAGTCATTTCACTTGGATTTACCTATTACGGGATAGGAAGATAAAATTTTTAAAGTTGAAAAAAGAAGTTTCAATTGTAATTCCAAATTATAATGGTGTCTATCATCTTCTGGATTTTCTATATTCCATTGAATTATATAATAGAGAAGGGTATGAAGTAATTGTTGTTGACAATGGTTCAAGGGATGGCTCAAATTTAATCATATCCCAACTATTTCCATGGATAAAACTGGTAGTGTTAAGCGAAAATGTGGGATTTGGTGGTGCAGTGAATATCGGCATTGATGAAAGTAAAGGTGATTTCATTGTTATTTTAAACAACGACACCTTCTGGACTGGAGATTGGATAGGAGAGGGGGTTAAATTTTTAAAAGAAAATAGAGATTATTACTTTGTATCCCCCCTTGTATTATACAGAGATGGCAGAAAGATTGATTCCGCAGGCGATTTTATTTCTCTATTTTTTTCTCCATATAAGGTGCTAAATGGGATGGAGTACCACGATGGAATGGTAAAGGAATGTGATATTCTTTTTTCATCCTGCTCTGCAGTAATCATCAGGAGGGAATTTTTCTATAG
>Ga0256842_1002013_pt1 | contig 15246 bp, 15 predicted proteins | sample 4559240metaG_FD_185973 | JGI IMG/M metagenome (GOLD analysis project Ga0256842, IMG submission 185973) | Hydrothermal vent microbial communities from Guaymas Basin, Mexico - 4559-240 | ecosystem: Environmental > Aquatic > Marine > Hydrothermal vents | place: Mexico: Guaymas Basin | collected...
TCAGATGTGCAGTTGCAATATGTTCAAACGATGCAGCAACATCTTTGTAATCTTTTTCATCTGTTTTCTCTATTGCTAATCTAACAGCATTTTTCAGACCTGAATATGAAAAAGCTATAAGAGGTGATTGTGAGAGTGGAATAGTAAAGTTAAATTTTTTTCTATCTCCATCTTTTGCTAACTCTTGAATCACTGGCCCACCTGGATACCCAAGCCCCATCATCTTAGCTACCTTGTCAAAACTTTCACCAAAAGAATCATCCATACTTTTAGCAACTGTTTGAATCTCCTCTAAGCTTTTAACTTCCATCACTTGTGTATGACCACCAGAAACAAGTAAAACTGTTAATGGAAAAACCGTCTCCTTCTCTATAAAAAGAGAGTAAATATGACCGATAAGATGATTAACACCAATTAGAGGAATATCAAGAGAGATAGCAATAGCCTTTGCCATGGTAACACCCTCAATAAGAGTTACAGCTAAACCTGGAGTTGAAGTAACTGCCACAGCTTTTAAATCTTTAAAGTATGGCTTACATTTTTCTAGAATCTGAGGAAGTGCCTCGGCATGAAGTCTAGCTGCTAACTCTGGAACTACTCCACCATAAACAGAGTGTTCTAACTCTTGGCTGATTTTCTTATGAAACAAAAGTTTTTTTGTTTTTATCTCTGTAATTGAAATTGCACTATCATCACAACTACTCTCTATACTTAAAATCATAGTTATTTTAAAAAAGTGATTATTTAAACTGATGTAACCAATAAAAAGGATAAATGAGGGTTTAACCATCATTTATAAATCTTAAGATATTTACAATTAATGAAATAATTGCTATAATTACCTTAAGAATTTCAATGACCTTCTTCATTGAAACTCCTTTCGTCGATTTGATGGTTCAGTAGGGTGTTGTCGCACCCTCCCACTACATCAGCTTAACTAATCACTCTTTTTCTCCTTATTTTAATTTTTCTCTTATCTCATAATCAAGTGCGAAAACATCATCAACACTTTTTGGTTCATCTCTAAACATCTCATAAGCTTTGAGTATAGTTTTACTTATATCCATAAATCCTATCTCTTTGTTTATAAACTTCTCGATAGCTACCTCATTTGCAGCATTTATAACTACACCACGATTTGGATTCTTTAATAAATCCTCTTTTATCTCCCAAATAGGATAACGAAGTTTATCTATCTCTCGAAACTCTAAATTACCAATTTTTAGTAAATCTACATGACCTAAAATATTTTTATCCATATTTTTATCAAGTGCAAAAGCGATAGGTAGTTGCATAGAGGCATTGGCAAAATGTGCAGTTGTTGAGCCATCTTCAAAATCTATAAGGGCATGAATGAGTGATTTTGTTTCAATGATAGCATCATATTCACCCTCACCAAAAAGCCATCTTGCTTCTAGGAGTTCAAATATTTTATTTACCATAGTTGCAGAATCTATTGTGATTTTTTGACCCATCGACCAATTCGGATGTTTTTGAGTATCTGCTAAGGTGGCATTTTTAAGTTTGTTAATATCCCAATCTCTAAATGCTCCACCACTAGCAGTGATTATCATCTTAGAAATAGGTCTATCTTGCATCAAATACCAAAGTCCAAAATGTTCAGAATCTATTGGCTGAATCTTAGAAATATCTATAAAATTTCCACAAGCAACAAGAGATTCTTTATTTGCTAAAGCTACTTTTTTGCCACACTCTATCGCTTTGAGAGTTGGACGGAGACCTAAGAATCCAACAAGAGCATTTACAACTAAATCACTTTGAGAGTCTTCAATAGCTTTGAGTATAGAATCTTCTCCAAAAAGTACATTGTTATGATTTACTTTAAGCACATCCTCTTTATAGGCTACAACTACAAATAAAGGGGAATGTATAAGTATCTGTTGATTTAAAAGTTCTATATTTTTACCAGCAACTAAAACCTCAATTTTAATATTGAATTTTTTAGCTACCTCCAGAGTATTAACACCGATAGAACCAGTTGAGCCAAGTAGTACCAATTAAACTAAACCTCTAAGAAGTACAAGCATTACAATAGCTGAAAACAGATACCCATCGATTCTATCGAGAATACCACCATGCCCTGGAAGAAGATTCCCACTATCTTTTACACCTGCAGCTCTTTTTAAACTACTTTCAAACAAATCACCAAAGATAGAACTAACAGCAACTGCAAAAGAGATTAAAAATGCTACATCTAAATCAACAATAGATAATCCTACAAACATACCACTTAGAGTTGCGACAAGTATTCCACCAACAACACCCTCCATAGTTTTATTTGGAGATGTTTCACAGAATGGTGTTTTACCAACACTTTTACCAACAGCATAAGCACCAACATCAGTCATTGCTACTGTTAAAACTAACCATAACATAGATATCATCCCATACTCTTGATACATTGTAAAAAGGAAAAGCATCCCAGCAGTAGGGTATATAAAAGGGAAAAAGCTTTTCCATTCTAAATTTTTGTTATAAGCAATCGCACTAGCATAAGTAACACCTGCTAAAACAAATAAATCATCACCATAAGGATAAATCCAAGCAAGTAACCATATAGCAACGGCATAAATTATTAGTGCATTATTATCAATTTCAAATAGACGAAGTGCCTCTTTAAATGCTAAAATATAAACAACACCAACAACAGCCCAAGTAAGAAGTAAATTATCCATAAAACCTATAAGCAAGGCAACACCAACAAGTGAAAAGCCTGTAATAATTCTCTCTTTGTGATTCTTAAACATTTCCATAAAATTCCCTAAAATTATAATTATTTAGATTATACCTTAATAGAGATTATAGTTATTTAAATCTCTATTATCTCATCACCACACCATTGTGCTAATTCAATATCATGTGTAATTAATAACATACCCATATTTGGTAGATTTTTTATCAACATATCCATAACCTCTAATTGAATAATATTATCTAATGCAGATGTTGGTTCATCAAGTAGTAGAAGTGATGGTTTCATAAGAATCGCTCTTAAAATTGAAGCTCTTTGAAGTTGACCACCTGATAATTCATGTGGAAGTTTGTTTAATAAATCTTTTTTAAGATTTAATGTTGTTAAATATATATCTAAATCATCAAGAGATGCCACATCTTTTATCTGATTTATTAGAGTGTAACTAGGGTGAAAAGAGCTATAAGGGTCTTGAAAAACTTGTGAAAAGTTCAAACTCTTCACAGTTCCTCTAAGTGGTTTTAAGTTTTTTAATATCAACTCAAAAAGTGTACTTTTTCCTGCTCCACTTGCCCCAACTATAACCTTAATCTCCCCTTTTTTTAGAGTTAATGAAAAATCATCATATAAAAGCTTATCTTTTTTATACCCAAACGATAAATTATTAATCTCTAAAACATTACTCAATTACTAACTCTTTGTTAAACTAAGATAAAATTTTATAAGCTCTTTATATAAAACATCAGGCTCAATATCACCATTTTGCTCTAAGATTCTTTTCATAACAACATTGTCCTCTTCACCATTCCAGACTTTTATATATGAACCATCTTTATATCCATTGTCTTGACGAAACTGATTAAGAATATTTTTTCCAACATATAATTTATATAGAGTTTGCAAATCTAATCCACTCATAACAACTAAATCAAAAAATTCACTTATTAGATTTTCTAATTCTAGTTTATCCTTAGTAAGTGATAATAAAATAATATTTTCTACCTTTGCTATCACTTCATCTTGAGTTGCAAATTCATTATTAGATATCTCAATATTAGAAAAAGATGAAAGTTGTGAAATATTAATAGCTAAATCCTCTATCCCACCTTTTAACTCTTGAGAATAGTTTTCTATCGCTAAAGAGATTATAAAATGCCAAACATCTACAACCTCTATCTGTAAATTATCCCAATCTGCTTCTTGATTTATACTTTTCCAATGTTTCCATGGAAAACTATCAACCATCTCTGCACACTCCATATAGATACATCTTCTCCAGTTTATAACCTTACCATTTTTAGTTATCCCCTTCGTCCAATCATTCCCATTTGTAGCATCATTTAGTTGTGCCTGAAGCTGTAACATCAAAAGTATCTTATCCATTTTTCTCTCTTTATCTATATATTTAATTCGCTTATTTTATCTAATATGCTAGTATTCCATACTTAAAATATGGAAGATTTATGAAAAGAATTAATTGCAGAAGATGTGAATATTACTTTGTTACTTGGGAACCTAAAAATCCTCATGGGTGTAAGGCATATGGCTTTAAAGGGAAACAGATTCCAAGTATTACCGTTTTTCAAAGCAGTGGTATTGATTGTAGCTATTATAAAGAGAAGCCACTAAAAAAATAAACTACTCCCAAACTATCTTTTTTCCAAACCCTAAACGGTTATCTGTCAACTTAAAATAATCTACTTTTATTTGCCATAGTTTTGGTTTCATTACTATCGCTGGAGGAAACTCTTTAAAATATAGATTTTTTAGTTTAGAATCTTCTAGCTCTAAAAACTCTCCTCTAAACTGTAAACCTTGTATTTTCCCTATTATTTTTGTTTCTAAAACTATATTTCCAGCTATCTTAGAATTTTGTTTTATATGCTTTATATGTGTAGTATCATCAGAACTAGCAACTATAAAAGAGAGTTTATTAAGTGAAAAAGCATAAAATAGAGTACACACACTTAGTTCATCTCCATTAGATGTAGCTAAACCCATCACATGATGCTCTTTTATAAAAGAATCTATTTTTTCTAAATCACTCATATTTAAACATATAATCGGTAAAAGCTTCATCATTATTTATATTTCGCTTTTTTAACATCATTAGTGCTGTATCATCATTTGATAATGCATCATATAAATCTAATGATGTTTTCAAATTATAATATGACCTTAAAAAATCTATCAATTTTTCAAAATTATCATTTTTTGTACTATGTTGTTTAAACTCTTTAAACTCATCCCAATTTATCCTAACCATTAACATCTCCAAATTTAGTTTTCATTACAAAATCTAATTGCTTAATTATTTGTCGCATTTTATCAAAAGAGAATGTAAAATTCAATCTCATAAAACAACTGCCCTCTCTACCAAAACTAAGTCCAGCACTCAATCCTAATCTTGCATCATTTAGAAAAAAATCTCTTAATTTTTATCACTTTATTTATTATCAATAAGCATATCATTTAGTGTCCAAATATTTCTTGGCTTTATTCTAGCTTGATCTTCACTCATAGGTAATTCTAATGAAGATTCATCCTTGAAATACTTATTTACTTCCCTTATCTCTTTATCTAAACCAAAAATATCGAGATATAGATATATCAATTTTCTTGCTTTTTTATACTCCTCTTTATTTATTAAATATTTTATTCTTGATTGAAAACTAACTCTAAAAAGATCTCCAATCTTATCTCTCCTTTTTGAAAGCTTAACAAACTTTCCTAAAAGAGCTTTAATCTTTTTTATGTTTCCATGCACTGCATACTCTTCACACTTTGTAATTATTTTTGACCACTCTTTTTCTAAGGAGATTCCAAGATTTGTATCACTTAAATAAGAGTATGTATCCAACAACTCGTAACAACTATTAAAATCATCTCTATTATATGCTGAATAAAGATGTTCTACTTTATCACACTGTTGTTTTAATTTTTTTACCTTCTCTACTAAATAAGGAATATCTTCTAATTTTTTTAAATACTCTCTAGCTAACTTTGTTTTTCCTGTTTTTAATGAATCTTTTACCCCTAGTAAGTTTTCATCTATCTCTTTATTTAATGCTATATAGTTTGGCACTTGTTCAAAAATCTTATTCTCTTTTACAAATTTATTTATTTTAGAAAATTCTCTTTTTTCTATTGCACTTAAAAACTCTAATAGCTGTTCATTGTTGTTTAAGATAAATTTAATTAGGGGTTTTTTAGAGGCAATAGTCATATAATCAGCTAAAAGATGTAGTGCCTCCTTTTTTTTAGAGTGCATCATATTTTTTTGTGCTTGTAAAAACTTATTTTTCCAAATTTTTTCTATATGTTTATATTCTTTTGTATATTTAAGTGCTGGATATTTTTCACACATAGAGTAAGATAGAGAGTATTTCTTCTCCATTACCAAAAGTTTAAAATGTTCATAATTTTTAAATGCATTAAAAAGTAATTCTATCTCATCTTTTTTAGATGGTAGATCTTTAAACATAGATGTCAGTTGCTTTGCTAAATCTATATTATCAGTAATTAATGCTTTTACTGCATTTAAATAATATGACTTATACAACTCCTCTAATTTCATATGCTCTTTAGAATTTCTTATCATCGGTTCACTATTAACTAACTCAAATGCTTTATCTAACATATTATTTGAAATAAGTGATTTTAACTTCCCTATACTTGGAAGCTCCACATTTAAAAGTACAGAGTTTTTAAGAGACACAAACATAGAGCTGTCATTTAATAAAGTGATTTTATCTATATCATCTTCAAACTCTATATACTTATCATCTATCACTTTATAATTTGCTATATCAACTAAAGTTAAATGATTCTTATCTGAATTGATTATTATGTAGTTTGGGTTTGGCATAAGAAGAATCTGTTTTATCTTTGTTAATGGTGTGTAAATTCTTTTATATGAATCTTTATCATTTAAACGAATAATATCTAAAGAACCATCAATATTTCCACTAATGATTCTATTTTCATCCAAAAAACATATAGCATCAACTCGAACACTTGAATGGGTAATAATATTCTTATTTACCCTAGATTGTAAATCTATAACAAAGATAGTACCACCATATCCACTACAAGCTATTTTATTTTTAAAAAAAGCAAAAGCACTTACATAATTATCTTTTATTTTAATATGTTCATCTACGGCTCTAAATGGAAATGAGCATAACCTTGATAACAAAATATTACTATTATTTTTGTATTGTAAAACTCTTCCATTTTTAGTACCTGCTATTAAATAATTAGAAGATGGGTCAAACATTAAAATATCTACTATCTCATTTTCTACATCTATTTTTCTTAACATAGTATTAGTTTGAATATCCACAATGTATATGATATTTGGATTTGCATAAGCTAACAATTTACCATTACTACTAAACGCTACTGCTGTCGTTTTTTCATTCATAGTTTTAGGTAAACTACTAATTACTGTTCGACACTCTTGACTAGAAAGTATTTTAATACCATTAGATATGCTAGCTAAGGCAACTTTATCATCCTCTAAAACTTGTAATTGTGTAATTTTTGTATGTAACCTAAGACACTCTTTGATTTCTGACATCATCTCACTACTTTATATTATAATATTTCGATTATATATGATTAGAATTATATTAATGCTGAAAAGAAACTATCTGTTTAATATAATTTTACATTAGTTTTACACTAAAAAGAGTACAATAATTGATTAAATTAAAGGATAAGTATTTTGAATATTAATACCTATGTAAAAACAATATTTCTTAGTTTTAGTATTGCTACTATGTTTAGTGCTTGTGGAGGTAGTAAGGTTTCACCTATGCAACAAGCTACTTTAAAAGGTGATTATAAACTAGCAGCAATTAATGCTGATAAAGAGAAGGACTTAGATTCTAAGCTTGATGAATCTAACCAACTTCCAACTTTATATGCTGGTAACAGTTATTTATACTCTAAAGAGTTCAAAAAAAGTTTACAAAGACTAGATGAAGCAGAAAGAATTATTAAATTTCATAATGAGGAGATTCTCCTTGGTAGTACTGGTGACTTAATAGCTCAACTTTTACTAAATGATGCAATGATTGATTATCACTCAACAATGAATGATGCAACTATGGTAAACACATATAAAGCTATAGATTATATGTCTATGGGAAAAATGGATTCTGCGAGAATAGAGTTTAACCGTGCCATTGATAGACAGCGTCGTGCTAAAGAAACTTATGCAAAAATGATTGGTAAGTACAAAGAAGCTATCAAGAAAAAAACTGATGATGAGCATAAAAAAATAGCACAACAAAAAGAGAAAGATAGAAGAAATCCAAGAGCAAAACAATCTAATATATCATTAGATGTTAGTAAAACTCTTAAAAATCCACAAATAAGTAATATGGTAGCAAGTAAATATCCTGCACTAAACACTTATCAAGTTTATCCTGATTTTGTAAATCCTTTTACAAACTATATGGCTGGAATCTTCTTTGCAACGCAGGGTGATTATAAAAAATCTTACTCTATTTTAAAAGAAGTCAACAAAATGGTACCTAACTCTAAAGCTATCGAAAAAGATTTAACTATGGTTAATAATATTTTAGATGGTAAAAGAGCTAAGGAAAATAATGTTTGGGTAATCTATGCAAATGGTCTAGCACCAAAAAAAGAGCAATTTAAAATTAGTATCCCTCTTTTTATCGTTACAAGTAAAGTATCTTATACGGGAATCGCTCTACCTAAAATGGTTCTTCAAAAACTAGCTACACCTAACTTAAGTGTTTTCAATCAGAACAAACTTATAGGAACTACTGAAAGTTTTGCAAGTATGGATAGAGTTGTTTTAACAGAGTTTAAATACAAATATACAGATATAGTTACAAGAGCAGTATTTGGAGCTTTAATAAAAACATATATTCAGTATGAAGTTGGAAGAAGAATGGGTGGTTATGGTTCACTTGCTATGGGACTTATTCAGTTTGCATTAACACAAGCAGATACAAGAACTTGGGAAAATTTACCAAAAGAGTATCAAGTAGCTAGAATAACTATGCCAGCAGATAAGAATCTTCAACTTAAAGTTGGAACTCAAAATCTAAATGTAGATTTAAGCAAAGCAAAAAATGCTATTGTTTTTGTTAGAATGCCAACAGCTACATCTAAAGCTAGTTATAATGTTATTAATTTATAAAGGAGATTTATGAGAAATATTTTTATATTAATCGCTACACTCTTAACTTTTAGTGCTTGTAGTAATAACTATCAACCAGATCCAAGAGTTAAAATAATAGGACATTGCTCAAATAGTGCTATGCTAGTTAGTGATGTAAATGCAATGATGAGAGATGATGGTTTTATGCAAACTCAAATCACAGGAGAGAACTTAACTAGTAGTTATTTCAAAGTGGAATACAAAATTGTTTGGTTTGATGAAAATAATTTTAAAATAGATTCTATACTATCAAACTGGGCTGAGATTCCAGCATATGCTGAACAACCATTTTATATAAATGTAACAGCACCAAGTAACAAAGCAAAAACATTTCGTTTATACTTAAAAAAGGAAGGTAATTTAATATGCGAACAACAATCAAACTAGCTCTAGGTTCAACTCTAGCAATAGCACTACTCACAGGATGTGGAAGTGCAAAAACACGAAATATAGATATTCATAATGATAAAGAATCATCAGCTGTGATGGGTCTTGACTATCGTGATTTTCAAGGTGCAGCACAAAGTATGGTTCAGTCACTTATAAATTCAGGTGCAGTAAATAAGCCAGGTGGTGGAAGATATGTTCTTGTTGTTTCAAGAGTTATAAATGACACTATGCAACACATAGATACTGACCAACTTGTTAAAAAGATGAGAGTAGCTCTTCTTAGAAGTGGTAAAGTTGTTGTAACAACTGCCGTTGGTGTTGGTGGTGCTGAAGATAAAATGTCTATGCAAACAAGAACTGCTCTAAGAGGTAATGCTGAATTTAACCAAAGAACAGTAGCTGCTAAGGGTCAAATGATTGCTCCAGACTTATCATTAAGTGGAAAAATTATTCAAAGAAATATAACAGTAGATAGCTCAACTCAACAAGTTGAATATTATTTTCAAATGTCACTTACAGATATTAACACTGGTCTAGCTTTTTGGGAAGATGAAAAAGTTATAGGTAAGCGTGGTAGTAACGATTCTGTTGCTTGGTAAATGCTAAAAGAGGAATTACTATTCCTCTTTTACAACTTCAATACTCTATATTCAAAACAAATAAAAGGTTATAAATGTTTTTAAATTTAAAGAAGATTATAAAAGTTAGTATCGTAACTTCTGCTCTATTAAGCACTCAGCTTTTAGCAGATTATTATGTTATGGTAAACAGCCAAAGACAAGGTCCATTAACTGTTCAACAAATAGGTGATATGGCTGCTACTGGTTCAGTAACATCAAATAGTATGGTTTGGGAAGCAAGTATGTCAAACTGGGGAAAAGCTGGTAACCAACAGGAGTTAAAAAATCTATTTGCAGCAACTCCACCACCCCCTCCTCCTCCAGCATTTGCTCCACCTCCACCACCACAAACACCACCAGCTATAAATCAAGACAATTCTCAAGGTTTAGATGAGGATCAAAATACCCTAGTTGATGCAAATACTATGAATGGTGAAAACCCTCAAACATTAAATGATTGGAAAAGTGATTTTGAACAACAACACGATATTACTATCGGTATAACAAAAGATGGAAAAACATTTTTCTTTGGAGAGGCGATAGTTAAAGTTAACCCACTTGATCCAGCTTATGCAAAAGAGTTAGTTTTTGCTTATGACAAAGCAATTTTATCTTTACAATCAAATTTTATCTTACAAAGCCATGGTAATTTTGTTGCTCAATCTGTTTCAGATTATTTTGAAAATGATTCTACTAATGCTAGTGAATTTGCACCAGTAAAACTGAAAAAAATGGCTGCACAGGGAAAAATTAGCCTAATCCTTGATAAAATGGTTGATGTTGTTGATAATAAACTTGATAACCTTCTTATAGAACAAGGTGTTTCACCGAGTGAGATTCAAAAACAGACTGTTGAACAAAAAAAGCTTTTATTTAAAGACAACTTCAACAAAAAAATGACAAAAAAAGCTTTTGCTAGTATGTCTGGATTAGTTCCTATTCAAACAAAAATTCTAACTACATCAAGAGATGGTAAAAAAGTTGTAAGACTTGGTGTTATTGCTATTATGTCTGATAAAACAATACAATTTGCAAAAGATAGTTCAAAAAGACGACCAACACATGTTAAAGGTAAACCAAGTAATGTTAGAAAATTACTTCCTAACACTAATGAAGGTTTTTTAGATGAAATTGGTTTAAGATACCTTTATGACGAGAAAGGAAGACCTATGCTTTTAGCTTATGGTAGATGGTCAGTTGTAGGTAAAACATCAAATCCTGCTAGATATGAAAGAAAAATACTAGCTGCTAAATCAAAAGCAAGAATGCAAGCTGAATCTTATATTGGTGAATTTATGAAATCAAATATTGATGTAACAGAAAGCCTTGATGCACAATCTGTTAGTGAAGAGATTGCTAAAAAAGTTTCTACTATTGATAATAATAAGGTAATTGATACTCAAGAAACAAGAGATGATATTAGTGAAACCTTAGATGTATATTTCAAAAAGATTCAAAAAAGATCTAAATTCAAACTTAGAGGAACTAGCCAAATCAAAACTTGGGAAGCAAAAGATGCTAATGGAATCTTACATGTTGGTTCTGTTATGACTTGGACATATGACCAACTAGAAAATGCTAACAATATTGTTAATGGTACTAAAAGAAAACAATATTCAAGACCACAACAAAAAAGAGTTGTAAAAGATGTATCGAGATCATCTCGTGTTGTGAACTCTATGGACGATTTCTAAAAGGATTTAGATGTTAAAATATATATTAATAATCACAGCTTTACTAAATTTTTCTGTACTTAATGCTAGTGTAACAACTTCATATAAAACTAAAGTCGTGGATGGAATAGGTCATGGTATCACTTATAATGAAGCTTTAAATAATGCTATTGCTGATGCTATTGGGCAATTAAACGGTGTTACTATTAGTCAAAAGACCTTTACAAATGATACATCTATAGAATCTTCTCGTGGTGATAAATACTCTTATAAATACAATAAACAAATTAGTAAAGCAACTAAAGGGAAACTAGACAGTTACTCTATTGTAAGTCAAGAAGAGATGTTTCCTCGAAAATGGGAAGTAGTAATTAGTGCGAAAAGAACAACAAAAAGAACTACTTATAAAGCTCCAGGTATAAGTCCAAAGAGTAGAAGAACAGTTGCTGTATTACCTTTTCACACAGCATCTAGAAATTATAAAGTAGGTTCTAAAATATATAGTAATAAAAAGATGTCATTGATGGTATCCCAATCAATAATAACAGATATAACACAATCAAGAAGATTTGCTGTTGTTGATAGAACTTATGATTATGATATGGCAAAAGAATTTGAATTAATAAAGTCTGGACAAGTTCCTAGTTCTCAAAGAGCTAAACTAGGGAAAAAACTTGGTGCAGATTATATAATAGTTGGAACTATTCAAAGTGCATCTTTAGATAGACAAACTTCTCATAACCAATTAACTAGTCAAAGTAGTTCTAAAAATGTAGCTGAATTTATAGTTGATTATAGGATTATTGTTGTTGGTACTTCACAAATTAAATGGTCTGATACTGAAGTATTAGAGATAGATTTAAGTGATGGTTCATCAGAAGATGTGATGTTACAAAGAGCTATTAAAACTCTTTCTAACAATATTAGTAATCAACTATTAAGTAATATTTATCCTATGCAAATTGTTAGAAAAACACCAATGGGTGAAATAATTTTGAATCAGGGTGGAACTCTTGTAAAAAATGGTTCTGTGTTTAATGTTTATAAGCTTGGTAAAAAACTTATTGACCCTTATACAAAAGAATCTCTCGGAAGAGAAGAAATTCAAGTTGGTAAAATAATTATCACTAAGGTTAATGCAAAAACATCTTATGCAAAAGTAATTGATGGCACAGATTCTATGCTCAAAAAAGGGTATATTTGTCGTAGAGAATCTCTTGGTAATCAATCATCACAGATGGTAGATAACAAAAATTGGAGAAAAGCAAGTGTAGAGGTGCAAGATGGTGGTGGTGTAAGACTACCATTTGATTAATGGCAGCATTTGAACAACATGTAAACATAGCAGTTATAGCAACTGGTGTGATTATCATCCCCTTACATCTAGCTGGTCTACTAGATGTAAATGAATCTATTTTAGCCCTATGCTTAGGAATAATAGGTGGTATTTTACCCGATTTAGATTCTGACAACTCTAAACCTATACAGATTATTTTTAAAATGATTTCTATATTTTTACCTCTACTTATTTTACTTTTTATTGGTAAAAATATGAGTTTGCTATATATTATCCCAGCTTGGATTATACTCACACTTATTATAAATCTTACACTTTTTAAATTTCTTCTTTCACTAACTATACATCGTGGAATCTTTCACTCTATCCCTATGGGTTTTTTTATTGGACAAATAACTACCTTATCTTTTTATAAACTATTATCTATAAATTTAGAACTATCTCAATTTGCTGGTTTTTTTGTATTTTTTGGTTTTATCATTCATCTACTTTTAGATGAAATTTATAGTATTAATGCAATGGGGATACGATTAAAAAAATCTTTTGGAACGGCACTAAAACTTTACTCAAAAAATAATATTATCGGTTTTTTAACTCTTTATGCTTTGATTGGAATCTTGTACTTCTATATGCCACCTATTACAGATACTTATCTAAAACTATTTGAAACATTAAAAACAATAAAAATTGTATAATTAGCTAATTATAAATAAAAGGTTTTTTAATGTTAGATGGTACTAAACGCTCAAATATAAAAAGTGGAATGTCGGTAGCAATTGTTCTAAAACAAGATCAAGATACAGGTTATTTAACTGATGGTATCGTTCGTGATATATTGACAAAATCAGCAACACACCCTCATGGAATCAAAGTTAGACTTATGAGTCGTGAAGTTGGAAGAGTAAAAGAGATATACTAAAATTCTAAAGAGATATTATGAAAAAAAGAACAAAAATTATAGCAACAGTTGGACCATCTTGTGATAGTTTAGAAAAACTAATTGAACTAATAAAAGCTGGTGTAAATGTTTTTAGACTAAATTTCAGTCATGGTACTTATGAGAAACATCTTATTGTTTTAAATCGTATCAGAGAGGCTATGAAACAAACAGGTCTGATTGTTGGTGTACTTCAAGATATAAGTGGACCAAAAATTCGCATAGGGGATATAGAACATAACTTTGAACTTAACAAGGGTGATAAAATTACTTTTACAAAAGATTCTATTATCGGTTCTGAGATAGAAAAAGGGTTTTACAAAGTCTCTATAAACTATCCACAGATTCTAGAACAACTAAAGATTGGTGATTATATCTATCTTTATGATGGAATTATAAGAACAAAAGTTTGCACTATCTCAGATGGTGAAGTTTGTGTAAATGTTGAGAACAGTGGAATCTTATCATCTAAAAAAGGTGTAAATTTTCCAAATACTAAACTTGGAGTAGATGTTTTAACTCTAAAAGATAGGCAAGATATGGCTTGGGGTGTTGAAAATGGTGTAGATTTTATGGCTATATCATTTGTTCAAACTGCATCAGATATGATAAATGCAAAAAAAATACTAAAAGAGAATGGTGGCTCCCAAAAACTTATAGCTAAAATAGAAAAATTTGATGCCTTAGAAAATATTGACGAGATTATTGAACATAGTGATGGTTTGATGGTAGCAAGAGGTGATTTAGGGATAGAGGTACCTTACTATGAGGTTCCTAATATTCAAAAAATGCTTATTGAAAAAGCAAATGAAGCATCAATCCCAGTTATCACAGCTACTCAAATGTTACTCTCTATGACTAAAAATACAAGAGCAACAAGAGCAGAGATAAGCGACATCGCTAATGCTGTTATGGATGGAACTGATGCTGTAATGTTATCAGAGGAGAGTGCTGTTGGCGACTACCCTACTCTAGCAGTACAAACAATGTTCAACACTATTTGTGAAACAGAAAAAAGCTATGACTATCATCAATTTCGTAAATATTTTACTAATAACAGAAGCTACACTATAAATGAATCAGCTGTAAGATTATCTCGTGATCTAAATACAAAAGGGATTTTAGCTATTACATCATCAGGAACATCAGCTAGAAAACTAGCAAGATATAGACCTGCAAAAACTATCTATGCGATAACACATGATGATAAAGTCAGAACTCAATTAACACTAATTTGGGGAGTGATTCCACTAATGTCTGTTGAAAAAAATAGTTTAGAATTTATACTAAAAGATATAATGAAAAGAGGACTAAAGAATGGTTCTATAAAAAAAGAAAACAGCTATATTCTAACAGCAGGTGACCCAATTGGTAAAGCAGGAACTACAAATATGATAAGAGTAATTTCACAAGA